>Ga0209711_10000196_pt1 | contig 61210 bp, 58 predicted proteins | sample ArcticOcean_MG_C_7_FD_187441 | JGI IMG/M metagenome (GOLD analysis project Ga0209711, IMG submission 187441) | Marine microbial communities from western Arctic Ocean - ArcticOcean_MG_CB11_88 (SPAdes) (version 2) | ecosystem: Environmental > Aquatic > Marine > Oceanic | place: Arctic Ocean... | reverse complement strand
CTTTCAAACGATCCATTACGGCTGGCTTCTGATTCGCGAGATTCACCTTTTCCGAGACGTCCTTCTGATAATCGTAGAGTTCGTATTCCGTCGAACCCTTGCCCCTCCACTCCATCAAACGGTAGCGCTTGGTCCGAATGGCTCGCCCCAGTTTTCTTTTAGGATAGGCATGAAAAGCATGGTCACGGACACGCGCCCTTGGATCCTTCAAGACCGGGACCAAACTCAGTCCGTCCATCGGCTGGGGACCCGCAGGAGCGGGAAGTCCGGCCAGCTCTGCTAGCGTGGGGTAAATATCGACGGACTCAGCAAGCTGCTTGGTCGCACTCTGAGGCTTCGTCACTCCAGGAGCATGGATCAAAATCGGAATGCGATTCGCCTGCTCGTAATTGGTGTGCTTCGTCCAGATTCCAAGATCACCGAGATGAAAGCCATGATCACCCCACAGAACAACGATGGTATTGTCGCTGAGTTCCAATCGATCCAGCTCGGCAATCACTCGGCCAATCTGGGCATCAACGTAGGAAGTCGAGGCATAGTAGCCATGGATGAGCTGACGAGCGAGGGCATCATCGATCTGGCGTTTGTCTGACTTATCCGGGACCGGGAAATAATTGCGAATCTCCCCTCCTCTTTTGTGTGCCACCGCCGGAGAATCTTTCGGGTGATCTTTGTTCCCAGCGAGAGTGAATTGATCGGGCTGATAGAGATCCCAGTATTTCTTGGGAGCCGAGAATGGAAGATGGGGCCGCGCAAATCCTGCGGTGATAAAAAAGGGCGTCCCGTCGTCACCCCGACGTTTTTTGGCCGCCTGAAGCCGCTTGATCGTCTCCACCGCGACCCGCCCATCGGCATAGGCATCATCACCGACATCCGGTGATTCAAAGGCCGCACCCCGCGGCAGCGAATTCATGCCCCCTTTCGGAGCAGGCGTGTTGGTAAACATCGCTTCTTCCCGGGTCAGTTTGCCCTCCGGTTTCGACGCCGGATCGAGATACTCGATCACTTTTTCTTTAAAATGCGGCACCGAAAACGACTTCGGATCTCCCTCGTTTCCGTGGCCGATATGAAAAACCTTCCCAAGCGACTCCGTGCGATAGCCATGCTTCGCAAAATACTGCGGCATCGTCACGGCATCAGGAATCCTCGCTCTCAAGTTCGAACCCAAACCATAAAGCCCCGTCGAGGTCGAGTGCGACCCCAGCATCAGCGTAAAGCGGGAAGGCGCACAAACCGCCTGATTGCAGTAAGCAAGATCGAAGCGCATCCCCCGGGATGCCAGCGCATCAATCTGCGGAGTCTTGGCAAGCGGATCGCCATAGCACCCAAGCGCCGGCTTCAAATCATCAACGAGAATCAAGAGCACGTTGGGTCGAACCGCTGTTAACACTGCACTGCTGAAGAGACCGAAGAAAATGGGAGCAAGTCGAGAGGATGTCATTTCTTGAGACCACTCTGACGGCTCTTCTCGCTCTTCCAAGATTGAAAATCCTGAGGATCGCGTAAAAAAAAGCCTAGTGGTGGCCCCATTCCCTCATCGGATGGGACGGTCCGGGGGTATTGCTGACGTTTTTTTGTGGGTCTTGCTTGGGTAAGGAGGAGCAATGACTGGAAGATAGGGAGGGAACGCGACTTACTTCCTAGCAGGTGCCTTCCCGCTTTTCCAGAGGCGGATATCAGGGAAGTCATTCGCTGAAGCAGGTCCATCAGTGGTGCGACCACGGGCGACGTCTTCTTCGAGATGCGTGAGGAGTCTCTTCACGACCTCTGGTTTTTTGAGATAGAGATTCGTGGTCTCGCTGGGGTCGCTCTCGAGATCGTAGAGCTGTGCCGGCGGTTGGTCCTTAGCAACTTGATTCTCCTTGGGCACGGACCAACCGCCGGAGCCTTTTGCGAGAGCGAGCTTCCACTTGCCGAGGCGGTAGGCGAAGTGACCCGAGACGGAGTGGTGGATCACTCCTCTGCGGGTAGAGACGATGGGCTTTCCAAAGAGGGCGGGGAGAAAACTCACGCTATCCTCGCCACTCCCAGCAGGAAGCTTTTCCTCCAAAATCCCAGCGGTAGTTGCTAGCAGATCGGTGAGGCAGATAAGCTGGTCGGAGTTCGTGCCAGGAGCGACCTTCCCCGGCCAGCGGACAATGAAGGGAATGCGGTGTCCACCCTCCCAAATATCCGCTTTCGAGCCACGTAAATACGCGCTCACTTGGTGCCCACCGGCAGCCAGTTTGGGAATATCAGCCGCTTTCGAACAGCCATTGTCGCTCGTAAAAATAACGAGCGTGTTTTCGCTCATCCCATGCTTCTTCAGTGCCTTGCTGATTGCGCCGAGCACCGCGTCCGTCTCCATCACAAAATCGCCATACTTGCTGAGCTTACTTTTGCCCTGCCATGCCTTCGACGGAAGAATCGGCGTATGGGGCGAACCGAGTGGGACATAGAGAAAAAAGGGATCCTCTTTGCCCGCGCGGGAATCAATATACTCGATGACCTTTTTCGTCAGTCGCGGGAGCATATTAATCGGATCATCGTGCTCAATGACACGATCATTCTCCATCACTGCTTCCATCTCCCGAGCATGGTGGAAGCCGTGAAAATAATCGAAGCCTCGGGTGAGCGGACCATCGGCGATGAGCGAGCCCACCGGCGGACGCTTGTGCTTCTTGCGCTTTAAAATTTCCTTCGACTTCGAATCGCGGTAGTCAAAATTCATGTGCCATTTCCCAACGATCCCGGTGTGGTAACCTTGCGTCTTCAGAAAGCTCGCCACGGTGGGACGATTTTCCGCGATAATGTTCGGAGCAAAGCCCACGACCACACCTTTTTGAAGCGGCGTGCGCCAGCTGTAGCGCCCTGTCATAATCCCGTAGCGCGTGGGCGTGCACACCGAAGAACCGGAATGCGCATCGGTGAAAATCATTCCCTCCTTGGCGAGTTGATCCGCACAAGGCGTCGCGATCTTGGAAGTCTTGGGAGCGAGGCATTGGATGTCTCCATAGCCAAGGTCATCGCAGATCAGGTAAACGATATTCGGTTTCGCCGCTACCCCGATTGAGGCTGTGAACACAGAGAGAAGAGCATTCTTAATAATCATTTTTTGAGAGAGTTTCCCTTTTGCCAAAACAAGGGAGCGTGATTGAGCGGACAAACGAAATCGAGGACTCCATCACCACCGGGATCGACAGTCTCCAGTCCACTGGGATCACTACGTAAACGAATCCCACTTTCTCTCGGCTCAACTGGAGTAGAGTCCCCGCACCATCGCCCACCATTAAGAGCCCAACCGCAGCGGCATAAGGCCCCGTTTCAAACTGGGGATTATAGAAATTATGAGCCCTTGTGAGATTCAAGTGCCCGTTCCTATTGAAGTCGAAAAAAGTAAATCCCTGCACCGACGCAATCTGCGCGATGCGCGGAAAGGTCCGGAAGGTAAACTGACCAGATCTGTCATTAATCAAGAAACCAGACTCCAGGGTGTCGCAGACAAACTTCCGCGCCTTCTCCAAGCCACCCGGATAGATTTCACTCAACTCCGACTTGGCAAAGACATGGAAGCTGCCAAGGCGCTTCGCCAATTGCAGCATCGCATTCGTTGAACAGCTCTTCCGCCGGATCGAAAACAAAGTCTTATTTTCAAAATCCGCTTCTACAATCCGGGGAGCCCCCTCCCCGATCACATCTCCATCATAAATGAGCGCTGGATGTTCCTTGCACGCATGATCCTTCGTATTGAGATCGAAATTCCCCACCGCTCCTCCACACCCAAACCCGCTAAAATACATGCGGGCAAGCGAGTAAGTTTCGTCGGCCACCTTGATAAAATTAACCCCACTCACCTCAGAACTCACTCTTGCAAAAAGCGTCTCCCCTTGAATCTCTTCCGAGGATTCAATTCGACACCACGGGAATAAAGAGCGAGAGTCCACTCCCTTACTGAACGAAGAATGAAAATAACATCCCTCATTACCACCCTCGCCCTCCTGACCACCTCCCTCAGCTTCGCTGGTGGTGAGGGTTGGATGCACGACTTTGAAGCCGCCAAAAAGAAGGCCGCAGCCGAAAATAAAGACCTTCTGGTTGATTTCACCGGCTCCGATTGGTGCGGATGGTGCATCAAACTCAACGAAGAAGTCTTTCAGCACGATCCCTTTAAGAAGGGCATCGCGGAAAACTACATCCTCGTGGAACTCGACTACCCTAGGGACAAGTCGAAGATGGACGAAGCCACCATCGCCCAAAACGAAAAGCTTCAGACCAGCTACGCCATTAAGGGTTTTCCAAGCATCCTCCTCATGGATGCCCAAGGCCGTCCTTACGCCAAAACAGGCTATCAAGAAGGTGGTCCCGAAGCCTACCTCAAGCACCTCTCCGAAATTCAAAATAATAAAAAGGAACTCGGTGAGGAACTCGCAACTGCTAGAAAATCCGAAGGTCTCGATAAGGCAAAAGCCCTCTTCGCAATCCTCGCAGAAATGCCCGAAGGCCACGCCTCACACTATGTGAAGGCCGAAGAAGAAATCATCAAGAACGACCCGGAAGATGTCACCGGCTTCACTGCGAAGAAGAACCAGGAACAAGCCATGTTTGGCTTGGAGACCGGACTCCAGACGGCCATGGAAGCTGGGAAGACTGACGAAGCACTCGCCCTCGTCGATTCGTTCATCACGATTCACAAGGTCGATGGCGAGAAAAAGCAAGAAATCCTGAGCATCAAATTCAACATCCTCATGAAGGACAATAATTTCGAGGCCGCTGAGAAACTTCTCGACGAAATCGTCGCCGTAGATCCCGAAAGCCAATATGGAAAGGGAGCTGCCAGCTTCAAACCCCGCCTCGAAAAGATGAAAGTCGAAGCAGCGGAAGAAGAGTAACGATGAACAAGCAGAAGAATTGCATGCCAACGCATCTATCAGGATATCTTGGTCCTAAAAGGGGCAAACGTAGGATAGCTGTCCCCGCTATCGTCTCTAATACTTCTACCTCGAGCTCACGATCAGCCTAATAAACTGCATCGGAATCGAAGCAAAGGCGGTCGTTGATCGATACATCACCATTTCCGTGCCATCCCCATTGGCAATAGCTGAGACAAGCTCCGTCCCCATATCGCTCCAGCCTTGAAGGTCTGTCGCCACTTGTGCTCCGATGATAATATCGTCCGCCGCGACATTTCTCCGGAAGGAAATGTTAAGGCTAGGAGTGACGTCATCATCAAGGAATCCCGTACTCACCACAATTGCAGCTTCCGGGCTTCCACCAGCATCCCCGGCAATCGAGCCAAAGGCATACTCCAGGAAAGCAGAGAGACCGTCGCCATCCGCATCCGCGTTCGGGTCACCTGCGAACATCACGGAATCAGAGGTTCCAGGAGTGCCTCCGATCGCAACACTTGATCGCCAATTTGCCCCAAGTCCATGATCCAGTGAATCACTGGGCGCAATGAGAACAAGCGAGTAACCATCGCCATCAGGAGCCGTCGGCCACGGGTTCACATCGAGATACTGGAAGCGCTGAACATCGACCGCCCCAGACGACTCTACAATCGCGATCACCTCACCACTGTTGCTCAAGCTAGAAGTGAAAACTCCAGAAGCGATATTGATTCCCACGGTGTTGTAGGCTGCAGAAAATGCGGTCTGATCTTTCACCAAGACGATCCGTTGGCCGGCCGGGAGAAGAGTACCGGAGGCAAAGGTGTAAGTGACTCCGGTAATAGAAACGTCCGTAAGATCGATCGTTCCCTCTGAGATATTCATGAACTCGATCCACTCGGTGCTCTCGTCGGCCCCCGGAGGGTTGTAGTAGATTTCAGAGACCACCAGATTAATCGACGAAGCTGGGGTGCCGACGATGAAGTCCGCCTCGGTCAACGCCGACCATTCGCCGTTGTCGAGCGCACGCGCCTTCAGCGTACCAGTCGCGGTCAGCGTGACAGCAGAAGATCCCGCGTTCGGCTTGCTAGCCCGCAAGCGAAGATCGAGACCCAAGTCACTGCTGCTCGTGGATTGCTGATGCACTTCCACCGCAATGACATTGACACCCTCCACCAAGTCTCCCGGAGAAAGAGTCCAGGTATCAAGCGCCACCACTTCGTCCTCGGGACTCGCATTGATTGCGATCTGAGAAAAACCAATCTTTCCAGAGATCAAGTTCGTCCGATCCAGCTCTTTCCCGTTGAGGTAAACAATGGCTCCGTCGTCACGAATAATGTCGGTGACCAATTTGGTGTAATCTGCCGCACCCGTCACCGAGAATTCCTTGCGGAAATAGGTCGTCAAGTGACGTGGCGTCGAAGCAGGGCCCACCGTGGTATTTCTGGTAAGATTCCCCACCGTTCCATATCCCAGCATCGCCTGCCCCGTTCCCCAGGAAGCGGCATTGAAAGAAGGATGCTTCCAATCGCTGATATTGTAATCCGGATGTCCCACGACTACCTCGCTATCGCTCTGCGCCACTCCAGTATCAAGATACCTCCATCCGGTGGCCTCAAATTCAATGAGGGTCTCAAGATTCGCCCCTCCCGTAAGCATCCCTGCTCGGGGATTGATACCGCCACCCACTTCTCGGGGATCACTCCCATCGGTGGTGTAATAAATGTTTCCAACCGAGGCCGTTACGGTGAGGTCATAATTGTTCGGCACCACCCCTCCATACTGCGCATAAATCGGAGTATCGATGGAAGGATAGAGATTCTGTCCCCGCAGCTCTCTCACAATGGAGCGACTGTCGCTCACATCATGGAGCGTCGGAATGTAATTATTAATGACATTGTCTCTTTCGACGATCCAGTGCTGCTCGCGCGTAAAGTAGATCGGACTATTGATAGTCGGCGGGTAGTGATCGCTATCAATGTCGGTCGAGCTACTCGCGGTATTTCCATACGTCGTATTCGCCTGGGTATCTCCCCAGCGGGCCGACTCGGCCACGATCGCCTTATCGATCATGTTTGAAAGATTCAGGAAACGATCCTGTGCCTTCGACTCGCTCAGGGCGCCACCGTTGAACATGTGCTGATAAACCCGATCCGCGAAGAGCATGCGGAACTCGTTATTTAAACGCAGCCGTTGGAAGGGATCACCTGCACCCGAAGCGCTTGAATAGCGATTCCAACTGTATTTATCGAGAGCGATTTCCTGATCCCAAACCTGGAATCGAAACTTCCCGTCGCCGCTCGTTACGTTCGCCGCAGCATAACCATTCTTATGCGGCCAGTCCTCCGTATCTGCCAAGTAGTGAAGGAGCATATAGTCGATATAGTTCTCGATATCGAGGTAGCCCTTCGACTGCTCATAAGTGGCATTGTTCGTGATCGAGCCATCCAAAATCGACATCATCGAATTCCAGCGCGAGGGCGGCGAGGTCAGATCCTTGTTCACGAGCCAGTCTTCCTTTTCGCCACCAATATGATCGGCATACCAGTCATCCTCGATTCTCTCGGTGAGGTTGTGCACGCCGAAATAAACGCCGTTGTAATAGAGATGTACGAAGTTTCCGTGACCACTTGCATGGCCCATGTCCGACATGCTATCCTTCATCCAAACATCGCGGGTATACTGCGAATCGTTTGGGCGATAGCGCGACGAACTCCACGAAGCGAGCGCCCATGAATCGGTGAAGCAGGCTCGGAGAACCAACTTGTTGAACTCATTGATCTCGGAATCAGGGAAGAGATCATAATTCAACTTAGGAATTCCCACCGTGGAACTAAAGGTCAGGCGCATCGAGTGCTTCTGCATACGGGCGGGCCGACGACTCGCGTTTCCTTGCGTCTCGATTTTACAATCTTCTTGAAAACCAGTGGAGCCATCGGGAAGAATATATTCGATCGAACACTCGCGCTCAAAGCGCCCTTTTGGATTAGTCAAAACTCCACCAGTCCCGCCAGTGATGTCTCCCTGACTCATCGAAATGGCAACCGTCGGAATATCGCGCAAGGCTTCTTGTACCGTGTATACTCCCAAGCCATTCGTGTTGTTCACAACACGCGGGTCCATCTCATAATCCGATGGCACCAAGCCAACGTCACTATCGTTCCCCCAGTTGGTGGGCCATCCCGGAACCAAAGTCCCTTGCTGGACCACGTCGTCGATAAAGAGGTAAGTATGCGAATCAACATTCGTCGGCAGCCAGTTGCTAAAGGTCGCGATCGCCCTCACCGAGGTCGTGGTCGTGATGCTGATGGGACCAGAATAGATCGCGCCTAAACTCGCGGTCGGCTTGGAGCCATCTAAGGTGTAACGAATCGTTGATCCCGGAGTGGCTGAGGTGATCTCAAGCGCAAACGGGGCGCTGTAAAATCCCCGATCCTTTGAGAAATTGGTATCCTTAACCACTCCCGGATAGGCCGCACTGCCGTTGACGGTCCTGGGCGTGTTGTTTTGAAAAAAGACGGAAACCCCACCAGCTGCGGGGATTCCATAGGAAATATCGGTAAACTGCTCGGGATAAACCGGAGAGAAACTGTCATCAATCGTAGTCCCATCCGGCCGCACAATCGCGAGATACTCACCTGAGGCCGAAAGACTAAAACTAGTATGCGCGTCCCCTCCGGAATCAATCACGTCCTTTCCTGAAGCAAAAACGATCAGGTAGCTGTTGGCTTGAATCGAGACTGCGGGAAAATTCCATTTTGTAAGATTGGTCACATTATCCGTGAGATAGTAAGCGTCCAAATTAACTATTGAATTGTTGGGGTTGTAGATCTCGATCCAATCCTCCCTCTTTCCGAATCCATCTCTCAGGCCCGTGCTATTCCGAACCAAAATTTCATTCAGCCGCAGAGGAATGAGAGTGTTTGGAAAGTCCCCCGATTGAGTCGGATCGGTTCCTTCGGAAATCTCGAGCGCGTCATTGAAGCCATCGCTATCAGTATCTTCGAGCGTCGGATCGGTGACGAAGCCATTGGCTGATGAAAGCTCATCAGCGTCATTGATTCCCTCACCATCCGTATCCGCTAAAAGAGGATCGGTCCCGTGCACGTTGATCTCATCGTCATCGTCGAGAGTGTCGCTATCCGTATCGGATAAGGTTGGGTTCGTTCCCGACAACTGCTCCTGTAAATTGGTCAGTCCGTCACTGTCGTTGTTCCCGCTTCCAGTCGCCGTCGTTAGATTAGGGAAATGAACCAGCTCCCAAGAATCATCAAGTCCATCGGAATCTGAATCATTCACCACCTCGATTTGGAACGCTCTCTCCGTATAAGCACCCGCGGCATCGGTCGATCGCACCCGCGCTGAGAGAATCGTCCCCCCCAAGAATCCACTCAAGTCCCGATCCGTCTCCAAGATGCTTCCGCTAAAACTAAATTGCGCGTTGTCCGTAGATCCCGTGCCCATGACGAGCGTGTAGGTAAAGGTGTCTGCCGCGGTGGGGTCGGTGGTGGATAGGCTTCCTACTACCGTGCCAATCGGAGCTGTCTTGGCTACTACCAAACTAGAAAGCGCAATATTAGTCGGGCCATCAGTCGATACCGGATCACCAATCTCAAGACCATTAATGAAAACATTGTGGGAACCGTTCGGATTAGTCGCCGTGACTTTTCCGGTAATCGTGATATTTCCCGAGCCATCCGTCGTGACGTTAATCGTCACCACATTGTTTGCCAGAGTCGCAGGAGCACTCGTGAAAGTCAGCCTTTGAGTCGCCGAGCCACCACCGTTCCAATCCGCGGCCCGTCCGCCTCCCGATCCAGAGTCATAGCCCCAAATCTTAACAGGATATTCGGTATTCGGCTGCAAGCCGGTCAAGGAAAGGTTGAGCCCGGAGCCCGGCGCACTGTTAAAACTCCCGTTCGCAAAAAGAAAATCCCGCCACATCGACGCCTCCCCGCCTCCTCCATTATTTGTGCCCCGGTCCCGGTCATCCAGAGCCACCGAACCAATCGGATCCACATCCAAACCGATCCCCCCGGGGAAATTCTTCGACCACGAATCGCCCAGTTCGTTGTCGCCCGATGCAATCGACTGCCATCCACTTTGAGTCACACCAGAGTCGTTAAAATCAATCTGAAGGGTCAGCGCCGATACCGCTGAAATCGTAAGAAGAAGCGCAAAAAAGTGACAAAAGTAAACAGGCAATTTCATGGGGAAATCCCATAAATAAAGGAATCATCGTGAACTCGACATAAAAAAGTCCCCTCCAGCGCCCTAAAACTCACCTCACGACTTCACATTCCTCTCATCTCTCGCCACCCTCGCCGTGTGCCAACTGAACCGATCACCACCACCGGCGAAATCCTCGCTGTCCTGAGCGACCGCGCCTTCCGCGTCTGCCTCCCCAATGGCAAAGAAATCATCGGCCACCCCTCCAAGACTCTCGCCTCCGAAAAACCTAACCTCACCCCAGGAAAAAAAGTCCGCCTCGAAATGACCCCCTACGATCTCGAAAAAGGCCGCATCGCCGCCATCCTCTGAGTTTCCCCCATCTTGGTTTAGAATTTCTCCCTCTAGAATTTAGAATTTTTCCGCCCAAATGCCCCGCCACTATATTATTGGAACCGCCGGTCACATCGACCATGGAAAATCCACCCTCGTCCAAACTCTCACGGGCGCTAACACGGACCGCCTCCCCGAAGAACAAGAGCGCGGCGTCACCATCGAGCTCGGCTTCGCTCACTTCTCTCTCCCCACTCCTGCCGGAAACGACACCTTCGAGATCGGCGTCGTCGATGTCCCCGGTCACGCCGACTTCATCAACAACATGGTCGCCGGCGTTGGAGCCATCGACCTCGCCATCTTCATCGTCGCCGCCGATGACTCCTGGATGCCCCAGTCTGAAGAACACCTGCAAATCCTTTCCTACCTCGGGATCAGTAATTTCGTCATCGCACTTACCAAGGCCGACCTCTGCGAGGACATCGACTTCGTCAAAGAAATGCTCGCCGATGACCTCAAGGGAACCGCCCTTGAAAAGGCCCCCATCTGCCCCATCGCCGCCCCCACTGGACTCGGCATGGATGAGCTCAAAGCCACCCTCACCAAGATTCTCTGGGACACCCCCCAGCCCCGCGACTACGGACAGCCCCGTCTCGCGGTCGACCGCGCATTTTCTCCCAAAGGCGTCGGCACCGTCGTCACTGGCACCCTCACCGGCGGATGCGTCAAGACTGGCGATTCCCTCACAACCTATCCCTCCGGACTCAGCACCCACATCCGCTCCATCCAGAGCCATTCCTCCTCCCTTGGCGAAGCCCGCCCCGGCATGCGCACCGCCCTCAACCTCCCCGACCTTCCCCTTTCTACCAAAGGAAAAAAAGGAATCTCCCGAGGCCACCTCCTCGTCGGAGGAACACCCGCACCTGCCTCCACCGAGGTCGACGTCCAAATCACTCGCGCCGCCCGGCCCATACCCGGGCAAAAAGGCACCCTTCGCCCCCTCAAAAATGGCCAAAAAATCTACGTCCACCACGGCTCCGGGCGCTCTCAAGGACGCCTCTTAATGGCCGAAGAAGGGAGCACCATCCTTCCTGGATCAGATGCCCAAGCCCAGCTCCGCTTCGACCATCCCATCCACACTCTCGTCGGCGAACACCTTGTCCTGCGCGAAGTCTCCGGCGAAGCCACCCTCGGCGGCGCCGTCGTCCTCGATCCGCATCCATCACGACGCCACTTCCGCGACGAAGACCGCCAGGCTTTTCTCATCGAGCGCGCCTCCGATTCAACCGACCTTGGTCTCATCCTTCGCAGCCACCTCGAGCGTGACCATTTTCTCCCCATCACCACTCTTTCTCGGGCCCTCCCCTTTTCTCCTGCTGAAATTAAGACCGCCCTTAAAAAACTCACCAAGGCTAACCTCATCAGCCCCGTCGGCGACAAATACGTCACTCTTCACTCCTTCTGGAAAGACCTCTCCAAAACGAGCGCTAAAATCGTCAAGAACTACCACAAGTCCCACCCCGATCACACAGGCATGAGCACCGAGCTTTTGAAAAAGAACCTCGGCACCCCCATCGGCATCCCCGGCCTCTTCGATGCCCTCCTTAGCTGGCTTTCTAAAAACGACTTCCGCGTCAGCGACAACCTCGTCTGCCACGAGAGCCACTCCCTCGAACTCCCCTCGGAACTCGAGGCTCCAGCCGCCGAAATCCTCAAAACCCTCGACAGCACCGGCCTGACTCCTCCCCTCCCTGGCGAGCTCCAGTCCACTTCGAATCACGAAGCCGCCTACCGCTTCCTCTCGCGGACCCAACAAATTATCCCCCTCGATCCCAAGGTCACCCTCAGCAAAAAAGCCTACGACTCGGCCATCGCTACCGTCACTGCCTATCTCGAGAAAAACGGCCAAGGCACCGCCTCCGAACTCCGTCAGGAACTGGGCACCTCGAGAAAAGTCCTCATGCCCCTCCTCGAGCGCCTCGACCGCGATAAAATCACCGTAAGAAACGGCGATCACCGCACCCTCGCATAGAGGAGCTGGGGCGTTTCGTCCCGACAATTCCTCAAAAAGTCTCCGCCGCTAAACTAGCAATCTTCGAGACACCCCTTCGTGATCAAAATTGCCTGATCAATAAAGTCATCAACCTGCGAAAGTGAAAGATCGACCTCCGCCTCACGCTGCAGGGCAAAAAGGTAATCATCGATATCATGGCGCATCCTCTTCTGAGCCTTGTCGTCCACCCGCCAACCTGCAATCGCGTGCCCGCAAATGATCCTCTCCACCTCGCAGGCCGCCTCCGCAAAGACCTCATCAGGTGTTCGTAATTCCCGCTGACGCTCGGAACCATAAGGAACTCGATCTTCTCTTACGACCGGGCCACCCCTTGACCAAAGCTGCTCCTTCATCGGTCCAAATAGCGCCTGTGCCAGCTCCCGCCTTACCAAAACCTTTGGCAGACTATTCCCATTTCCATGGTCACCCATACCCAAACCCTGCCTCATCCATCGGAAAAAAGTAACCTCAAAAAGCTCTCCTCTAATACCTTAACAATTTTCGCAAAGTCGTTGCCGCGTTCATCCACTCCATCCCCGGACTCTCAGAAGTGGTCGCCGTGATGGCCATTTTTTCTACTCAACCGCCGTCCTCACCACTGGCACCTGACGAACATCCGCATCGATCATTTTCTTGGCCGACTCCATAATCGACGTCTCTGTAAACACCGAGAAATCACGGTTCCGCTTTACAAAGCTCGCTGTCAGCGGTTACTGCCACCAGCCCGATCCGGCCACCCTTGTCATCGCACACCACATAACTGCGATGCTTCCTCTCAACCTCGTCTATATCGATCACGCTCTCAGCCGCCGTCGCACTAACCCGTATCGAGCAAACCTCATACGTCATGATCGCCACCAGCGTCAAAAAGCGTTCATTCGCAGTGTAGCGAGATCTCAGCCAGTCAGTACTCGCCATGATTATCGGCGAATTATCCCAACTTCACCCCATCCACGAGCTTCCCCTTCACCATTGGCTTTCCCCTCCGCCTCCGCTAAAGTCCGCCCACATGCTCACACGCACCCAACTCGCGGAACTCCTAGAAGAGCAAGACCAGCCCGTATACCGCACCACCCAGATCCTCGATTGGATCTACAAAAAGCGCGCCCGCTCCTGGGAAGAAATGAGCAACCTCCCCCCCGCCCTCCGCGCTGCTCTCGCCGAAAAATACCCCCTCCGCCCCCTCACTCATACCCTTACCAAGGGCTCGGCTGACACCACCCGTAAGTTCCTCCTCGAACTCCCCGACAAGCGCTACATCGAGACCGTTCTCATCCCTGCCTCGCCCGCCCTCTATGGCGAAACATCCGATCGCCACACTCTCTGCGTATCTTCCCAGGTCGGCTGCGCCTATGCTTGTAAATTCTGCGCCTCCGGGCTCGATGGCTTCACCCGTAACCTCACCGCCGCCGAAATCGTCTCCCAGGTCATCCTCGCCGAAGAACTCTCTGGCGAAAAGGTCAACAACCTCGTCTTCATGGGCATGGGCGAACCCCTCGCCAACTTCACCAACCTTTGCCTGGCTCTCGACATGATCACCTCCGACTGGGGTCTCAACATAGGCGCCCGTCGCATTACAGTCTCGACCTCCGGTCTCGTTCCGCAGATTAGGAAACTGGCCGAGCTTCCCCAGCAAATCCGCCTCGCCATCTCCCTCCACGGCTCCGACGACGAGACCCGCGAAAAGATCATGCCGGTGAACAAAAAGTATCCCCTCGATGAACTCTTCGATTCCCTGCGCCTCTGGAACTCAAAGAAGAACCAAAAAATCACCCTCGAATACATCCTCATCGATGGTGTCAACGCCGACCCCGAGCACGCCCAAACTCTCGCCAAGCGCGCCGCCTCCATCCGCGCCAAGGTCAACCTCATTCCCTACAACACCGTCGAGGGCCTCCAGTGGTCCCGCCCCTCGGATGAGGACTGTCTCCGCTTCAAAAGCGTCCTCACCAACGCCAACGTCTCCGCCACCCTCCGCCTCGAAAAAGGCCACGACATCGACGCCGCCTGCGGCCAGCTCCGCCTCAAAAAGGAAAAGGCCGAGATTTAACCTTCCATTATTTCACCGCCTTGTAACCCGCCGCGAGTTGGGAACCAAGGTGAAGTCTTTGATTGTAATCCCTTTGACATCGCCTTCCTTCGAGAAGCGGAGAATTTTTTTCCTTCGGCCAGCTCGATCACGACGGGCGTGGTCTTACCACATAATCCCACCGTGTGTGGCAGCTCAATCGCGATCTTCTTTTTGCGGTCATTGGCCTCCATAAAAACGCTCAGTTTCCAACTCGAAGTGGCGACCCGGGCGCTCAGTTCGTAGTTCCCTGAAGTGGGTGCCTCAAGGTATTTTCAAAGGGCTGATGGCCGCCGCCGGTGCCCGCGCCTTTTCGATCACACCTTTTTGCGTATAGAAAGAGAGGCCATACCAGAAGCCGAGAGATTTTTCAAAATGATGGTAACACTTCACTAGATCAACGAACTCTGGCGAATCCGTTTGGCCACCGCATTGCGCTGCTTGAGTGGAGTCACATGTTTCAGACTGATCGCGAGCACCAGACGCCACAAAGAACCTTCCGCAGCCTTTTCGCTCGCTTGCCAGATCTTCCGGTAAATCAGTATCGCTGCGCCATAGTTCCCGTCCTTGGCACCATCGCCCACCACCATTTGCACCAGTAGGCCATTCGACGAGAGCATTTTCCCGAACGGTTCCTCCTGATCTTTTCCCTGCTCGGCAAATGCCGCCAAGCGATCTCGGGTGGGATCAACACCGCTCCTTCACTCATCAAATCCTTCCACGCAGTGCCCACTGATATCATGGCATTTCTCAAGAAGATGAAGTAAGGTCACCCCACATGGCCGACCCACTTCACGGAGTAAAACTTGAGGAAATTATCACCTCCCTCGTCGAGGAATATGGCTGGGACGAACTCGCAGACCGCATCCGCATCCGCTGCTTTGCAAACGACCCCTCCATCAAATCCACCCTCAAATTTCTCCGCAGAACAAACTGGGCCCGGGACAAAGTCGAGCAGCTCTGGCTCCAAACCTTCGCACCATGAAATCGGACTACTGGCTCATCGCCCACGCTTACGCGTCTTGCGAGAGACTGCTCTACCGCGATGCCCTCCAGCACTGCCGCACCGCCTTCATCAAGGCACTGCCGAAACGCGTCCTAAGTGTCGGCGAGGGCGACGGACGCTTCTCAGAGGCCCTCCTCAACGCCGAGCCCAAGACCCAACTCCAAGTCATCGAACCCGCTAAGGCAATGAGGCGAGAGGCGCTCCTCAGAAATCCAAACTTAGAATTCGTCACCTCAAAATCCGCCGCCCCATGCGATGCCACCGTGCTAAACTTTGTCCTTGATCTTTTCTCCCCGGAAGAAGCCGTAGCATTCCTCGATCAACTTCCAGAGTCTCCAGTGCTCATCGTCGGCGACTTCTTTCCCGATGAGATCCACGGCAGAATCGAAAGGACCCTCGCCCGCCTCCTAGTCTGGATCATGTATCGCTTTTTCAATCTGACCACGGGCCTCAAAACCCGACGCCTTCCTCCCACGCGTGATATTCTCACCACCCAAGGCTGGACCCTCCGTCAGGAGGAAGTCCAATGGGGCGGATTTATCCGCGCTCAATGGTGGGAGCGCTAATTCTCTCTCCATCAACTCCTCCAAGGTTCCTCTAATATCTGATAAAGAATAAGGGCTGGTCTTTCCAGACCAGCCCTTATGAAAAATCTAAACAAGCTCGCTTCGCCGGGCTTTTTTCGTGCCATGCTCAGACAAGAATCTCGATTTTAAAACGGGATATCATCCTCGTCGTCGAAGTTCCCCGAAGCCGGCGCACCGCCCTGAGCGGGAGGCTGTTGCTGTGGAGCACTACTACTCTGCTGCTGTGGAGGGTCGCTCTGCTTCGGAGGAGTTCCTCCACCGCCTTGGTTACCTCCACCTCCTTGGCCTCCGCCAAGAAATTGCATGTTCTCGCCGACGACACGGAGGCGACTCCGCTTTTGACCAGTGGCCTTGTCGTCCCAGGTATCAAGCTGGAGACGGCCCTCGATGTATACCGAGCGGCCCTTGGCAAGATATTGACCGGCCACTTCGGCTTGGCGACCCCAGAGGGTCACATCAACAAAGGTGACTTCTTCGATGCGGTTTCCGTCGTCTCCGGTCCGCACGCGATTCACGGCCATGGCGATGTCTGAAACTGCTGTTCCCTTGGGCGTGTAGCGCACTTCCGGGTCCCGGGTCAGGTTTCCGATCAGGATGACTCTATTGACACTGGCCATAGCTGGAAATGGTAAAATTTAGCCTAGTCGGCGGTAGTGCTGGAGATGAACGGTGGTGTTCAGCTTCAAGCGGTCGTTGATCTTATCGATCGTGTCTGGCGCGGCTTCGAAGAGGTAATTGACGTAATGTCCTCCATCGGCCTTGCGGGAGTTGGTGTAAGCGAATTTCTTCCGGCCGACCTGCTTGACCTCGTCGAGCTTGGCACCTTCTTCTTCCATCTCGCGAGCGACGGCGCTCACAAGATCATCAATGCTGGTTTCACTCCCCTGTGTGTTTAGGACAATCGTCCCCTCGTATTTGCGATTCATCTTCCTCTTGGTGTTCGGGATTGGTTTTTTGAGTCTTACTTTTGACGTTAAACTGATTAGCAGCTGCTTCTACACTTGCTGAAACTGCAAGTTGGACAGCATCGGCAGCTGTTGCAAGTGTGTTTTCTAAGAGTTCCTTCTCGTCCATTGCAAAGGTTCCCAAAACATGCCCCACAAGTTGCTCACCTGACGACGCTCCGATGCCGAACTTGAACCGCGGAAAAGCATCATTGGGAAGGTGAGCGAGGAGAGATTTTACACCATTGTGGCCACCGTGCCCACCGTTCATGCGGAAGCGTAGATCCCCCAGGGGAAGCGAGACATCATCAAAAACCACCAATATCTCTTCTGGGGCCCAGCGGTAGAATCGGGAAATGCTCCCAATCGAACGGCCACTTTCATTCATATAGGTCTGTGGCTGCAGGTAAGTCACGCCACCGATTTTACAGGTCTTGGCCTCCCACTTGCCATCCACCTGAAACTGCGCCCCCTCACGCTTCGCCACGAGATCTAAAACACTGAATCCGACGTTGTGACGGGTGCGCACATACTGATCCCCGGGGTTTCCGAGTCCGACAATCGCTTTGAGCTGAGACATTCGGTTGGAGACTGCGCCTAGAAAGGGCCCGCGGAAATAAAAAACGCCCGCCACCTAAAGTGACGGACGTTTTGAAAGAATTTCGTCAGAGCTTACTCCGCAGCAGCCTCTTCCACAGGAGCGGCTTCGGCAGCAGCTTCACCGTCCTCATCTTCTCCCTCAGACAAGGTCGCGCGGGATTCGTTAACGATGGCCACGAGGACATCACCGGCAAGAGCAGGAGTCACCCCTTCAGGGAACTCGAGGTCACTCACCGTGAGGGACTCCCCGATCTCGATCGCTTCAACATTTGCTTCGAGAATTTCCGGAAGATTCTTTGGCGAACAGGCGATATCCAGGGTGTGGATCATCTGCTCCAAAATTCCACCGTTCTTCACTCCGGTTGGCTCACCATTCAAAACTACAGGAAGGCTGGCGTGAATCACGGTCGAATCATCCACTGCAAGGAAATCGGCGTGGAGAAGATGCCCAGTAAGAGGATCCTTCTGAGTCGACTGAATAAATGCGCTCTGCGTTCCCGAGCCTTCAACTTCGAGATCCACGATAATATTCGTCGAAGCGCTTTGTGCCAGCATATCAGTGAGGGTCTTGGTGTGGACCTTAATGTTGACGTTCTCGGATCCCTTTCCATAGATTACAGAAGGAAGGTAGCCTTCGCGGCGCATTTGCTTAAGCACGCCGGAGCCGGTGCGCTGACGTGTGGTAGCTTCGAGAGTTTGAGTCGTCGACATGGTAGTAAAAGGGTGAATAATCGCGCGAAAGCTGTCGCGCCGGGCGGTTGATTACACGGAGGGACCGTCGATGTCAAAGAGAGAAGTCACCGATTTTCCGATGTGAATCCGGTGGATCGCCTCAGCCAGAAGCGGCGCAATCGAGATTGGGTTCACTTTTTTTGTCGCGACCACCGGAGTCGAGTCCGTCGTAATGACCGTCTCGATCACAGAGTCATTGATTCGCTGATGCCCCAAATCACCAATTACCGCGTGCGAAACGGCCGCGAAAATTCGCTTCGCTCCATTCTCCTTCAGGATATCCGCTGCAGCGCACAAGGTCCCTGCAGTTTCGGTCATGTCATCAATAAGCACGACATCACGCCCTTCCACATCACCAATCAACTGCATCGCCTCCACCTCGGTCGCACTGACCCGGTGCTTCGCCACAATCGCAAGACTAGCGCCCAGCGCATCAGAATAAGCACGGGCCATTTTAACCCCGCCTACATCAGGTGAAACCACCGTCAGGTTGTCACAATCCTCTCCGAAATGCTCGGTAAGAGCGCGCAAGATCACCGGCTTCGCATAGAGGTGATCGACCGGAATATTGAAAAACCCCTGAATCTGAGCCGCGTGAAGATCCATCGTCACCACCCGCTCCACCCCAGCAGCCGAAAGAAGATCCGCAACCAGTTTCGCCGTGATGGGGACTCGAGGCTGATCCTTACGATCCTGCCGCGCATATCCGAAGAATGGAATGACCGCATTGATCCGGCCCGCACTCGAGCGCTTCGCCGCATCCACCATGATCATCAACTCCATGAGATTATGGTTAGTCGGCGGGCACGTTGGCTGGATAATAAAAACATCTTCGCCTCGGATATTTTCGTTAATTTTCACGAATGTTTCTCCGTCTGGAAAAGCCGTCACATTGACGTCTGCAAGTTTTGATCCGAGGCAGGAGGCAATCCCTTCCGCAAGCTGCGGATGGGAAGTGCCGGTGAAGAGTTTCATTCCGAAGTCTGCTCTCATAGAAGTGAGTTTAGCGGGTTGAGGAGCCGGATTCAAGTCCTGCCGCAATTCGTTCTACCTCTTCGCCAGAAATCTCTGCCGGGGCGATTCTCCCAGCTTTAATCTGCGCGATATGCTCAAGCAGCAATCCGCTTTGCACATTCCAAATCGATTGACGCCCCCGGAGAATCGGCTGGGCTTTGTCATACCTCTTTTTGGCTTCCAGCATCAAGGCCAGCCCACGCTCTGGATCACGCTTCATCCATGTTTGGTGGCCCGCCCTGTAGAGATTCTCTCCATCCAATAGGGCATCCCAGCGAAGCACCTGTTCAACGAACTCCTTGCGTTCACCTGTCGGACCCGGCCATTTCTCCAGACGCTGGTGATTCTTGATTCTTGCACTTGCCAAGCGCAAGCAGCGTCGTGCTTCGTTTTCCTTACCTTTTCGTAGTAGCTGGAGCGCTCTATAAAAGGAGCTTCGTCCTGCGTGGTAATTAACCCCAAGATGATGCTCCCTCGTTGAAAGTCTTTCAACCGCCAATTGATGCAGTGGTTCGGAACCTTTGTAATCTCCCTCAGAATCCAAGGTCCTTGGTAAACTGGCAATGGCAACCTGCGAATAAGGGTTCACAACAAGTGCCTGCTCGAAGGACACTTTTGCATCGTGATTAAACTGGGCAACAAATTCGCTATCTCCCACCTCTTTCGCCTGATTCGCATACGCCATCGCAGCTTGGCCCGCTATTTCGTAGTGTTCAGGGCTTTTGCTGGCTTCACCGGCCTTCCAAAGCGCTGAAATAGTGGCCGACTGAGCATTGATGTTTCCCCGATCTTCGGCGTAATTGTTTGCTTTTCGAGCCCAAAAATCTGCCACCCCTGCGCGAGCCCCGGCGAAGATCGTCAGCACTGCGATGAGTAATGAACAAATTCCTCTCGAGCCACTCCCCAATTTTCCGGGATTTTCTCTCGAGCCTCCTCGAGCCAGAATCGCGACAAGCACCGCACAATATCCAATCAATGCCGGAACGTGCATTAAGAAACTAAAATAGGACTGAAGAAGAAGAGCCGCGAGCGCTCCGTAAGCACCCACTTTAAAAGCCCGCTCGAGAGCTTCTTCAGCTCCTTGCGGTCGATCTACCAACGCGACCGCCCCCTTCACGCCATGGGATCCCAATCCGAGTAGAACCAAAATAAACCCAACAAACCCATATGAGCTTAAAGTCTCAAGATACTCATTATGGACGAACTCAGGGTCTCCAGTGAAGCTGTAGAGACGCTCCGTGTCCCAATCCTGAATGACCTTGTAGGAAAAGGCTCTCGCTCCATGACCAACTACGGGTGATTCCAAAAAACTGTCAAAGGCCATTCCTTGAAGAGATGACCTCACCCCCCCAGTGACTATGGTTGATTCAGCTGAAGCCCCTTCGCCTTTTCGTTCCGCAGTTTTATAAGAAATGACTGCCCAGCTAGTACTGAGTCCAATCACCAACCCCACCACCGCGATAATTCCGGCGAGGAACGCCCGCGGGCTTTTGCTCGAATGTAGCGTCCACCAAAAAGCGAACAGCGAAACTCCCACCCCACCAGTAAGGCCCAGCCAACCACCACGGGATCCACTGAACCAAGTCGCCGCCACCAAAAGTCCCATCACCACAAAAAGGCAAACTTTCCAAATCGCCCGCATGTTCACCAGAAAGGGAACTGGTAAGAGAACAAGAAGACTCACATTACAGAATGCTGCAAACGGATTGTAATGCCCGAAGAATCCAGAGAGGCCTGGTAGCTTGTTCTGAATATTTGAGAAAACATAAAAGGGCTGCTCAGAGGTCAACTGAATTATCGCTGCCACAATCTGCGCCAAGCTCATTCCCAGCACTGCGAAGAGCAGGACTTTGAGAAATGATGAACCAGCCTGGGAGATCGCAAAGTAAATCCCAAGAAAAATGACCACCAGAAAGCTCTCGGATACGGCCAGCCCCACCGGACCACCCAGGAGAGCTCGGACGATGAAGTAGCTTCCAGCAAAACCTACAGCAGCCAAGAAAGAAGCCTTCGGCTGTATCGAACCACCCAGCTTCACCACGACGAGAAAAACAGAGAATCCCAAAAGGAACACTCCCCAGCCCACTCGATGATAATCGAGATCAACCCCCGTTAGCAGGATATAGATCAAGCCCAAGGCAACCAACCCTGAATGAAGCATTTCGCGTTTAAATGATCTCATTTGAACCAAAAAATTTACTTGGCTCCTTTTCTGAAGACCACCGCAGGAATCGTTTTGAGTAAAATCAGCACATCTCCCCAGATCGACCATTCATCAATGTAACGAGTGTCCAGCTTCACCCACTCATCAAAATCGGTGATATTGCTCCGCCCGGTGATCTGCCAGATACATGTCAGGCCAGGTTTCATACTAAGGCGCCGGCGGTGGGCGGAATTTTCAATCGCCTCGATTTCATGCACAGGAAGTGGCCTCGGACCAACAAGACTCATCTCTCCTTTGATCACATTTATCAACTGTGGCAACTCGTCGATACTGTATTTTCGAAGAAAGTTCCCAAAAGGAAAGATCCTGGGATCGTCATCAAGTTTGAAGGCAGGCCCGTCCACTTCATTGCCGTGACTTTCCTTCACTTCTCTCAACCTTTCTTCGGCGTCAGGAACCATCGTCCTGAACTTATAAATAGAAAACACTTTACCGTAGAGACCGGACCGTTTCTGGGAAAAGAACACCGGCGCTCCTGGGCTTGCTAACTTGATCCCTACCCAGGCAAGCAGCCAGAACGGTAGAGTGCCCAGAAGAATAAAAACGGCCCCAAAGAAATCCAACAGATGCTTCGCAAACAACTGCCAGGAAAGCTCGGGAGTAGAGCTAAAAACCAACATAGGCTGCCCGCCGATTACGTCAAAGGTCGGTCGGGTGACCTGAGTTTTAAGAAATGACGCATCCAGCCAGGCTTCAACTCCTTGAATCTCGCACAGACCCACGGCCCTAGCGACCCTCTCAAACTCGGTATGCCGGGTTAGGAAAACCACTCTCTGGACTGCTTCCTTTTTAAGGAGATCACCAAGTTCATCCACCGTTTTCCCAGCCATATCAAAGTGGCTCACAATTCTCCACGTTTGCAGTCGCTCGGATTCCACTTCCTTAAGAAACGAAGCAATCTCTTCGCTATTCCCCGCGAGAACAACATGGTCTAAGTTTTCGGGCCGCTTCGCTTTTTCCAGCAGCACGCGTCGCGTTATCACACTCCTTAACCAAAGAAATCCAAAGGTATAAAAGAGACCGGTGCCAAAAATCAGGCGCCGTGTTCCAGAGAACTTAAAGACGACCTCGACCAACGCGACAATCAATCCGACGAGAAGAATACTCTGAAAAAGCTCATTGATGACCTTAACCCGTTTCTTCGTCGCAATCTGTTCGTAAAACTGAAATTTCTCCAAAATGAGCGGGGTCAGGGGAACAACGATATAGACAATCCACATCATATCCCCGAGCCCATAGGCATCAATATTACCAATTCCAGCGAAACTCCGGATCGAGGGGTGCAGTGCCGCCGCTAGGACGAAGCACAACCATACAATCAACGCATCAAAGACTTGAAGAATTTGAGTCGAGAATAGTTCGTTTTGCCCTCTACGCCTCATAGTCCAATGTTCTTGCCCTCCTCCAGTGATGGATCATAACCGCTGCGTGGCTCCGCGACAACGACCGGCAGGAACTCCCTTAAGAAATCCTTAATTAATTCCTTCGTCTCTTCCTCATTGAAATTTGGAGCCCCTGTAAGCATAATCCCCTGCTCGGTGTGCTTGGAAGTGATGTAAGAAGAAAAGGTCGCGTAAGCCCAACGTTGGTCGTAACCCTTGAACAATCGATCCCTCATATCCACGATCGTCCGTTGATAGTGCCCAGCTACAATAGCTTCATGGCCAAAAAAGGTATAATAAAACACCCGCCACAGAATCACTTCTTTTCCGTCCTCTGTTAGATAAGGAGTCGGCTTATCTCCATCCTTCTCAGGATTTTTCATCGCTATTCTTTTACAAATCAGCTCCTTCACCGGAAGAGGCGCACCAGAAGACAAGACTCCCTGTAACTGAAGATAATTTTCATGAACGAAGGTCCACCCTTGCGCCCGGAGACACACCTCAGGGCGATGAATGCTTTGGCTAAGATTCTTCCCTGAGAAAACAATGGAAGTCTCAATAGAGGGCCGTTCCCCCGTAATATCACTATACTCCATCCGCCTGAACTCAGTATCCTGAGCCAGAACCTTTTTCTCCAAAGCTCCTGGCTCCCTTGGAGTTCCCCGCCAATCTCCAAGCTGATCCGGAAGATCTTTGACAAGCCTTGAGGGCTTCATTCCAGGAGTGACGGGAAGCAGAAACAACGCCCCAAACATCCCGAAGATGAAACAAAATAATACGATCGTTCGCTTGGTCATTTGGCAATCTGAGGCGTGTTCTTTCGCGAAACTGAGACCTTCTTCTTCCGCTTTCGGCGCTCACGAATATTGAGCAAGTAATCGATCAAATACAGGCCCGATAGCGCAATGGGAAAAAAGAACAAAAGCCCCGCCCAATCATGGAAGGTCTTCATAGCGAAGTCTGCGAATCCCATCTGGGCGATCACCAGAATCGTAAAGATCCTTCCGAAGTTTCCAATAATCGCCAAGGGTAATGAGGAGCCAAAAAGGACCGCTTTCTTCCAAAGACTCTTCTGAGTGTAATGGGCAAACACTGCTGCGATCATCGTTAACGCCATCAAGGATCGAATGCCACTGCACCCCTCCGCAATATCCATCGAACTTTCCCCGCTTCCGGAAAGGATGGTGATCGTGTTCCCTTGGCGAACCAAGTCCATCCCGACAAACTGGCCAGTATAGAAACAGAATTCTGTCACCAAGAGCTGAAGGCGCCCGGTCAATGCCGTCTCAAGACCAGGAACTGGCATCGCAAACCACCAAAAAAATGCGGGGAAGATAAAGTGTCTGGTCACCTGAAAACCAAAAAGAAAATAAAGAGTTCCGAGAATCGTAAAGGGCAATCCGATGATCGCAATCCTCGGTTGAATCGTTCTCACTGATCCCACATAGAGAATCAATCCCACAGCCAAAATTGCTAAACCCCAATTGCTCGGCTTTACCTCTTCACCCTTTGCGCATTTCCATCCGAGCCAGCACATGACCGCAAAGGCGAAAGGAATGAAACGCCCATGCAAGAATCCATTGTCCGAGTTGCAAGCACGCCACCCCCAGCCAGCCAAGGATTTGCCATTGGTCGTGGGATAGGAATTGTGAAAAACGTAAAAGTAAAGAAGTAGCAATGCCGAAAGACCAGTGAAGATCAAGGCCGGCTTGGGCCAACCCAAGGGAGAGCGAAGCACATTCTTAGATTCGTTGCTTCCAACCACTTCTCTTAAATTAATCTGATTACTAACAAATAACAAGTGCTTTCCTCTCAGCGGCTATGCACCAAAAAGGCCGATCGGAGCCCCGGAGTCAACGACACTGTGAAAACGAGACAAATTTGGAAGGACGCTCGAAATATTCTGAGGTGAGACCCCCATCCAGAGCGCCAAATCGGCAAAATACTCATCTACTGACGTTGTCGGAATCATTCGACCTCTTCCGACATCTAAATTATTTCCAAGGGCCAACTCCGGATAAATACCATGGACTTTTCCTCCCTCAACTGCTCCTCCAACGATGAATTGATTGCCGCCCCATGCATGGTCGCTACCACCCCCATTCGGTGAGAGTGTCCTGCCAAAGTCAGATGCCGTGAACAGGGTGACTTGATCTTCCACACAGAGCTCACTCATTGCTACCTGAAATTCTCCGATTGCCTGACTGAGCGACCCTAGCATGGCAGGATGAGAATTCAGGGAACCATGATGATCCCAGCCACCGACCCTCACGAAAAAGGTTTGGCGTTTCTTCCCCAGATTTTCGCGCGCTGCGATCGTTTCAGCAACATCCTTCAGTTGAAGCGAAAGTGGGTTCTGGGAGTCAAAGGTAGATGCGAGTGCAGGAATCCCCTGCAATGCTGTTCGATACGCTTCGCCAGCTTCAATCGCATCTCGCGTTCTCGTAGCTAGCGCTCTCTTAAAGACATTCTCATACTCCGCTTCCAAGATGCTTTGGATTGCATTTCGTTTCACGGGATTCGGGTCATTCCAATTGGTAATACCGGGAATATCTCCGGGATTTTTAGCAAAAACAGAAGTCGAATCCCCAACCTGAAAGAGATTGGTCCCGGCCAAAGACACGTTCATCGACACCCCTCCATCCTCATTGAGGTCACGCAAAAGATCAGCCATTCGCCCTCCCCAACCAGAACTAGAGGTGCGTGTGTCAGGGAGACTCGATTGCCAGTGGATCTCTTGGTCAGAATGGGAATAAAGCCCCAAAGGAAGTTTGGCGGTCTGATTAAGGATGGCGGATAAATCCGTTGGCTCTACCAAGGTCCCCACATTAGCGACAAATGCAGCCTTGCCGGATTGAAAGAGCGCCGCCAACTCTGCCATTTCCGATTGAATCCCCAAGCTCCTGCCATCCGGGATGGCATAGTTAAGAGGAGTGAACTGGTCAACCGCCAGACCAATGGATCCCCGGGCGACCGAATACTCGTCAAAGCCAACCTCATCAACCGGGGCAAGCATATTGAAGGAATCGTTCCCTCCAGCCAGATACACGCAGACGAGCGCTTTATAATCTCCACCAGGATTCACTTCCTCCGCCGACAATGAGCTCATCAGCTTCAAATTGAGCATCGTTGATAGCGCCCCGATCGAACCAACTGCTGCACAACTCGACTCTCCAAGAAAGGTCCGTCGATTTAAGTTCTCCTGTTTTTCTCTCATCTATCGCAAAATGCTAAAGTCTGGGGAATTGATGATCATTTGCAGAGCCTGACGAATCTTAGTATCTGGATTGCTAAATACTTCGAGCATACTTCTTGCGGCTGCTCTCGTCTCTCCCGACATGGCCCCATAAGTCATTAATCGGTCAAAATGGTCCAAGAGCGAATCGTTGTCTTCTGCCAACAAAATAAGCTCCTGCGTGTAATCGACTCCACGAACCCAATGTCCTGAATTTACAGTGCCCGCAAATAAGTTGTGCGTTGCGAGAAGCGAACTCGCTGTCGCGATCTGAAGCTCTGGACAAAAAAGACCCTCAGATTGAAGCTCGCCTTGTGGCAAGTAATCAGGGAGGTAAAAGTTGAACACTGTTGGGGATGACATCGGAAACTGCCCCATATCCGATTTTAGTTTGTTGGCGAAAACACCAAATTTTCCGGGTTCGTCCAATTCGCCAAAGGCTCTCATAAAGTGAGTCATTCGAATGAGCGGCTCCCTCACCTTGCCTCGAATTCCCCCTCCGTGGCTCATCGTTCGAGCCTCGGAATCGAAAAGGATTGCCCTCATGACGTGTTCCAAGTTCCCCTCGCCCATTTCCCATGCTCGGGACACCCGCGTGAGATATTCAGAACTAGGATTGGAACTCGTAAATCTCTGAATCAATAACCTACTTACAAAAGGAGCGACATTGGGATGAGCGCACAAAGCGTCGAGAGTTTGCTGTACGTCCTCTTCACCAGACTGCCCCTCAGGAACAATTACGCCATCAAACAAGACTTTGATCCCTGGCTCATGCTCCTCATCCCAAACCTTCATGGGATATTGGTAATCATTACCTTGAGCTCCCTGGTAGAAGCTGGTTGCTATCTCTCCACTGTTCACACGAGAGTGGCTCATCCCAGTGAAAACCTTTGCCATTTCAGTGATCACCGAATTGTCGTAGGTCGGAATGAACAATCCACCATCCGTAATCTGTCGGCTCCCGTCAGGATTGAGCTTCCACAAGCCAATCGTGAACAATTGCATGATCTCCCGCGCAAAGTTTTCATCAGGAAATTGCCCCAGCGCTGGGTCAGATTTACGATTATTAAGGTGGGAGAGGGAAAAGCCCATCGCAGGGCTGTAGCTCACGTGCTCCAATAGATCCCGGAACGATCCGAAGCCTTCAGTCAAAAGCGGATCATAGTAGCGCGCCTGCGTCGTGACGTTGTCACCAATTACCGTCCCGCTCTCTGTATTAACAACAAAAATTTGACTCAAGGCATACGCCATCCTTTGCCTCATTTGGTCGGGAGCAATGAGCGCAGAACGCCACCATCCGTGCCTCCACAATCCTGCTGAAAAAGGTTGCCCGGTAGAAAACATGCTAGCCTGCGTCGTCGTCGTCGGCATACTCAATTGCCCTTCAAACCAAGCTGAGAACCCCAAGTTCGTCACCTTTTCAATCTCCTCCTCATTCGGCCCAAAAGATGCTTGAACAAGAAATCGGGCAGCTTCACTCGCCGTCGGCAGTCTTTGTGGAATGGATCTACCGTCAGTAAGGAGAATGCCCTCAGGAGCTTCAAGAGATTTGCTAGCAAAAGAAAAATCAGACATCTCGCCACCGTTCGCACTGAACGGATCACTATCACTCCAGCCAAAGAGGGCCTCTTCCCAGGCAGTCAGACCATCAGCGTCCTGGTCCACGTCGCCAACGCTCATCCGATAAACTCCCACAGGTTCGACCGCCGGAACAACGACTTGTCGAATCTCAGAAATTGTCGCCGTCGGGGAAGTAACAAGCGCTTCCCATTCTCCGCTTTGCGGCGACCAACGCTGAATCCGATAAGTCTTACCGATGATCGTTTGCCACTCAAATGTTATCGTATTGACGCTCAACGAGTGCACTTTCAACTCTAGCCGACTCGAAGGATTTGTCGGGTCGGTCCCGGCCACCGATTCTGCGAAATTTGATTGACCATCCGCATCACTATCACGCTGATCGTGTGCAAGTTGCGGATACAGTTGGGCCCACAATTCAGAGACTCCGTCGCCATCGTAGTCGATCGCACCACTCAGCGGCTGGAAGCCAACAAGAGCAGTCGCTAGCACGATAGCCAAAACTTTCTTACTCTCTTTCATGTCTGAACTTTTTTGAAACACGAATTTTTAAAAATTAAATTTTTCAATTTTAGAATCGGTCGCGTTCCTTCCTTCGTCAAGGGGGAAAAATTTAGTGTAAGCAGCAGCCGATTGGGCCGCGATTGATGCCCACGTGAGCTCACGCGTCACATATTGATGCCCCTTCACTCCAATTTCCTTCAGGAAATTACGCTGCCTCCAAGCCTCAAGTAATCCTTCCGCAATACTCTTGGGGTCAGGCTCCACCAGGAAACCTCCATTCGACTTTCTCACGTGATTTGCAATGCCCGCCCTTGTCGACACCAGAACTGGTCTTGACGCCATCATCGCCTCCACAATCGTGAGTCCAAATCCATCGAACCTCGATGCCAGAACGCACAAATCAGCCCGTGAGTGGATCGTGATCGAGTGTTCTGGGAGTCGCCCTGTGAACAGGATGTTCGCACCCAAATGAAGAGAATTTGCCAAATCTTCTAAAAACCCACGGTCTTCCCAATCATTCCCACTCAAAACGAGCTGGATTCTCTCAGAACTCCCCACTTTTTTCAAGAACTGCGCATACCCCTTAATAAGGAGATCTAGACCCTTGTGATTCCGATCCATTCTGCCCAAATATTGGATCCTAAAATCCTCCTCGCAGCCGGGAATCCGGGAATCTGGTGCCAGATGAACCAAATCATCAGTATCGCACCCATTCGCCACCGTGAATACAGGGGTCGTCATCCCTTGCTCTCTAAGCGGCCCCTCATCAGATGAACCAAATCATCAGTATCGCACCCATTCGCCACCGTGAATACAGGGGTCGTTATCCCTTGCTCTCTAAGCGGCCCCTCATGCTCAGAGGACAAGAGCTGGACCGCAGCCGCGTGTTGGATCACCCATTTCTCACAACAATGCCAGTAGAGGAACTTGCGAAACGCTTTATGCTTCTGGAGAGTTCTCACATAAGGGTCGTGAGGGACAAAAATGTATGGAATCCCACGCCGATGAAGCGCCCTAGCCTGCGCAAAGACCTGCGGGCTGTATGTCCCATGAAGAACTGCCCCGTCCAATTCGAGCTCTTTCGAATCTAACGCATTCAGAAAGGCCTTCGGCAGATCAAAAGGATGACGATTGTGGTGCGGAAACTTGATCTGGGGAGGCTCCTTTCCAGTCGCTTTCCTGACTGGCTTCGCCCGAAAGGTGATGATCGGCACATCAATACCTTCAACATCCTCGAACGCGGCTCCCAGCCCTCGGCAGAAGCTGGTCAAACCTTCCTGTCCAGGGAAGTAAGATAGAATATGAGCAACCCTTATCATCGTCTTCGTTCGGCGAGAGCTTCCAAAACAACTTCTAATACCTCGTCAGTTACCACATCCAATTCCTGACCACAATCAACCAAGACCGCCCGCTCACCCAATTCCTCCGCGATACTCTTGTAACATTCTAGCTGCCTCGCCAACTCTTCTGGCAAAACCTCCTGTTTCCTCTTCAAGATCGTTTCTTCATCAGTATGTAGAATGATCACCCGATCAGGTCGCGGGATCAATTTAAACGCAAGTTCCGCAAGCTTACTACTGGCTCCATAACGATAACGCCGCGGATCGGCAAGCAGGTCCGGGTAAAAACGATCAGAGAGCACCATCTCTTTCTTTGCTCTCAAATGGAAGAGGTAGCGAATCGAAGCCAACCACCAATAGAGCACGATCTTGACCAGCTGAAGACTGGATAGAAATGCTGATTTGGGAGGTTGCGCGTGCGGATCTGTAATAACGATATTAGAGTCTCCTGTCGCCGGGTTCAACTTAGGCAACCAATGGATCGCTCTGACTTTAATTCTTGAAAGTTTAAGTCGTTTATTAAGCTCCTCGATCACACTTGATTTGCCACTCCCATCGGGACCGAGAATTCCAACCCAAGGTAATGCTAATCGACGATGGAATCGCCATTCACAAAGCCAGTGCTTTACCACGTTGGTAGCCGTCTTAAGCGGATGGCGAACCATCTGCCGCCTCGCTAATGCAAACCTCATGGAGCTCACCCAGTGGGTAGCAACCCCAGCATCTCCTCTTGCCGCAATCTGGAAGAGGTTTTCTGCGAGCCTGTTACCAAAAGCCGCACGGAGGCATTCTCTGAAATTATCTTCATCTTTCTTTGCCGCTTCCTTGATGAAATTACGGTAGCGCTTGTTATACCTACGCCCCCACAAAAGCCCCGTCATCCATGCGATGTATGCGTCATGGCCCAAAGCTGGACGCGGAATTCCGTCTTTCTCAAGCGGAGCCACCTTGCTCCAGAATAACTTCTGGTCGAGGTATTCAATCCCATTCCATTCGAAGACTGGTAGTAAATCACATTGCCCCCAGTCAAAAAAGTATTGGACGACATACTGCCTCGGAATCCTCGTCCACGGAGTTCCGTAAAGACCATCACACGCCTTCATCGCTGGCGCGTGATTTTCTACCGCGATATCCCAATCGCTTAAAGGCCCCTGCTTCAGCCCAGAGCGCTCGAAGCGAAGAAATGCGACCTTCCCTTCTTGAGCCGCTACAAACTCTCTGAGACCAGCCTGACTGCGAAGATTCATGAATTCTTTGCCTGCTCTTTTGGCCCGCTCTCAGCTTTGCTGGTTTCACGAGGTAAATCGATGAGAGTTTTAAACGCTTTGTAAAAACGCTTTGCTACAAATTTCTTGATGCGAAAGTACAAATAGATAACTCCATCTGTAAACCAGACCCAAGGCGGTTTGGTCAACTTATGCCATCCATAGGCCCGTCTAATGGCGATCGATTCCGCATGCTGTTTCTCAAGAACCAGCTGCTCGGTAGCATTCGATGAATCCTTGTGCTTAAAACTCAGATTCATTCCGTGCATACGAAAGTCTGCAAGCAAGGCATGCATATACACGAATCTCTTACCCAGTGCTGCAAGTCGGTTGTAAAATTCACCATCCATGATGTAACCATAACTTTTATCCAACCAATGCCCTTCGCCGATCACAGTAGAATTTCGATAGAACGCAGATGTTGAACCAATATAACACCCCAAGTAACTTAACATTGGTTTATCAAAAGGAAATAGAGTCATCGATCGAATATGCTCCCCTTTTTTATCAATGAAGTCCCAACCTCCATAGATCACATCTGCCTCGTCTTGATGTTTAACAAAATCAAGAACGGCCTTCAACGCTCCGGGCTTGAGGCGATCATCGGCATTGAGCCACATAACCCATCGACCTTTCGCCGCGGCAAACCCTTTATTGATGGCATCACTCATTCCCTCATCGGGCTCTTGCGTGAATTTGACGGCAGGGAATTGCGCGACGATCTCAGCGGTATCATCTGTTGAACCACCATCGAAAATCAAGTGCTCAAAGGTCGCCCCTTTTTGATTCGCAACGCTTTCTAGGCACTCTCGGATGAAGTGCCCGTAATTGTAACTGGCGGTTACAATCGTAAAATCAGGGATCATTGATAGGTAAAATTGTGATGGGATGGTTCGGCGACTATTTCGCTTTTTGATCCAGGCAGACTCGATAAGCACGATTGATTTCCTTGGCCACTTGCCGCCAACTAAAGACCTTGGATCGCGCAATTGCGGCATCCTGAATGGCTGACCAATCAGCTCTTCGCTTCTCAAGTTGGCCAATCGCCTTGGCTAGACCCTCGACGATCTTCTTCCGATTCCCAACCTCAATTTTGAGGCCACAATCGTTCGTAACAATCATTCCAGGTCCCGCCCAATCCAAGCAGATCACCTGTCGGCCCAAAGCCAGAGATTCCAGAACCGACTGACCGAATGCCTCATTCACCGCTGGATGTATCAACGCATCGGATTCTCTCATCCTACGATAGACATCTTCCAGCGAATCGAGCTTTCCGGCAAATTTGACCCGCTTCGTGAGCCCCCGCTTCTCGACCAGTTTCTTGAGCGCCGGAAGCTCCGGTCCTTCTTGAAGAATCGTGAGCTGCACGTCGTGCCCTGCCTCGACTGCTTGATAAACGGCATCGATAGAGAGATCGACCCCCTTCCAGTGTACCAGCCGGCTAGCGCTTAAAATTCTAATTGGACCTTGAGGGGCCCCATCAACGACTGGATTTTCTTCGGAAAATGCCGCCACCTCGTCATCTCCACAACCGGACTGGGGAACTAAGCGAACATCCTTGGCACCCAGACTTCGCAACAACTGCACCGAAGGCTCGGTCGCCCCAAGCGCCACGGAACACGCCCCATACGTTCTCCTTGTTGATGAGAGACGGCTCCCAAAATAATAAAGCCCTGCCCGTAACCGATCCCTAATCCAAAGCCTTGGTGCCAAATCACTCACCAACTCGGGGGGGCTCATTTCTGCTCCTCCCACCGGACCAACGACCAAAGGAAGGCCCAAATCGGCCAAGATCGTGGCCGGCAAAATACTGCCGAAAGTCAGGTGATGCACGAGATCCACTCGATGCATCCGCATGTGCTCCAATGCCGCCTCATGCATCTTTCTTTGCCACAATAAATAGAAAGCCTTCAAGCCAATCGCACCACGCTTTTTATTGGAGAGCCACTCTGGAGGGTCAGCATAGATCCATCGCACGTTCTTAACCCTTGGATCTTCACTCCCCTCAATGGCCGCCCGATGTTTCGTCCGCGTAATCACGGTCAACTCATATCCATACTCTCCCGCCATGATAGCGACGAGGTTCCACCCAACCCCGGGCTCTGCTCCTCGATCTGGAGCACAAGCATAAGCTGAGACTAAGACGCGGCGTGGCAGGGGGTCCGCTTTTTTCATAGATAACTGAGGAGCTGAATTTAACGATTTTTTGCGCCTTACCTCAATTCAAATTCCCTGAATTTGGGTGCAGCTTCGTAAACACACTTAACATCTCTTTTTTCCACTGCTCTCTGGTGGCGCTCTTCTCAAGCCACTTTCTTCCTTGGAGCCCCATTGCCACGCCACCATCAGGCAACCCCAACATTTTTACGATTCCATTCGCTAGAGCATTCGAATCTCCAGGAGGTATTAAGAAACCCGTTTCATCATTCATGACAATCTCGGCCAATCCGCCCGATTTAGCTGCGACGACCGGAAGTCCATATTCATATCCATCGTAAGCCACGAGACCAAGGCCTTCATACCAAATAGACGGAGCAAGAAGGCAACGGGCCCCTCTAAGAAGGGCCTCTTTTTTCTCACCACGAACAAATCCCCTATAGGTAACGTGATCTCTCCCCTCTGCAAAATCTCTGACGGCCTTTTCCATCGGACCTTCCCCACAGATGACAAGCCTGGCTTCCGGACTCGCCTTTTCCACCTGAGTCCATGCTTCAAGAAGGGTGCCTATTCCTTTCTGCGCACTCAAGCGTCCCAGGAAAACAAAGGGCATGCTTGCTTCGAATGAAGTTCTTGGCACCAATTCTTCCAAGGGTTGCCAAGCATGCTTCACGACGCTCACCTTATCCGCTGGTATCCCCGCTTCCGCAAAGGTTTCCTTCATGAACTGTGAGATCGCAATCCAATGCGTCATTTTCTTCCAGACCCCCAAAGCATGAAGACCCCAGAGGATCATGGCATACCAAAGCGTCTTGACCCGTGAATCCTGCCACGCTCCATCCTTAATTTCGGGGATAAAATTCAATCGAAGCCCTGCCCGCTCCACCTGGTCTCCCGCCCACAAATACCCACTTACCGAAAACGGTCTAAAGTTGTGGATATACTGCACCACTGGGATCGCTTGCCGGGTCAACCAATATAACAAGGCAGCAGAGCCTACCGGCATCATGTTGTGGAGGACAATGACATCGGGACGAAACTCGTCGATCGTTTCCTTGGCAGTTCGAATCGACTTCGGATTCCAGACCATTGCCAGAGCTTGTTGGACCTTCTGTCCCACTCCATTCTTTTCTTCCCAAGCTCTCGTATCAAACAAAAGTGTCTTCACTTCATGCTCCGGTGCGAGACCCGACCCTGTCTCTTGGACCGCCTGTTGCTCGCCACCCTCTTGCACGTAGCGATTGAATATCTGAAGAATCCTCATTTCTTTATCTTCATAATCGCGATTCCAAATACTTCAGCTCGTCTTTGGTTTCCAGGTTTGCTTGTGAACCAGAATACAACAAGGCCAAGCCAAGCCATGCGTTCGGATTCTCCCAACCGCAGTCTTCCAAATACCTTTTGAGCGGTCCGGCACCCACATGCGTCACTACCGATTCAATAAGCTCTCCTCCCCTGAGCTCATCAACCAAATTTCCGGTCATTAAAAGACCATGACCCAGATCGATTCCTCCCAGTCCGTCCAGTGATCCCCACTCCCAGTCAATTGCCATGAGCTTTCCCCGATCACTGCGAAGATTCCATGGCGCAAAGTCCCCGTGAAGTAGGGATCTTTTAACCTTCTGCTCCGCGATCGCCGCAGCAAGTTTTAGTGGGGCCTTCTGCAAGATCGAATTTACCCACGGCAATGAAACGGGCGAAATAAATTCCTCTTCGAGCCAGCCATCAAGGAGCCCTATGACCGAGTCCTGGTCCAGACGCATGGGACCGCGATCTTTTAAATGCCTCATTGAGAATGCCGACCAATCGTCTCCACTCTCCAAGGAGATCACCTCCGGGACTCCTTCGAACTTCTGCGAGAATTGCATCAACTTTTTGGCCTCCTCCGCGACATCCTGATGCGCCCCTTCAACCGCCAACTTGGTCACGACAAACTCTTTCGAACTGTCACGGGACAATAAAACACACCGTAAGCCATGCCCGGGATTGCACCCCAGGAATCCAATCGATTCCGAATCTTCCAACCAAGAAATTTCCCCTTTAGATTGCCCTTTAGAAGAAGAGCCCAATAAGGATCCTCCCCCCATTCTACTCAATGATTCAATACAAGAAGCGACGAAGCGGGCTTTTCCCTTCATCGGCCGAAAGAGCTTCACCACCTCTGCTGCGAGAGCCCGATCTGATGGGAGCCCCAGAGCAACCCGATCATTGAGGGCCAACACAGACACTTTCTTCTCTCCCAGCGCAACTCGCTGAAGATGCGGCATCACGGAAGTAAGATCCTTTTTCCAGCTCCCAAATTCCATAATTGTAGAGTCTCCGAGGTCGCGATTAAACCAACAATGCAGAGTGGCTACGGTTGCGAGACCCGATCAGCAATTCGTAAGGCAATTGCAACCGTGGTTAGAACAGGGTTCGCAAAACTCCCGGTCGGGAAGACAGAGGGAGCCGCAATATAAAGCCCTTTCACTCCGTGAACTTCACAATTGGCATCGACCACCCCGCTCGTCGGACTATCGGACATTCGTGTCGCTCCGATGTGATGACTCCCAACACCGAACCCTTTCAAAATCATCTCTTTCGTCTCTTCGGGCGTTTGCTTAAATTCACCGACACCACACTCCTCAAAGGAGGCTCGGAGAAGTTCCGCAGATCGAACCACACTATCGAAATCTTGCTGCGAGTACTTCCAATCTACCTTCAGCAGTGGTTGACCAAACGCATCCAAGGTATCTCCTAAGAGAACCCTGCTTTCCGGATTTGGAGTTTGCTCCGAATCAAAATGAATCGTGTAGCAATTTTCACGACTCTTGAGAGAAATCGAAGGATATTTTCTTCGCGCAAGGATCCGATCCTTCAACCAGTGCAGGCCAAACTTCGCTAAGGAAAAACATCCAAGCACGACGTTCCTAGTGTGCATCGGCAAGCTGTGATATCCCGCTTCTGAAAGCTCCTTACTATACTCCGGTGGAATCTGCCCCTTCAGGAATCTTTTCGCAAGATAGGCTGCTGAGAGAACTCCGTTTCCATGACTTGCATCCGCAAACGGAGGATGGGTTAAGATACACCGAATGTTCAATAGGCCCTCCTTTTGCTGGACCTCCTCTCGAATTCTCAACTGCCGCTTCGCATAAACTCCATCCTGAGTCTGCTGATACTCCCACAAAACCTGAGAGTCTTTTGGAGAAAACTGAACCTCTCCAAAATCTCCACTCACGTGTGAGCCATAGTAGCGCCCTAACTGGTCATGCTCGTTCCCAATTCCATTCTTGTGAACATCGTTGGAAACCATCAGCAAGCGTGCACTCTCCAAGCCGCCGGCCGCCACGATAACGGTCTTCGCTGAAACCCGGAAACGGTTCCCATCAAGACAACCGACATCCACCGAGCAAATCTCAGCTCCACTGTCGTCAGTATTCAGCTTAAGAACATTTGCATTCAGAATGACGCGAACGTTGGAAGCGTCCGTCAACTTCTCGCGATTCTCTGCTCCCAAATTCGCAGGAAGGCTGAATCTCCAAATGCGATCTTGGAGCCAAATCTCATCACTCAAACCCTGAACCACAGGCCGATTTCCATCCTCCATTGAAGTGGCCGCTTCGTAGTCGAACTCACCGGTAAAAAGATACTCCTGCGACTTCTTATAAAAGGGCTCGAGATCTTTACGAGAAATCGGCCAGCCACTGTGGGGAATATGCCCCCGTTTCTCAAAGTCGATCTCATCGAAAGGGGCGCATCGCCCACCCCAGACAGTTGTCGTCCCGCCAAAAACTCGCTTGCGATACTGCTCCAGAGGCCCGTGCCGAGCCGCGTCCACCACTTCTCCTTTTGCCAACTCCTGCGTTGCGGCATTAGCCGACAAGCCGCCGCTTTCCAGTAAGATCACCTTTCTCCCGGAAGCAATGAGTTCACATGCACAGGGGATTCCCGCCGCCCCGCTGCCGATGATCACGACATCGCAATCCAGCTCTGTGCCCTTCGATATTTCGGATGCCTCAATTTGCATGCTTTAAAAATGTAGTTTTTTTCGCAAATCTAGTTTGGTCTGCGGCCTTTGAAAGATCATCCTATTGTGATGTCTCCACGAAGAGCTTTGCAAGAGCATTGACTTCTTCCGAATCTGGACGTGCCTCTCCCATGATTTCAAAATTGCTCTCCAAGTGTCGCAAATTGGTCGTCGCAAAGAGAAAAGTCGGATACTGGGAACTGTGCAACACATGTCTTAAAATCACTTTGAAAGGATCCCCAATCTCCTTGATTTGCGTCATACGTTGCCGGGCCCGCTCGAGCCTCTTGGAGTCGCCTCCAAATTGCTCTTCTGCCCAATCTTTGGGATCCTTGGCAACAAGACCTGATCCAAACGGTTGCCTTGCCGCAACCACGATTCCATCTTTCGCAGCAGCTGTAAGTTCACGGCTTCGATCAATGCCCGATAAAAAATCAGCTTCAAGTTGTGCAAAATCGACCCCTTTCCCATAGCAATGAGCCAATTGCGCCCATGAAAGCAGAGAAACACCTGCAGCCCGAATCTTCCCGGCTTGCTTAAAATCTTCAAGAATCTCAAAAACCTCTCCTTTTTCTAGCGTTTCCTGATCTGGGCTATGGAGTTGATAAATATCGACATAATCCGACTTGAGCCTCTTCAAACTATCATCAAGAGACTTCGTCAGGCCAGCCCTTGAAAAATCCTGCTTCATTTGGCCCCCTCTCATTTTTCCGGCAGCTCGAACCAATCCCGGTCTGGATCCGATGACCTTCCGAATCATCGGCTTAACTAACGAGAGAAGTCGTCCTTTGCTCGAGAAAGCATAGCCCCCTTTCGTCGCCAGGACCACCTTCTCACGATGCCGTTTCATTACCGCTCCCAATAGTTTTTCGCTATTGCCCTGAGCATAGATGTTCGCAGTATCAAAGGTCGAAATCCCTGAATCGAAAGCTCTTTCAAGAATCTCGCACGATTTTTTCTTGTCATATTGTTGCACGGTTCCACCAAGACGACTCGTTCCGAAAATCGCCTGGGAAATGCTTACTTTGCTGGCAGGTAGAATAACTTGATTCATTTGATAGGCGTTTCAAACAGCTAAGGAATAATCGGGTGAGGTCTTTTTTCCAACTACTAAAAACCATCGAAACTGAACTATTACAGGCAAAATTTTTGAGACAAATTTCAAGGTTGTAATCGAGATTTCACTTACATTAAGTCACTTTTTTCTTTGCCACCACAAAACTTTTCCAGAAGAAATAGAGACCATATCTTTACCTTTCTGCATCGAACACTTGTCCCCAATAAAAAGTCGTCTGCCAACGATTCCCCTGAAGTGGGCCTACCGATATCTATTTTTTCTTACCCCAACCCGATTTGCCAAAAACTTTACGATTTTCACACAAATTTCAGCTACCTCCGTTGCTTCTTTCAACAGCAGATCACCTTTCGCACTTCCTTTACGTAAAACCAAAACACTTTTGCGTCTCGCCACCCAATCAGAAATCCACGAGCCTCGTTTCAATTCTATTCTTGTCGTTCGGAAACCTTTACCCATTTTTTTTCCAACAGCCTCAATCACGTCATCAGTGATACCCTCAGGAAGTTCCACAATCAGTCCGGTTGGCTCGAGAACTCGCTTCGTATATAACCGAAACTCCCGGATTCCAAATTTTCTTCCTGATCGTATTTTTTGAAAATACGGATCACTCAAGAACTCCCCCTGAACCCTCGAAAAAAAAGACCCTTCCTCACCCCCAAAGTCCCTTCCGGTCACTTCCTTCAGGACATTCTGACATCCTTCTGAATCTGCATCTGCGAGTTTTCTTAACGGCCCTTCCACCTCCTTCAAGTCCTTGCCTTTAGCCGCAGCTTTAATCAGGCGATAGAGAAACTCCACTGACGGAGCGGGCACCTTGAAAGGTTTTCCCTCAGGCATCCAACATCCTCGAATCAAAATTTCATTCGACACCAGATCAAACCCCTTTCTTCGATAGTCCCACGTTACATCCAGCAACACACACTCGAAAGGATCATCCTTCTGGAAACAGACGCAATAAAGAGCGTCCACTTCATGTTCGATGATCTGTGTAAGACTCCACCCGTTGGTCTCACAGTAATCTGAAATCAAACAAATTAACTCTGATGGCCTTGGCCCGGAAATCACATAGTCAATATCAGAAGTGATTGCATGAGGGATCTTTTCCCAGTCATGCAATACAACAGCAGTCCAGTTTCTTGACGCAACTTCACCCCAGTATTTTTCAATAAACTTATCTTTCGCAATCATAAAATAATTACTTATTTATTTTCCTTGTAGCGCCAACGCTGCACCCCGCGGATAACTCTGTATTTATACAGTCCCCAAAGTTTTTGTTGAAACAGTGCCCCTTACCAAGGGCCGATTTACACCGAAAGAAACAAGTGCTGCACACTCACTCTATCCCGAGATGGCTTCGCTTTCCAGATACCCTTCAATCTAATGGCCATAATTGTATCTAGGGATACAAGAGTAAAATCGATCTCTTTACTCTTGATCATCTTCCTAAAATTTCTTCGTAAATACACTTCATCCTTGAATGATATCGATTCCAGGAAAAATTCGTTTCCAATCTACGTTTCCCCTCGACTCCCATCCTTTTCCTCAAACCCTGATCCTTAGCCAACTTCATAATACCTGCTGCTGCTTGCTCTACAAATTGCTCAGGATTTACCACGTCAATCAGCACCGCATGCTCATCTGAGCAAATTAGTGCCGCACCTTGATGCTTTGGAACAACCAAAGGAAGCTCACGAGCCATCGCCTCCAACAACACATTGCCGGAGGTATCGCGCATGCTCGTAAAAAGAAAGACATCTGCTTTTTCCATGCGTCGCTCCACTTCCTCCTTGGGTATTTTTCCGGTCAATCTAATATATGACTCCAACTTCTTTTCCCGAATGAGCGCCCTTAACTCCCCCATCATCGGGCCATCACCAATGATCGTCATTTCAAAATCTACGTCATTCTTGAGCACCCTTTCCGCAATTTCGATCGCCATCACCGGGCATTTTCTTGAAATCAATCCACCCACCCACAGAACCTCGCAACTGCCACCTTCATCACGAACTTTTTCCCTCTCTCCGGAAACTTCATACCCTGTCTCTAACATCATCTCCACCTCCCCACCCCGGACGCTCTCCAGCAATTTTGCCGTTTCAACATTTGCTCCTAAAACTCGATCAGCACTTCTGAGATAGCTCATCCAAAACGGGTTCCACTTGAAACTCCTGACAATCGCAGTCCTCAGCCTCTCCTTTGATAGACCACTCCCCAGCGAACCTAACATATCCGGAGGAAATACCATTCCCCCTCCCAGGGGCCCTAACAAAATTGGCTGATCGATTCCCCACCAAGCACCTGGAAACTGAAATCCATTGAAGGTGACATGGTGCACAAGATCAAAATTTTTTATACGTTCTCGCAACCAAATTCGTGCGGCAATCTGCCAAAGAACGTAATAAAGACCTACCCCTAGTATCCCTTTCTTCTTCAAAACGCGAAAAACTCTTGGAAGGTCAAAATAGAGAAAGTTGATCCCCTCAGTCGACTCTTTTGAAGCATCGATAGTCTCCTGATTATTGGACCGCGTCAAAACTGTCACATCGGCGTAGTCCACTGCTCCTTGAGCCACTCTCCAACCTACCTCCGGTTCACTCCCTTTGTTAGGCTCACAAGCGTAACATGATAGTAATATTTTTGGTCTGCTACTCATCACAATTAGAAATTTCAAGGCTCTCAAGCTGGCATCAACTCATTTGCCGCATCCTGGTAAAAAAAATCACCATATTTCTCCCCTAGCATAGTCCGTATACTTTTACCAAAAACCTCTCCTGGGAAGAATCTTAACCAGGCTAGTAGTCAGGCAGCTTCAGTTGCGTACTGAATGTTTTCGGCTCTGAAGTAACTTTTCACTCATGCTGGTGATTTCGTCAAATTCCTCATGAAGCTCCTTACCGTTGACTGGAATTTCTTTTTTTGACGGGAACCTAGCTTACGTGAAAAATCACGCTTAAGATCACCGATTAGAATGATCGATGATTTTTTGCTCTTTTGCAGGTCTGAACCCGTGAAAAGCCGTAAGGTCTGTCTCACTGCTAGCCAGTAATTGCAGTCAAAACGGGATCATCTCCTTCTGCGAGTGCGCTCGGTTCTGCTTTCATCTTCTCAATCTCCGAAAGAACAACCTTTTCCAAAAGGCGGTAAATCCCCAAGCTTACAATAACGATTGGCAAATCGCTATCAAATGCACCGAAAATAAAGATATATTTTAGCGGAATATAGGCTGCAAAGATAGCGTAAAAACCAATGGTCGCTTGAACACCAGGATCGACGCCCCAATATCTACATTTATTCCAAAGCTTAATATAACCGAACACCATCAAAGTAGCTATGATCATAAAAATTACCAACCCAATGACACCAACATATTTAATGGCAGACAAAGGCCCACTGTGAAGACCACCAGTAATAATAAAATACTCTGCCAACTGCTCCGGCAAAATATTACCTGATTGCTGCATCGCCCCGAAATATTCGAGCTCAGCCTTCGGAAAACCAAAGCCATCGCCGATCCACCAGTTTTTAATGGTATCGCCCTCGATAACTATTTGCCACATTTCAAACCGCCATTCATTACTGTCTTTGCCAGTTTGGATCACTTTTTCATCCCAATTTCCGGGGAGAAAAGAGAGCGGTCGCTGAGCCCGTTCCGGAAGGGGCACAAACTGGTGAAGTACCACGAGTAAAAAGATCAGCAGCGAACCTCCAACCGCACAGACTAAAACGCCCCGCAACCCCAGCCACAGCCAACTCCCAAAAACAAAGTAAAATACGATAGCTACCAAAGAGCTCCGATATCCAGAAAGTAAAGCGAGTACACCCGCAAGGAATAGAAGACAACCATACCAGAAATACTTAGGTTGGAGGACTTTGAATGGAATCATCAGCCCTCCAATCAAGGCCACTGAACCCAAGGCAAAGGGCCGAATGAATTCTGTGCGACCAATCGCATCAGAATTATCGCCATACGGATCGAAAAGAGTGGCGACATTTGGAAGAAACCCACTGTAAATCTGATAAAGCAATAGCCCCGCACCTGGGACAAGGAACGCAACTGCCCCCCCTCCTGCAATAAGGAATGCCGAGAACATGTGCAGAGAGGGCAGCCTGGCCACCATCTTAGAGTCGGCCTGTTGATTCGATAGCATCAGGTATCCCATGAATGCGATAATACACTCAACATAGGGTCGGGCTCCCACATTGCTACCACCGCCGATTGAAGCCAGACCAACCGGATTACGAAAGTAACCAGCGATCAGAAGAGCAACCAACATGCCTAAAAAGATGTCAAATTTTGAATAACTTAAGGTGAAAACTTGTCGTCTCGTCGCAAGAAATAATAACCAGGACGCCACTGCAATTCCCACCGCAAGGTTGGAGACGGCGAAGGGGAGAGGGAGCACGGATACCCTCCCCGACCACATTGCAAAGATCGGGATAATAATCCAGATGTTCTGTTTTAGGGCAATAAATGTTCCTAAAACGACAAAGCCCGCTACAAAAATTGAGAGAGTCTTTGTATCTTGTTTTCCCGCAGCTGTTCCGAAGAAAATTGCTCCAAAAATAACGATAACTACAGCAAGAAACAAATGAAGCGTGTTTTTTGTATTCATCTAGTCCTTGTTAAAAAATTTAAGCTTCCGATACAACTCCGCGAATATCCCCCGAGTCGTTTGGATTATTGCTTGAATCCTAGTATTGTAAACAACCGTCATCCTCGGATTGATCACTATTCTTACTCCACCCTTCTCCGCAAGATCCCTATGAAGGGTCACGTGCTCACACCAAACCTCGACTCTCTCGTCCTCATTTTCCTGCGCTCGATACTTTAGCCCATGCATCACGCTGCTCTTGTATATCGCCAAGGCACTGAACCCGCTCTGCACCTCAAACAACTCACTTTCATTAGAAATACCGGCCAAAGCCTCCCGCCCCTCGAAAATTGACTTCTCAGTACACGGTCCGTCCATCCCAATGGCTGCGTAGGCGAATACATCATAGTAGACATCCTTGCTCAGGCCAATTTTCCACCTTCCGTTGGCAGTGGCAACATCCCATGCCTGATGCTGATCCAAACTATTGAAAAATCCACAAATTGAGAAACTGTGAACATCCCAGTCAAGCATCACAACGTAGTCAAGATTATCGAACCCGATTTCGCTCTCGATGAGTTCGAGATAACGATTTCGGTATACAGACAATTTTCCGATACGATGTCTTGAAAAACTCGGATTAACGCCGCTTTCCAATTTCTTAGGAAGGGTAACGGTATTAAAATTTTTACTTTCAACAATCGCACTTGGATCCCGATTGGCGAGATCCGCGAGAACTTGCTTTGTGGTATCTTGACTATCGTTCTCTACCAAGACGATCCTCAAAGACGCGAAAGAGTCACGGAGACTTTCAACGAGCTTCAAATTTCTCCCAAGATTTTTCGCGCAATCTCGAACAATTCCACAAAATACAACCCTAGTTTTAGGATATTTGCGCAGGGCTTTTTTACCTTGGCCAGCTTTTGATGAATTTTTCATTTCGACAATGAGTGAGTCAGAAATTCGAGAGATTTCTTTTGGTGGGCTCGGATTAACTCGAGGGGTTCCTCTCGTATGCACTCAACGAAATTTTCGTCTGGAAATTCAGAAAGATTCCTTACAATGCGTTCACGAAGATTGTAGCGGGTTTTCAGGTCGATCAGCCTCGGAGCCCGGATCTCCTCAAGGTAATAGCCAAGAAACGGAGTCGAATACTTGATAGAAAATATGACGCCGTGAAATGAATCAGTGATGAAAAATCGGGCGTTGGAGATTAACTTTACCCACTCGGAAGGGCCCATTCCGTGGAGGATGATATCTGCGTAAGGGTGCTCTGTAAAATGCTCAACTGTTGCACAGATCGCCACGACAGGAATGCCCGGGTGATGGATTCTCGCCTTTTCCAGGACCTGTTTGTTTCCTCCCGCGATCTGCCCGCCAAGCGTATAGAGCAAGATATATTCAGAGGGAACCGACTCCGGAAGTTCTCCCTCCAACTCCAGATCTACGAGAAGGGTGGGATCAGCTACTACCTCGGCATCACGTCCTGTCAATGCCTTCACTGCTTCACGAGAAAAATCGTTTCTAACGCTCAGGCAATTGACTTTGTCAATCCACCTACGCACATTCTTACTTTGAAAAGATGGTTGCTCGAGGCTCGTGCAACAGGGCGCGTAACTCACTCTTGTTCCCGTGAAGGAATCGCTCCAGGACAAAAAGTAAGCAGCAGATCTGTCAAATCTCCAAACCTGATCACTGCCCGCAACAACGTGTGAAAACTGATCTTCGATGACAGAAACATCCTCCAGAGAATGGCAGGGCTTTGTTATGTCAAAGTATCTTTTCTGAAACCGCTGGAAACTCTCAACAGTTTTTCCACCAAAACGAATATCCGTCAATTTCTTCTTTAATGCTCTCTTTACGCCATATTTTCGAAATCCCCATCCTCGGTACCACTTGTTCGTCGTTTTCTTGGGAAGAAAATTAATTACCTCCACTGTAAACCCAAGATTTTGGATTGCTACTACAAGGGAAGCACATTGAAGCGCCGCTCCGAAATTGTAGTTTGCATGAAAGGTTACGATACCCACTTTATTTTGCTCACTCATTCTTTCCAAAAACCCTTTCTTTTTAGCCAGTTAAAGAGTTTCTGCTTCTCAGTTTGTGAGACTGCTAAAAGCCACGTCAACGTCACCCAAATTATCGAAATGACTGAGGACGCCGCTATTAAATCAAACCAGCTATCCACTTTAGACCCAACCCCTGAGGCCCAAGCGGCCAATCCAACAATAACAAAGATGAGTAATGGTCTGAGATAGCTTTCAATGAAATATTCGCTTATCTTGGCACCCACTACCTTTGAGGTGTACCATACGATAATGGGCCTCCGAAGCAGAGAAATTACTATTGTGGAGATAATCACCCCTTTTACACCAAAGTCAGTCCAACCTACCAACCAAATACTCAGCCCTAGATTTAGGAAAGCGGTAGGCAGCATCGTCCAAACCAGAAATCCAAGCTTCTTTGTTCCGAACAAAATAGACCATTGTGTCCCGCCCCCGGCAAAGGTTGCGTAGTCAATCACTGCAATCCCAATCATCAGCCAGGCGACCATGGGCCAATGGTCTGGGAGAGCCTCACCAAGCCACAACTTGGAGAAAGTACCTGCGAAAACGACAGTCAGCAAACACAACAAGCCGCCAAGAATCATTGTGTATCTCGTTCCAACCAGAAGGATCTTTTTTACTTCCTCCTCATCACCTTGGGAAAAAACCTCCGTTACTCTGGGACAAAGTTGACCCGCTATCGTTGTGACAAACGGTTTGGTGGCGGCAGAAACTTTGGAAGCGGAATTGTATGCGACAACACCCGCTGGAGAAGTAAGGGCACTCAGGATAAGAGGATCTGCCTTCTCACTTAAAACCGTCGTTAATTTGAGCAGTGAAACCTTGCCACTCAGTCCAATAATATTTCGAAAAGATGCCGAGCTGACCCGCAAAACCTTGATTCGGAGCGGTCCATTGACTTTTTTTGCAGCGATAATCAGGATTACTGAGAGCATGAACTGGACCAGGACCTGGATGATTGCCCAGGTCATTATCTTTTCACTGCTCACCGGCACCAGAATCCAAATTAGGAGAGCGTTACAAATCGAGGCTCCAACAATCAACGAACTAGAGACATCGAATCTCTGATGCGCCGTCAACAGACTAATCCAAGTCTGGTTAATAAAACCGATGAAGATTGCTCCAAAGCCGTAAACTCTGCAGGCGGCAATCGCACTCTCGTCGGCGCCTGTCCACAATTTGTTTACAATGAGCGGAGCCGCCATGAATACAATCGTGGCACCCAGAAGACCGATCAGTGCGTATAGTAGCAGGCCAGCGGTCATAACCTCTGACTCAAGTTGATGTTGTCCGGTGGCCCGACACTCTGTCAGCTCTCTCGAAAGTGAGATTCCAATTCCCATGTCCGCTAGCTGTGCAATCCCATTGATGGACAAAAGGACGACTACAAACGCGTACCCGTCGCCACCCATTTGACCAAGAAGAAATGGGATCATCAAAAATCCTATAATTCCAATAACTATCGTGGAGCCCCATCCTGCAATGAGATTTCTGAAGATCTTGATCAATATTTCTGAGTGTTTGAGAGTATCCGCGATGACATCCACCGCATCAAGAATCGCTGAAGTCTGTCATTCTAGATCATTCTGATTTCTAAACGTGTGTCAGAACATCTTCAACAGGCCTTCGCTCAGACCGAGCAAACTTAGTCGTGTCCTTAAGACCACCTACCGCAACGAGTGCAATAAGCGCGTGCCCACCTTTGATTGAAATGATCTTGCGAGCTTGCTCATCGACGCTCGTACTAACACACCAGTTTAAAGGGCAGGCACCCAAGCCTTTGGCATGAAGGGAAATTAGAAGAGACTGAAGAAAAATGCCCCCATCTACCCAGCATTCGTTTCGTTCACCAACCAGATAGAACTCTGAGAGATCAACACCAACGACAAGAAGCTTGTTAATCTCTGTAGCAAAGCCCCGCGATCCCCCTTGGATTTGACAGAGCTGCTGTATTGTCTCTGCCTCGGAGACGCAGTAGACCTTCCAAGGTTGTCTATTGCAGACCGAGGGGGCTCTCATTGCCAGAACGATCGATTCTTCGATCAGTTCGATGGAAACCGGATCCTCTGAAAACTCCCTGACGCTGTGACGAGAGCAATAGAAATCCGAAAAGTTGAAATCGAGAGTTTTCCGGTGGCCCTCCAAGCAAAACGTTCCGATTGCATCCTGAGACCGTTCTTGTTGTTCCGGAGAAAGCTGTGATTTGAGAAGATCGAAACGCTTGCGGGGCTTTTCCAGGATCTCTGCCGTGCTAAACCGATCAAAATAGCTTTGCAAAGATGCAATGGCATCGAGGATCGTCCAGTCAGCCTCATACAAGGTCAAATAACGATCCATAAGACTAATCAAGTTTTCCACGACAGCCTTACCAAAGGCAAATCGTGGGTTCGCCAACGCCAAACCTTTTTCAATTCGGTGGTAGTCGATCGCGATGAGAGAACGGAGATTTTCTCTCTTCTCGCGATTGGAAAAAACACTTGAATAACGAGCGTAGCGCCGTGCATCCCGGAAATAGACCCCGAAATATACCCACGGTTTCATCGCCTTGAATATCCAACCTTTCACAAATTTTGGGATGAGCGCTTTGATAAGTTTCATCGTATTAGAGTTTTGTTTGCTTTGGACAAATGTTCGTCAGGAAATTGCTTTGAAGGAACTTTAGGACTGACAGAGAGGCCAGATTTTCACCTATTTTCGCCATAGGTATCTGGGCAACGCTCTGTCTTTCCTACATTGTCGTAGTAAACATCGCAGATAACAGACCTACTGAGACAGAAGAAGACCTGAACCCTATACTTGCCTCAGTAGCTTTAGCTCTTTGGTTCATCGATGAAACCTTACGCTGCGGCAACTTTTCCTGCGTGGAAAATCACCACCACCAAAGCGGCGAGCGCTCGAACTATCTTGAGTGTCCCGAAGCGACCGGACTTGGTGTTGACCGTGTGTGATCTGGGTTGGGAAACTTGGGTTCAGGGGCACCTCTCCCATTCGGAAGTCAGGCGATCATTCCTGCAGCAACCGTTTCGTTTGTGCCGGGATCAATTAGAATAAAGGAGCCAGTATGACGATTATTGTTATAGGAATCAAAAGTTATCGGGGAGGCAGTTCTTATCTTAACCCGTCCGATCTCGTTTAAAGAGAACGAGGAAGTATCTTCGTTCTTCCTCAGTGTATTGATATCCACTTTGTAGCTGATGTCCGTAACAATTGCTTTGGCCTCTTTTGAAGTATGCTTAATGATAAACCTACCTCGCGGGTTGAGATTAGTGTTGGAAAACCAACAAATCATCGCGTCGAGATCCTGTGATTGCTGTGGGGGGCTGTTGGCTTTCACAATCATATCACCGCGGGAAATATCGATGTCATCTTCCAAGGTGAAGGCTACTGACTGCGGAGCGAACGCCTCCTCGATTTGATGCTCGTCCTGATGAATCGCTTTTACTTTAGTCGAGAACCCAGAGGGCATGACGGTCACATTGTCGCCCGGCTTAAAAACCCCTCCTGCCACTCGCCCTGCAAATCCGCGAAAATCGTGAAAGCGATCACTCTGTGGACGAATCACCCACTGGACGGGAAAACGGGCTTGGATATGATTTTCATCGCCACCGACATAGACATTCTCGAGGTGGTAAAGCAAACTAGACCCTTCAAACCATGCCATATTACTTGATTTTTCGACAATATTATCTCCATCAAGGGCCGAAATTGGAATCGGAGTGATATCGACGATGTTATCGAGACGAGAGGCAAACGATTTGAAATCGGCAATAATCGTGTCGTAGACCTCCTGACTATAGTCAACGAGATCCATCTTATTGACAGCGACAACGACATGTTGAATTCGAAGCAGATTGGCGATGAACGAATGGCGTTTGGTCTGCTCAATCACCCCTTTACGGGCATCGATGAGAATGATTGCGAGATTCGCCGTAGAGGCTCCAGTGACCATATTTCGGGTGTACTGGAGATGCCCGGGAGTATCCGCGATGATGAATTTGCGTTTAGGAGTAGCGAAGTAACGATAAGCAACATCGATGGTGATCCCTTGTTCTCGCTCGGCTTTTAATCCGTCGGTCAATAGCGCAAGATTGACATTCTCGTCTCCTTTTTTGCGTGAGGACTCCTCAATTGCCTCGAGTTGATCTTCGAAAATCGACTTTGAGTCGTATAAAAGGCGCCCAATGAGGGTAGACTTGCCGTCATCGACAGAGCCTGCGGTGGTAAAACGAAGAAGATCCATTGGTTAAAAAGGGAGAATACTACCATTTTGAGCAATGGCTTTTTGCTGATCAATCGATATCGATGATTCTGAAATCGCACCGTCTTTGTCGAATCGTTCGACGATGCAAGCGGTAAATGCGATGTGAGAAATAGTAACGTCTGAGATGCTCACGTAGTCACCTGCTATGGCTGCAAGAGGCCTCTTCTTATCAGACCTCAAGTAGAGCAAAAGATAGTCGTTCTCATTTAAAGAAGTTGAAGTGAAATCCAGTTCTGACCAAACGCCTGTTTTTTGGGTGATGCTTCCAGGTATCGGGCCGCCTACCCCTTGGACAAATTGAAGCCCTTTGATCGATTTATTCTGTTTTGGCACAAAGTAGCGAAGATTAACTTTATAGGTTCCTTTTTGAGCCAAAGCAGGGAGCACCCCGGATATTCTGCCATGAGGATTTTGCGCATTGGAAGGAATCGTGATTCGAGTGCCCACTTCGCCTTCGTCCTCCTTCATCAATCCAAGTTCGAGAGAGGTAAGACGAAGTCTTCCAATATCTTTCTTTCTAAAATCGTTCGAATAAGCGACGAAGGGATCCACTATATATCCTTTGGCTCCGATGAATTCACCAAGATTTTTCGCGCTCGTTTCACCCTTCTCTTTCTTTCCTCCGGATTTCTCCACCACATTCTCGACAGAACTTTCCAGGCTAATTTTTCCTCTAGCGTCATACCTTACGTATACCTCAAGATCGTCTCCTGCCCTACGGATTCGCAATGCCACTGAGGAGGAGCCATCTGATCTCACCCGATTAATCAAGGTGTGCGCTGCAATAATCACCTGATCTTCCTTTAGCTTCTTGCGGTATTCTCGAGCCTCGGCTGCCTTTTCCAGATTTCCTAATTTCGTAAGCTCTAATACTTTCTGGGACAGTAGCTTGTCCATTTTTGTCGCGAGTACAATGAGGGTGTTTCCATATTTTTTTTGGATCGCGATAGATTGCTTGAAGAAGATCTTACGTGCCGATGAAAGCTCAACAGGCGGCTTTTCTGCAAGAGGTGGAAGCGGAGAGGTATCTCCCTGAAGCATCGTTATCTCCTCTTTGATCTTCAGCGCATCGTCAAGGCGTCCTGCTCTTTGGTATTTCGTCTGTATTTTTGAAAGTGCTTTTGAATAGTTAGCGCGGAGCGATGAGATCTTTGTGTTCTCATTATTCTCGACCTTGAGTCTCTCTACTCGAAAGGATTGTTGTAACTCCTGAAGAGTAAGCGCGCAGGAGCAACCAACCGATAGGAGGTAGAGGAGGATTAGAAAGCTAGTTTTCACGGGCGCGAATGAGAGTGATGGGGTTTCCGTGTTTATCTAAAAGTATCCCTCTTTTTTGCGATCTTCCATCGCTGTTTCGGATCGCTTATCGTCTGCCCGATTTCCCCTTTCGGTTTGGCGGGCTGCCGCGACTTCTTCGATGATTTTTTCCATGGTGTCGGCGCTGGATTCTATCGCTCCGGTAATCGTCGCATCTCCCATGGTACGGAATCGGATCATTTTGCGCTCAACGACTTCCCCGTCCCGCGGCTCCACGAATTTTGAAACCGCAAGGATCACTCCGTTTCTCGTGATGGTGTCGCGCTCGTGAGCGTAATAGAGGCTCGGAAGTTCAATTTCCTCTTGCTTCATATACATCCAGACGTCCATCTCGGTAAAGTTGGAGAGTGGAAAGACGCGAAAATGCTCCCCTGGTTGTCTCCTTCCGTTGAAAAGGTTCCAAAGTTCCGGACGTTGATTTTTTGGGTCCCATTCACCAAAATCGTTTCGGTGGGAAAAGAATCGCTCTTTCGCGCGGGCTTTCTCTTCGTCCCTTCTTCCGCCACCCAGAACCGCGTCGTATTGCTGTTCCTCGATGGTCTCTAGCAGCGTGACCGTTTGCAGTTTGTTTCGGGAAGCATTAAGCCCCGTCTCCTCGACTGCTGTTCCACGGTCGATTGAATCCTGGACGAGGCCAACAATGAGCCGGGCTCCGATTTTTTCAGCGTAGGCATCTCGAAACTCAATTGTTTCAGGGAAGTTATGGCCGGTATCCACATGGACCAAGGGAAAGGGGATCTTTGAAGGGTAGAATGCCTTCCTGGCCAAGTGGGCCATGACTATGGAGTCCTTTCCTGCCGAAAATAACAAACCCGGATCTTCAAACTGGGCCGCTGTTTCACGGAGGATGAAGATGGCTTCAGCCTCAAGCTGATCGAGGTGGCTAAGATTGTAATTGGACATTAGCTGAGTAAGTCACTCATGTTAGTCATGTATTGACCTGAGCGACGATTAATTGAGTGAGACCAATCAGGCAAGCACTTTGTTACTCTAACTTGAGGAGCAAGCGCAGGTCAATTTTATCGGCAGCGAAATCATTAAAGTAGGGTGTAAGACCCCCGTCGGACGGCACGTGAAGCAATCTGGTATGTTCAAGAGCAACCCCGGAACCAAGGCTTTCTTGGGAGTTCGTTGCCAAATTTTTAGCCCTAAATTTGAAGCTGCCTAGCAAGCCCGCAAACCCATTCTCGCCACCCAACGCCGCAAAGCTCTCCAATGGTCCAATTAATCAGTCTTAACTGTTCTGTCCGGCACCCCTGAGAAGCTTGAGGAGTTGGGCGACCGCTTGGACGGAAGAGTTCGTCTCGGTATCGATCTGAAGTTCGGGGTTTGAAGGTTCCTCAAAGCCACTATCCTTGCCTGTGAATTGCTTGATTTCACCGGCAGCGACCTTGGCATAGAGCCCCTTTGGATCTCGTTGGGCGCAAGTCTCAAAGGAGGCCTGAATAAAGACATCCCGAAAGGATGGACCCACGATTTTGCGAGCGAGAGTCCGGAGAGCGTTCTTGGGAGTGATTACGCTCACTATAACAATGATTCCTTGATCGGAAAGCATCTTGGCTACCTCAGCGACTCTCCGGATATTTTCGGAGCGATCCTCGTCACTAAAGCCAAGGTCGAAATTTAGTCCGTGGCGGAAATTATCCCCGTCAAGAATGATCGAAAAGCGTCCCGCTTCATGGAGATTACGTTCAAGAGCGGCGGCAATGGTTGATTTCCCTGACCCACTTAATCCATAGAGCCAAAGAACGTGACCTTTTTGGCCCAACAACTCTTCTTTTTCGGCAAGCGAGACAAAACGGTGGAATTGAGTATGTATATTTTCTTGGCACATTGGCGGGGAGATTCGGGGATTTTCGCTTTCTATAAGAGATCTTAAGGAAGTATGGAGTGGGGAACATTAAGCACCCTAGAAGGCAACGAGATTCGCAGAGGAGGCAGTAAAGCCAAAGAATACGCACTTCCCGAAAGTTCTCGCTTACTTCGCTTCACCGGATCGTCGTTTTTCCTATGAGTCAACTGATTTGGTAGCGTGACGAAGCTTTTTCAGACGGTCCATTCAATGGGCCTCCAGGAGCTTTATTTCCCCCGATTTTTCTCGATAGGAATTCCAGCAAGAAGGCCCAACTGCTCCCCCATCTCCAGGTTGCCTTCCAAGCAAAGATGGATCCCGTCCGAAGTCGATTCATCACTGATCGCCAAGTGTTCCACAGAGCGGTTGGGAAATGCTTCGACAAAAGATTTCCTCCACTGCTGGTGACGGGGTTGTCCGACCACTTCGGCATCAATCGGAGTCAGGTAAAATATCACCCGGGATCCCAGACCTTCCAACTTCTCAACATTCTCTTGAACCAGTGCGAGTGCCGTTGTCAATTCTTCACTGGAAAGCCGAACCGCCGCAGATGCTAGATGAACGGGAAGTTTCTTCGCTTTGGTGGTTGCATTTAACTTTCTCGATGACTGAAGATTCACGGAAGGATCTCGATTCTCACTTTTTCCTTTAATTGCCCCGAGCAAAAGACTCATTGGCCGATAGCGATCTTGTAGCATAGGAAAAGTCACTCTTTGATCTGATTCAAATTTCTCAACCATCTCTCGATCTACAGGCTGATAGAGAAGGTTAGCTTCAATGAGAATCGTCTCCGGGAGTTGCTCGGCAATGCAAAGTATTTCGAGCGCCGTTAATGCTGATCCCCCTCGAAATGAGAGATTGACGAGATCAGGATGATGGACGTTGGCAGATAATGAGGTTCCAACAATGACACCAATTTTCGCCGAGTGGTTCTCATAAAGAAAATCTTCTATCCGCACCCTGTTTTCTACTTCTTGACTCTCGGCTTTGTAGCGGGCTTTTCCAGCAGTGCTGAGATAAGCCAGATGAAGAACCGAAATTATCAGGAAAGTCCCCACCGATATGATCAAAATAGATCTTATCGATATCTTATCGGAGCTAGAACTGGAAGTAGATGAATGCATCAGCAGAAGCACCGTTCACCACGATTGCATAGAGCATTACCCCATATGCGACCGGAACCAAGTATGGCCTGGTCTTCGTGAATTTCAGTTTATAATTAAGGTGGTAAAGTAAAACCGGTAGGCAGTAGGTTGCCACGACGATCACTTCCTTTTTCTGGGCCACACTGCTTTCCCAAGCCGTAAAGGCTTGTGAGATGAAGAGTCCGGCATGGGTAATATCGGGTAGTTTAAAGAAGCTCCAACCAAGGCTCACAAGTAGAAATATGACCACATACCTCGTCCACGTTCCAAGCATACCCGGAACCATACCTTTACGAGCGCTTGCTAGACCAGTCGCACGCTCGACTCCCAGCAACAGCCCGTGATACGCACCCCAAATGAGATAACTCCATGCCGCTCCGTGCCAAAGCCCCCCCAAAACCATTACTATGAGAAGATGGAGATAGGTGCGAAACGAACCTTTGCGATTTCCACCCAACGGAATATAAAGGTAATCCTTCAACCAAGAAGACAGCGAAATATGCCATCGCCGCCAAAACTCTGCAATTGAAGCTGAGAGATACGGGTAGTTAAAGTTGTCCGGTAAGCGATATCCAAACAAAGCGGCAATTCCAATCGCAATCAAGGAATAGCCAGCGAAGTCGGCAAAGATCTGACAAGAATATCCAATCAAAAGAGTCCAAGCCCGGTCAGCGGACATCCCAATAATATAGGGATATTTGATCCAGAATGTTTGGTTTTGAAGATTATTCGCAATAACTAGCTTTAGGAAAAAGCCGACGACAAGACTATGAGTAACGAGTCGCCAATTAATCTGGGATATCGATTTTACTTTGATCTGAGGAAAGAAGTCTTTTGCCTTTACGACAGGTCCGGCTACCAACTGGGGAAAGAAGATGACGTAGAATGATCCATAATAAAGTGATTCTCCAAGTGACTGTCCAGATCGATAAACTTCGCTCGCCTCCTGAGAGTTCCGGGAATCACGAAACGTATCAATCAGCATACTGATTCCTTGAAAGGTATAAAATGAAATCCCGATAGGAAGCGGAAGCATGACGAGCCATTCCGCACCTGAGAGTGAAGCGCCGGTCAAATTTTCCAAAGATCTCACAAGTAATCCGGCATACTTGAAAAAGACGAGGACAAAAATATTGAGCATCACGCCAACACAGGCGATTATTTTTCGCTTCTTTGCTGTATCAGCTTGATTAATTTCATAGCTGGACCAACTCGTGAAGATTGCCGACGCCAGTAGAAGCAGAGTAAGCCAAGGTGAGGAAAATGCATAAAAGACAATGCTGGCAATCAGGAGAATTCCAACCTGGGCAAAAACACCTCTTACAAGGTAGAAAATTGAAAAAGCAATTGCTACCAGCATTGCAAATTCAATTGTCGTGAAAAGCATAGTTTAACTGTAGGAAATAATCGTTGAGATCAGTTCGCCCCACCATCGTCAGCTTAAAAGCTTATCTTTGATAGTATAGTAGAGAAAGAGGCTGTTGTAGACCGCATAACGCTTCCAAAGTCGTCTGGGTTCGGCAAGAAGCCGGAAGAGCCACTCCATCCCAGTCTTTTGGAAGAGGGCCGGGGCCTGTTTCACCTCACCCGCATGGAAGGCAAAAGCAGCACCAATCCCGAAATAGACTGCAGGCGGCAAGTCATCAAGATGCCGCGCAATCCATGTCTCTTGTTTTGGGCATCCGAGCCCTACCCAAACATATTTGGCACTTGAGTCGCGGATCAACTCAATAATCTTTTTGTGCTCATCTTTCGGCCAATCTCCGAAAGGGGGCGAATAGATTCCCGCAATTTCATTGGCCTCAAATCGTTTCGAAAGTTTATCAAGAGTGCTTTGTTGTCCCCCAAGAAAGAAGTGAGACTGTCCCAGAGCACCCTCGGTCGCTTTCAAAACATGAAGCATCAAGTTGGGTCCATAGACCCGATCGGTCAGTTTTTCTTCCTCAGGAAGCTGAGCGTTGACCGTCCAGATGAGAGGCATGCCATCGGGGCAGATCAGATCGAACTTTCGCATTGCGTCCCCAAACGACGGATCGTGTCGTCCGAGAGCAAGGACATGAGTGTTCGCCGCCTCAACGGCATAGGCACGATCCCGCGCGAGTCCTCGCTCGGTAATCCAAGCGACGGCTCCTTGATAGTTCGTCATGGCCACAGAAAAGCCGAGAACAAGACGTGTCGGAAGATCGTTCACTCGCGGCTGACAGAGACGGAATGTCCATGCAATTTAAGAAGGGCATGTTGCTTCGCAACTTCGATATCATTGGCCACCATTTCGGAGCACATTTCTTCGACGGTAATTTCAGGAATCCAGCCCAGTTCATTCTTCGCCTTTGATGGATCACCCAGAAGCGTTTCCACTTCGGCAGGTCGGAAATAGCGTGGGTCAACTTTGACGATCACGTCTCCCACTTTTACTGATGGTGATTTTTCGGAATCGACGGCAGAGACAGTAGCAATCTCATCCACTCCCTCACCTGTATAGGAAAGCTCGATCCCCGCTTCTTTCGCCGACAGAGTGACGAATTCACGCACCGAAATTTGTTTCCCGGTGGCGATCACAAAATCCTTTGCTTCCTCCTGCTGGAGCATCATCCACTGCATGCGGACGTAGTCTTTTGCGTGTCCCCAATCGCGGAGGGCATCCATGTTTCCAAGGAAGAGACATTTCTCCAAACCTTGGGAAATATTTGCGATGGCACGCGTGATTTTACGTGTCACAAATGTTTCTCCGCGGCGGGGTGACTCGTGATTGAAGAGGATTCCATTACAAGCATACATACCGTAGGACTCGCGGTAGTTCACCGTAATCCAATAAGCATACATCTTGGCAACGGCGTAGGGAGAACGTGGGTAAAAGGGAGTCGTTTCCTTTTGTGGGGTCTCTTGGACCAAACCGAAGAGCTCTGAAGTGGAAGCTTGGTAGAAACGAGTCTTTTTCTCAAAACCCAGGAAGCGAATTGCCTCTAGAATGCGCAACGCTCCAATGCCGTCCACATCGGCGGTATATTCCGGTGATTCAAATGAAACCGCAACGTGAGATTGAGCCCCCAAGTTGTATACTTCGTCCGGTTGAATCTCGCTGATGAGACGAGTAAGGTTCGAGGTATCCGTGAGGTCACCATAATGGAGCTTTAGGCGCGCACTTTCAATATGCGGATCCTCATAAATATGATCGATCCGTTCAGTATTGAACGAAGAGGCTCGGCGCTTGATGCCATGAACTTCGTATCCCTTTTCAAGAAGTAATTCGGCGAGATAAGAGCCATCTTGGCCCGTGATACCCGTAATGAGAGCTTTTTTCATAGTAGTCTGTTGGAAGATTAATTAAAGACGTGCTGTTCCTTGGTCGAGGGTAGACAGGAAATCTCGGTAGGCTGCCGCGAGACCTTCAGAGAAGTCGACTTGGGGAGCCCAGCCGGTTTCTTTGATTGTTGAGATATCGAGAAGTTTCCGAGGAGTGCCGTCTGGCTTTGAGGGGTCCGTCAAAATCTCGCCTGCGAATCCAACCGTTTTTGCGATAAGATCAGCGAGTTCAAAGATCGTGAGATCCTGCCCCACTCCGACGTTTGCCCAGTCCGGGGGATTCTCAAGAGTCATGAGATGAAAGCAGGCGGCGGCAAGGTCATCGGTATGGAGAAATTCACGTTTAGGAGTTCCACTCCCCCAGATCGTTACTGTTTGGTCGCCTCGTTCTTTCGCTTCATGGAATCTGCGGATCATGCCGGGAATGACGTGGGAATTCTCCGGGTGGTAGTTGTCGCCCGGGCCATAGAGATTAGTGGGCATGGCCGAGTGATACATCAGGCCATATTGCGCACGATAGTGCTGGCACATTTTCAGGCCGGCGATTTTGGCGACCGCATAGGCTTCATTGGTCAACTCAAGGGGACTAGAAAGAAGGCAATCTTCGGGCATCGGCTGGGGAGCCATTTTGGGATAAATACACGAGCTCCCCAAGAACAGAACCCTATTCACCCCCGCTTGCCGGGACCCTTCGATGAGATTGGAAGCGATTGCAAGGTTCTCGTAGATAAACTCAGCCGGATAGGTTGAATTTGCATGGATTCCGCCAACCTTTGCCGCGGCGATGATCACTTGGTCCGGCTTGTTCTCATGGAGCCAAGACAGAACAGCCTTTTGGTCGAGGAGATTCAGTTCGTTCCTTGTTGCGGTCAACACTTCGTGATTTCCTCGCTGGTTTGCTTCCCGAACTAGGGCGGAGCCAACCATGCCGCGATGTCCTGCGATGAATATTTTCATAGTTTAAGGGGCTCCCACGCTGCCGCCATTGGTCGATCGCCGTTCAACGGAAGCGAAACCAAGATTCTGAGGTATAGAAGGGAAGAAAAATAGTGAGAGTGAGAGTGAAAACTTTCTCGAGGATAGACACACGCTCAGATTAAAAGTTCAATTTAAAATGAACTGATTCAGTCATTTTTAGTGTTAGTTTTTAATTCTTGGGGAATGTCCTGCCCAGAAAGAATTAAACTGGAAAGAGATAATTCCACAGGTTTTTCCTCCCCAAAAAATCCCAAAAGTAGGCTAACACGCTCAACAGAAGGTCGTATTTCAAGTACCTTCCCCTCCAATCCTTTGAAGGGACCTTCCCCAATCTCCACCTCCTGGCCCACCAACAGCTTCCATCCGACCACGATGTCGCCAGCGTCATCTTGATATTTTTCAACCTCCTCTTTAAGAGCCTCAACAAATGCAGCGGGCACTTCGGGAGTATTTTTACCAAAAGCCACGATCTTACTGACTCCATGAACGCTTGTGACCAAACGCGAGTGGTTATAATGATCAAATTTCGCGAGGAGATAGCCTGGAAAAAGAGCCTCAACCCACCAAATTTTACCCCGTCGGGTCGTTTTTAGGTAGCGAATGCGGGGGAGAAAAGTTTCGACTTCTTCCAATTGGCCAAGATTCGCCGCAGCGACACGTTCTCGTTTCACTTGCGTCCGCAAAACATACCACGCTGCTGGATGTTCTTCCTTCATTTACCTGCCTAAGAATCTTTGAAGAAGAGGAAGGGCAACGCGAGCCTTTTTGGACCAGCGCTCAAGCTGGTCAAGCCGTTCGTGGTAAAATTGCCGCCCTTCACTATCCGGAGCTTCACGCACAATGCGCTTCAGATCCGCCAATTTTCCATCGCCGCTAGCGAGATGAGGGCGAACCTGCTCCTTGATGAATCCGCGGGCGAGACGCTTGAGTTCTACGTCAGGCTGAAAATAGCTTCTCCGAAGATTATCTCCCTCCGCTTCTTTCACCGCGCCAAGTTCACGGAGCATTTTTAATCCCTGGCTAGCGGAGCCCTTACTAATTCCGAGCCGATTGACCAAATCATCAAGGGACAATGGAGATTGGGAGATAAAGAGGAGGCCGTAGATTTCCCCCACTGACTTCGGAAGCCCCAGCATCCGGACGCCATCACAGAAGAATTCGACAACGCGTGCTTCGAATTGATAGTCAATTTCTTCTTCCATCTGTAGAACAATGACAGAGGGCTAAATATTGTTCAATTTAAAATGAACAATAACTTCGGTAGACTCTCGCAACCATAAGGCTTTCCTTTTCCGCGATCTCGATGATACCCCGACCTGCAGTGTCAAAGATTTTCTGGCCATCACGGGAGCGCGCGTTATGCTTGAAGGCTCTCTAGAGCCTATGTTCGTTGCTTGGCACGAGCCTTGGTTCACTGGTCAATCAGCGATTCATGATCGCTTCCCCTGTTCCTTCTCTTTCCATGTCCGAAGCCAAAAATTTCACAGGCGCCACTTTACCCAGCCGAAATAGCCAAGGTTGCAAGGGATCAATTCCGACCCGGTGCTGGGAACCGGATTGATCAGACATTTATTTTAGCACCTTAATCTTTAAGTTGCGCATGCGGACGATGTCTCCGTGGCCGCAGAATGCGAGGTGGCCTTTCCGGCGCTTCGCTCCGTTATGCTTCGGGTGGGTCTTGTTAATCTCATCGAGATTCGCCTCAAGAATCACTACCCCATTGAGCTCCACTTTGATCTTGGGGCCATTCACGGTGACAATCTGCTTGTTCCACTCGCCTACCGGCTTCTGATGATTCTGTTTGGCTGCCTTCAGCGTGTAGAGACCTCCGTGATACTGGTAGTCCTTTAACTTCCCGGCATACTTTTCATGAGTGCCATCGAGCATTTGGATTTCCATCCCGGCATAAGCCGCGTCGCCCTTTCCGGGGTAGTGGATTCCCAGACCGTTGTTGGCCCCGGGAGTGAGCTTAAACTCGAACGCGAAGACGTAATTCTCATACTCCTTTGCGGTGATCAAAAAGCGGCACTTCGGGGTGGAGGCAATGACGCCACCCTCTTCGACAACATAGCCAAATCGCTCGGTCTTGTCCGGGGCACCCCAACCGGTGAAATCCTTGCCATTAAAAAGGTCCACAAATTCACCGGCACAAGCAGTTGCCATGCTCGCGATTGAAATAATTAGAGTCTTCATCATTATAATTCTACGGTTTTTCCGCTACGGAAACTTTCATCAGCGGCCAAAACAATGCGCATCGAGTTGATCGCGTCGTTCATGTGATCGGTGAGATCAATATCCTCGCTGATCGCTTTGAGAAAATATTCCTGCTCGCGTTTGCAAAGACCATCGTGATCCGGCTCGTCGTCGGTTCCGATCCACTCATCTGCCTTCACGAACTTGCCTTCGCTATCGAGCGCGCTGTGGTGAAGACGAAGCATCTCGGTTTTCGTGTGAGCATCGACACTGGCCGACGATCCCTCGCCTCCGGCATCCTTGGCTGAAATAGTGACACAGCCTTTCGGCCCGACCACGTCCTTCACGAAAAAAGCGGTCTCGCTCATCATGGGACCCCATCCAGCTTCATACCAACCGACGCTACCGTCCTCAAAGGTGACTTGCAGGTGGCCGTAATTGATCTTTCCTTCCGGAAGTTCGTCACTCAGCCGGGCACCTATCTACCGTCCTCAAAGGTGACTTGCAGGTGGCCGTAATTGATCTTTCCTTCCGGAAGTTCGTCACTCAGCCGGGCACCTATACCATTCACACGAATCGGCTTGCTGCGCGTCATTTGGCACATGACATCGACGTAGTGAACGCCGCAATCGACGATCGGCGAGATCGATGACATGAGCTGCTTGTGCGTCTCCCAATTCGCACCCGCCGATTGCTGGTTAAGGTTCATGCGCATCACGAGCGGTTTGCCAAGGGTCTGGGCAATATCGATAAACTTGATCCAGCTCGGGTGGTGTCGGAGAATATAGCCGATGACGAGCTTGCGACCACATTCCGTGGCTTTGGCCACGATCTGCTCCGCCTCATCGAGCGTTTCCGCGACGGGCTTTTCAATAAAGACGTCAGCACCTGCTTCGAATGCTGCTAACGCAAACTCAGCATGCGTATTTGGATAAGTCGAAATGCTCACCGCATCCGGCTTGGTCTCTTTCAGCGCTTCATAGAAGTCCCCAAATTCAGCATAGCCTCCACCCAACTCCTCGTTGAGTGCCCCACGACTCTCAGGTGAGCGAGTGACAATTCCGCAGATTTCAAATCCCTCGATCTGGTGATAGGCCAACGCATGGGATCGGCCCATGTGGCCCGCACCCACGCATAATACTCTAATCGTTTTACTCATCGTCTTGACTATTTGATTCGCATTCTTGTTCTAAAATAAGGTCCTCATCAATTGAAGGAGCACCCTTGAGAAGGATTTTCATCGCCTGCACAAATCGAATCATCCCACCGATCACGCAGGCCCCAACCAGCGCAAGCGAGGCAAAAAGCACCCACTCGGGAATCGGAGCGGAAGAGAGAATCACTCAGCCTCCTCCTCGCTGGT
>Ga0209711_10000192_pt1 | contig 61816 bp, 59 predicted proteins | sample ArcticOcean_MG_C_7_FD_187441 | JGI IMG/M metagenome (GOLD analysis project Ga0209711, IMG submission 187441) | Marine microbial communities from western Arctic Ocean - ArcticOcean_MG_CB11_88 (SPAdes) (version 2) | ecosystem: Environmental > Aquatic > Marine > Oceanic | place: Arctic Ocean... | reverse complement strand
ATTCTAAAAAACAGATTCTAAAAATAGCAATTAAAACAAGTGCTAGCTTCGCAGATGAGTTTAGGAGATTAATTTAGGTGACGGGACACATACTAAGGCCTATAAGCTGGCAGCCTCGGCCTTAATGCTACCAGTTCACAGTCCATGGTTTTTTGCGCGCGTTAACCAGCCCAACCCATCCCATTCCAACTCCGTCATGTCTAGTGGGTACTTATGCTGTTTCGGCAGCTTTGGTGCTAATGCGAGAGCTCTTACGCCTCGTCGATTTCTCGCGCTACTTCAGTAATCAAACCGCGAATCCATCGATGGGCTGGATTGTGCTGTAATAGTGGGCTCCACGCCATCGTTAAGGTCATTTCAGGAATTGGAAAGGGTGGGTCTAAGATGACCACGTCATCATTGTTCATCGTTTGCAAAGTCGCCTTGCGAGGTAGGGTAACAATGAGGTCTTTTTGGTTAGCAAGTTGCACTGCGGCTTGATAATGGCGCGTAAAGACGCGAATGTTACGTGTCTTGCCTAGCTCTGATAAAGCATTATCAACCCACCCGCGACGCTGCACGTCTTTGGGGTTCATGCCCACTCCAGCACCCATGCCTGTCTTACTCACCCAAATGTGGTGAGCTTTTAAATAGCTAGCTAAGGTGAAATTTTTAGCCATTGGGTTATCACGACTCATGAGGCAGATAAATTGGTCGCGCCAAAGAATTTTTTGGTGGAAAGACTGCGGCATCGAATCAAAGCGATTAATAACTAGGTCTACTTTACCTTGCTCTACATCATAAAAGTCGACGTCTGAAGGCGTCATTATATCCAAGCTAATGCCTGGCGCTTCTTTACGCAAACGCTCAACCAGAGGAGGGATGAGGGTGGGTTCTGAATAGTCGCTGGCCATAATCCGAAACACACGGGTCGAGGTGAGTGCATCAAAGGCAGCTTGTGGTTGCACAGCCTTGTCAATGGTGGCCAGAACTTCGCGTATGGTTGATTGTAGTCCTAGAGCTCTCTCAGTGGGCGTCATGCCGTCACTAGTGCGGATGAGCAGGGGGTCTTCAAAAACCTCTCTTAAGCGCCTTAAACCATTACTCATGGCAGGTTGGCTGAGGCCAAGTTGATTGGCTGCTTTAGTTACATTGCGCTCTTTTAATAGAGCGTCTAAATAAACTAATAAATTAAGATCAACGCGATCGATACCCACGTGCACCTCCAAGAAATTCAGTTAACTCAAGCTAGTTTAGCTTAACTAAGTCAACCTAGGTTTTACTGTGTTTCATTTCGTTTTGTTTTGATGCGCTTTAATGCCCAAAAGTAAAGGCATTATTCATTTTCATAATACAAACATTAAGTTCTATAACTAATATAAATTATGCCACGGGAAGTGCTGCCTGTCGAGGCTTTCGATTTATTCCTATATGCATTTTACTTTGCTATTTGTTTTGTGAATAGTAGGCATTAGCTTTGATGGCTGTCATAAGCATCAAGACCCCTCTAAACTAAGGTTTATGAGTTGTTTTGTCACTTCTGGAGTGACGTTTTATTTTATGGCTCGAAACCGAAATTATAATAATGATTACCCAACTGAGGAATTGTCATGTCGCAATATCAAGATGATATTCAAGCTGTCGCTAACCTAAAGGCTGCTCAAGGCAGCGCTTGGGATGCTATTAATCCTGAGTCCGCAGCTCGGATGAAAGCTCAAAACCGTTTTCAAACGGGTTTAGATATTGCCCGTTACACCGCAGGCATAATGCGTGCAGACATGGATGCTTACGACCAAGATAGTTCTAAATACACACAATCATTAGGTTGTTGGCATGGTTTTATTGGTCAGCAAAAGATGATCTCTATAAAAAAACATTTTGATAACACTGATCGCCGTTACTTGTATCTATCGGGTTGGATGGTGGCAGCCCTAAGATCCGATTTTGGCCCACTGCCAGACCAATCAATGCATGAAAAAACTTCTGTATCCGCCTTAATCGAAGAGTTGTATACGTTTTTGCGTCAAGCAGATGCCCGTGAGTTAGGTGGGCTGTTTCGCGCCCTAGATGCGGCTCGGGAGGCCAATGATACAAGTGAACAAAAAGTGATTCAGGCTAAAATTGATGGTTTTGTGACCCATGTGGTGCCTATTATTGCAGATATCGATGCGGGTTTTGGAAATGCTGAAGCAACTTACTTGCTCGCTAAACGCATGATTGAGGCGGGAGCCTGTTGTATCCAACTTGAGAATCAAGTGTCAGACGAAAAACAATGTGGCCATCAGGACGGCAAAGTGACTGTGCCCCATGAAGACTTTTTAGGTAAAATTAGGGCCGTGCGTTACGCCTTCCTTGAGTTGGGTGTGGATGATGGGGTCATCGTGGCGCGCACCGACTCATTGGGTGCTGGCTTGACCAAACAAATCGCGGTCACTAACACCAAAGGGGATCTAGGTGATCAATATAATTCCTTCTTAGATTGCGATGAGGTCACCACCGCAGATTTAAATAACGGTGATGTGGTGCTTAATCGTGATGGTACCTTAGTGCGGCCTAAACGCCTTCCATCTAACTTATTTCAGTTCCGTTCAGGCACGGGTGAAGACCGATGTGTGCTTGACAGTATTACTGCCCTTCAAAACGGTGCAGACTTATTATGGATCGAAACCGAAAAACCTCACGTCTCACAAATTGGTGGCATGGTGAGCCGCATTCGGGAAGTCATTCCTAATGCCAAACTCGTCTACAACAATTCACCCTCGTTTAACTGGACCTTAAACTTTCGTCAACAGGTGTTTGATGCGATGTCTGCTGCAGGTGACGATGTTTCGGCATACGTGCGGGCAGATTTAATGCAAGAGTCATACGATGGCAGTGCTTTAGCGGCCACTGCAGATGAAAAAATCCGCACTTTCCAAGCTGATTCGGCTCGTGAAGCGGGTATCTTCCATCATTTGATTACCCTACCAACCTACCACACTGCGGCCTTGTCTACGGATAACTTAGCTAAAGAGTACTTTGGAGACCAAGGTATGTTGGGTTATGTTGCCGGTGTGCAGCGTAAGGAAATTCGTCAAGGCATTGCCTGTGTTAAGCATCAAAATATGGCAGGTTCAGACCTAGGCGATGATCATAAAGAGTATTTCTCGGGTGACGCAGCCCTTAAAGCCTCAGGCAAAGACAACACCATGAATCAGTTTGGCTAAGCCTAGCACTCAATCTTCCTAGCCGAGGCCAAAAAGGTGAGACATGAGTCTCGCCTTTTTTTGTGGTTTCAATGGGGGCAGGTCATCTAATAGCCAAACTGCGCTTTCAAAATAGTCTTGTTCGGAGCAGAGTAACAGGGTACCCTTTTGTTTTTGCTATCGTAGCTTGGAGATCAGTGGATGGGGCAGGAACAAGGCCGGAGCTTAGATGAAGCGTTTGATGCCATTATCGACGCATGGTTAATAGAGCGTCAGGCGTTATTGACACAGTTCGTGGCTTTGCCGCAGATGAGTGTCACAGAGGACGTCATACGTGAGCTGCACGGCCTATGCGAAGCCATGGTCGATTATAGTTCTCGTGGGCACTTTAATGTATACGAGCAGTTGCTTATGCACATCGCTGAACACAATAATCTGCACGCCCCTCATGCCCACGCTCTGCTGGGAAAAATTCACGATACAACTGACAAAATTATTGTTTTTGATGACGAATATGGTGCTGTTGAAAAAATGTCTATACAGGACGTTGGTCACTTCAGTGGCCGCCTATCTCGCTTAGGCGAAGTTCTTACTGAGCGCTTTAACCATGAGGATGAACTCATGGGATTAGTGCAAGAAACCTTATCTTAGTTAGCCACTTGCCTCAGCTTAAAAGGGGAAGTTTGTGACACAATTCAAACATATCGGTTTGATTGGAAGGCTTCATAGCCCTGCAGTAATCGAAACCTTGCAACGCCTGATCGCGTGCCTGAACCGCAGTCAATGCCAAGTTTGGGTCGATGAGCGCATTGCAGACTCACTACAGAGTGACGCCCTTACTGATGTGAGTTATGGCACCAGTGACAGGCACTTTTTGGGTCAACAATGTGATCTTGTGATCGTGGTGGGAGGTGATGGTAGCATGTTATCTGCAGCTCGCGTTATGGCCACCTATGGCGTGCCAATGATTGGTATTAACCGGGGTAAGTTAGGCTTTTTAACAGACATTGTGCCAGATCAACTAGAAGCTTCGATTGAGGCCGTATTGGCAGGGCATTTTGAAACCAGTCATCGGTTTATGCTGTCAGCCCATGTGTTGCGCAATGGAGAAGAGGTCGGTCGAGGCAGTGGTCTCAACGATATTGTGCTGCATCCCGGGAAGTCAGCTCGTATGCTGTCCTATGATTTATCAATCGATGGCACGGCGGTTTATTTTGACCGGGCAGATGGCTTGATTATAGCCACTCCCACTGGCTCCACTGCCTATGCACTTTCAGCTGGCGGACCCATTATGCATCCCGGGTTGGACGCAATCGCTTTGGTGCCTATGAATCCACATAATTTAAGTAGCCGGCCATTGGTTGTTGGGGCTAATGCAGTACTGGAAATTTTGATTGGTCAAGACAATAGCACTCAGCCCATTATTAGCTGTGATGGGCAAGTTCACATAGTTTGTGAGCCAGGTGATAGGGTGCATATTCAGCGTCATGAGGCCCAGCTTAAAGTGCTGCATCCTTTGGGCAATCATTTTTATGATCGTTGCCGTAGTAAATTAGGTTGGCATGCACGGGCCAGTGATGATGGCCAATGATACTGCTCAAAAGTTTCCCAGCTCAAGTTAATCTAAGCGCAATAACACAACTGCTCTGGCAACATAAAGTGCCTCATCGAGTGCGTTTTATCAACGATGAACAACAATTATGGTTACAAGATGCTGACCAATATGGTGTTGCGAAAGAGCTCTTAGCGCAGTTAGTGCAGGGCCAGTCACAACCCCAACCGCAATCTCATGAATCGTCAGAGGACCCGGCATCAGCAAGCCAAACTAAATTCTCACTAGCATTTATGGCCTACCCAAGAGCGTGGTTGAGGACTACTCCGATCACGCTTTTGGTAGTTTTAATCACCGTGTTGGTCGCTGTGCTTTCCCAATTGGGTCAACACTTACAAGCAGTGGCGTGGTTTAGCTTTTTTCCTCTCGTTTTTGAAGCACAAGCCTTTATGTTGACCGGATTTGAGCATCTATGGCAACAACCGTGGCGCTTGATTAGCCCAGTATTTTTGCACTTTGGCTGGTTACATATGGTGTTTAATTTGTTGTGGTGGTGGGAATTGGGTCGGCGTATAGAGCGTCAGTCGGGGTTAGTTTTAGTGACCTTATTATTGCTCACCAGCGTGTCTGGCAATGTTGCTCAAGCTTGGCAAGTGGCCAGTTTATTCGGTGGCCTATCAGGCGTTATCTACGGTTTATTGGGCTACATCTGGGTTATGGATCGTTTTAATGCACCGCGTTATCACTTGCCACAAAATATTCTCATATTTATGCTGTTATGGTTACTGTTGGGCATCAGTGGTTTGTTTTCGGCACTGGGTTTTGGTGCTATGGCTAATTTGGCCCACATAGGTGGGCTCTTGGCTGGCGTAGGGTGGGGTTTTTTACACACCCTCAAATGTCGGTTGCGATCCAACAAAAGCTAAAAAAAAGTCGGTGCCTAAGATGAATTATGCTATTCTTTTGACCCACGTTTTTTCTAGGAGGTTTGGCGGATGGAATACAATCAACTCATTGCCCAACTAACACCAGAAGTCTATCTACGCTTGAAAACGGCTATTGAGACCGGAAAATGGCCCGATGGTAGAGTGTTGAGTCAAGATCAAAAAGCCTCCTGTCTGGAAGCTGTTTTGCGTTACCAAACGATGAAGCTTGATGCCACACAGCACTCAGGTTATATGTCTGATAAATGTGCGAGCACTAGTTCAGTGCCTGAAACACCTGCAGAACAAGTGATTAAAATACACTAATTATGCAAATGACTCATCGACTCACTGGGCATCTAGCAAAGCTGACCACCCATATAGACGCCGTGCCCAATGCTCAGGTGCAGTACACCTTGGTTTTGGGCGATCAAAAATTACATCTCAATCCGCTCATAGGTGAAACCATTCGTCTGGAGCATCTCGGGCAGATCAATTGTAGCCATTGTGGACGCAAAACTAAAAAGAGTTATAGCCAAGGTTATTGTTTTCCTTGTATGCAAAAATTGCCTCAATGTGATTTATGCATCATGAGTCCAGAAAGGTGCCACTTTGATGCGGGTACTTGCCGTGATGAAGCTTGGGGTCAGGCCTTTTGTATGCAACCTCATATCGTCTATTTGGCTAATTCATCTGGCCTAAAAGTAGGTATTACTCGGGTTAATCAAATGCCCACCCGCTGGCTTGATCAAGGGGCTTCGCAGGCGATGCCTATTATGCAAGTAGCCACGCGCAAATTGTCAGGACAGGTAGAGACGGTCCTCAAGCATTACGTTGCCGACAAAACTAACTGGCGTAAGCTGCTCAAAAGTGATGCCGAAACCATTGATATGTCCCATGCAGCTGACCTGTTATTAAACCAATCAGAGGCTGACCTAGATGTCCTATTAGGTGGGTTAGATCAAACAGATTACCAGTGGCTAGATACAGCCGCCATTAGTATGCGTTACCCCGTATTAGCCTACCCTGAAAAAATTAACTCACACAACCTTGATAAAGAGCCTGTGTTAGAAGCAAAGTTGATGGGTATTAAGGGCCAATACCTCATTTTTGACACGGTAGTGATTAACGTCCGCAAATATTCTTCTTATTTGGTGCAATTCAACTCATGACTACAAATTCTCAAGTAATCTATTTAAAAGATTATCAGGTGCCGGTGTTTACCATTGAAACCACTGATCTCGATATTCGTATTGGTGATGAATATACCTCGGTGGTCGCACGCCTGAAGGTTAAGCGTAATCCAGCGTCTAATAACCCTTCGTCAGAGCTTGCGCTGCAAGGTGGAAAAGACATTAAACTGCAAGAAGTGATGATGAATGGTCTCATTTTAGACGCTTCAAGCTATGATTTAGAAGGCTCCGTTTTATCTGTTCATCAGTGTCCTGACACCTTTGAATTAACCACAGAATGCCTTATTCAGCCACAACTAAATACCAGTTTAGAAGGGCTGTATAAATCGGGGGGCATGTATTGCACACAATGTGAGGCGGAAGGTTTTCGAAATATTACCTATTACCTAGATCGACCAGATGCCTTGTCAATATTTACCACGCGCATTAGCGCAGATAAAACCACCTATCCCATATTATTGGCCAATGGTAATCCATTAGAGCATGGCGACTTAGATAATGGTGAGCATTTTGCCGTGTGGCATGACCCTTTTCCTAAGCCAGCCTACTTATTTGCCATGGTTGCTGGCGACTTAGTGCGTCAAGATGACCTATTTACTACCCAATCTGGGCGCCAAGTCGACCTTCAGATTTTTGTAGAAGCCCATAATAGTCACAAGTGTGATCACGCCCTAAGTGCGCTCAAGCGCTCTATGCTTTGGGATGAGCAAAAGTATGGGCGAGAGTATGACTTAGACTTATTTATGATCGTTGCTGTGGATGATTTCAATATGGGGGCCATGGAAAATAAAGGCCTTAACATCTTTAATTCTGATTGCGTATTAGCCGACCCAGCCACCAGTAGTGATGCGACGTTTGAGCGCATAGAAGGCATAGTAGCGCACGAGTATTTTCATAATTGGTCGGGTAACCGAGTCACTTGTCGAGATTGGTTTCAGTTGAGTTTAAAGGAAGGTTTCACCGTCTTTCGTGATGCTCAATACACCTCAGATACATACTCTGCTGCTGTAAAGCGCATCGAAGATGTGACTCTGTTGCGTACCCATCAATTTGCTGAAGATGCAGGCCCTATGGCACATCCAATTCGGCCTGCATCTTACATGGAAATCAATAATTTTTATTCTGTCACCGTGTATGAAAAAGGTGCTGAAGTGGTAGGCATGATCCACACCCTTTTGGGTGCTGAATTATTTCGTAAGGGTAGTGATCTGTATTTTGACCGGCACGATGGTCAAGCGGTCACCACGGATGATTTTGTGGCCGCTATGGCCGATGCGAGTGGCATAGACTTAAGCCAGTTCAAACACTGGTATAGCCAGGCAGGGACCCCAACCTTAGAGGTGACTGACACTTATGACGCGGCCAATCAGCAATATTGCCTAACCATAGAACAATCGACACCAGCCACGGCCGAATGTCAGGAAAAATCACCATTTCATCTGCCGTTACGGATGGCATTATTAGATGCCCAAGGCCTGGAAATGCCGTTGCAATTGCAGACAGGTGGCATGGTGCAAGGTCATAACTGTGTTCTCAATATTACCCAGACAAGGCAAACTTTTATATTTGAAGGTATTAATGAGCACCCAATACCATCGTTATTAAGGGGTTTTTCTGCCCCTGTGAAATTAAATTATGCCTACACGCAAACGCAATTATTGTTACTTGCGAGTAAGGACCAAGACGGGTTTTCTCGCTGGGAGGCTTGCCAGAGGCTGCTAATAGAGGCGACTCGGCAAGCGATGTCTGCCACCACAGACTACCACCTCGATGAAGCCTTAGTGACCATGTTGCGTAGCAGTCTAGTGGATGAAGCTTTAGATCCAGCGATGGTCGCCAAGTTAGTGCAATTGCCTAGTGAAGCCTATTTGGCTGAAACCCAAGCCACAGTTGATGTGGATCAGATCCATACTGGTCGCGAAACTATGCGTCTTGCCATTGCAATGGCACTAGAAAATGAATTACTCGCCTGCTACCAGCGTTGCCATAATATCGGCTCGTTTAGCCAAACAGGGGAGGCCATCGGGCAACGGGCCCTCAAAAACACCTGTCTAGGGTATTTGAATACGTTAAATAAAGCCTCTTACCAGACCTTGGCCCAAGCACAATATGCACTGCAGGCAAATATGACTGATGTGGGTGCCGCTCTGAGCATATTAATTGGCCAAAAAAATGCTGATTTATCCACTCCTTTGTTGGCTGATTTTTATCAGCGTTGGCAGGGTGATGCGCAGGTCTTAGGTCAGTGGTTTGCAATGCAGGCTGGGGCTAACCTAAGAGGTCGCCTAGGGCATGTAAAAGCACTGCTTGAGCATCCAGCATTTGATCTACGCAATCCGAATAAAGTGCGAAGTGTGGTGGGCAGTTTTATGCGCAGTGCTATTAACTTCCATGCGGCTGATGGCAGTGGTTATGAATTTGTTGCCGACATGGTGTTACGCTTAAATGCGAGCAATCCAATGATGGCAGCTAACCTAGCTAAGCCCTTAGGCCGTTTTAAACGGCACACTTTAGGTCGCCAACAATTGATGCAAGCTCAACTACAACGCTTGCACCAAACTGAGCTGAGTAAAGATGTGTTCGAAGTCGTCAGTAAAGCTTTGACAAACCGTTAACGAATCAACAACAAACTCCCAAGGTTGGTGTATTAATAGCCAAGCGCATGGCTTTGTGCTGCTATTGAGTAAAAAATAGTAGCTATTGCTTTGGCAGAATGTAGGAGAGTATGAATGAAATATGTCGGTGAAAAAGATTATGAACATGGCATGGATACCCAGGTGGGCGTGCTTATTACCAACCTTGGCACCCCTGATGCGCCCACTAAAAAGGCATTGCGGCCATATCTGAAAGAATTTTTAAGCGATCCAAGGGTCATTGAAACCCCAAAGTTGATTTGGCAAATCATATTAAACGGTATTATTCTCAACACACGTCCTGCGAAAAGTGCCAAAGCCTACCAAACCGTATGGACCGATAATGGAAGTCCACTGTTTGACATTGCTAAAAAACAACAAGCAGAACTGGTCAAAGCATTGCCTAACTTGGTTGTTGGGCTTGCCATGCGCTATGGTAATCCGAGTATTGAGAGTCAGTTGATTAAAATGCGTGACCAAGGTGTGCGTAAAATCTTAATTTTCCCCATGTATCCCCAATATTGTGCTGCAACCACTGCCAGTACATTCGACAAAGTGGCCCAAGTGCTCACTAAGTGGCGCTGGATCCCAGAAGTACGGTTTATTAATGAATATTATCAAGACAAACTTTATGTGGCTGCACTTGCTAACAGTATTAAAGCATTCCAAAAAGTACACGGTAAGCCAGACTTAACATTGTTCAGCTACCATGGTATTCCCCAGGCTTACCTAGACAAAGGTGACCCTTATCATTGTTTTTGCCGGGCTACCACCCGATTAGTAAAAGAACATATGCAGTTAACTGATGACGATGTCATGACTAGTTTTCAAAGTCGGTTTGGACCCGCCCAATGGTTGCAGCCCTATACGGATGAAATACTCAAAGGGTTGCCAGCCAAAGGCATCAAAAAGGTGCATGTGATTGCGCCTGCATTCAGTGCGGACTGCTTGGAAACAATTGAAGAGATTGATGTGGAGAACAGAGCCTACTTTATGGAAAGTGGGGGTGAAAGTTATAACTACATCCCTTGTTTAAATGATGGCAAGGATCAAATAAACCTATTTACTAAACTCATTAAACAGCATACCCAAGGCTGGGATTACTAAAGCATGAGCTTAGGTTTGTTGGGACGCTAGCACGCGTTCCACTGTAGCCACAATGGTCTGGGTCTGGTGATCTATTTCCATGTTAACCTGTGTGCCAACTGTCGCTTTACCAAAACCTGTGGTGCGCAATGTTTCTGGTATAAAACAAACACAAAAGGCAGAATCAGACACAGAACTGACCGTTAGGCTACAGCCATTGAGGCTAATAAAACCTTGGGGTAACACATGTTTCTGGTGAACTTGGGGCAAATCAAACCAGATGCTTGTATTTTGGTTTTGGTGTTCGATATGACTAATCACTACTGCACTTGATATATGGCCAGAAATGACATGGCCACCTATTTCGTCGCCATATTTAAGTGAGCGCTCTGCGTTAACCCAATCGTCTTGTTGCAGCAGTCCCAAATTAGTTAATTTGAGAGTTTGGCCAATGACATCAAAGCTAAAATGATTGTCACTTTGTGAGGTCACAGTAAGGCACGTGCCATTGATGGCTATACTGGCACCAATATTGACATCTTGGCTCATAGCTCTGGGTAGGGTAATTACAAAACTACGTTGGTTTTTGCCTTCAGCAATGGATTTTATTTGGCCTTGGCCTTGAACGATACCGGTAAACATGATGTACCTGATAAGAATTAGAAAAGCTTTAGGCCGCTATATTAGCGGAGCCAGAAGCGCCTGTGAAGTAGAGTTTTCCTTGTGAGTCGTATCATTTTAGCTCCCATGGAAGGTTTGGCTGACAATATCTTGCGTGATTGCCTGACCCGCATCGGGGGTATAGATCTTTGCGTCACAGAATTTATTCGTGTGACGACTCAGTTATTACCACCCAAAGTATTTAAACGTTTGTGTCCAGAATTAGTCAACGGCTGTAAAACCCCAGCGGGTACCCCCGTGCGTATTCAATTGCTTGGTAGTAACCCTGAAGCTTTAGCTGCTAATGCAGTGAGAGCTTTAGAGCTAGGTTCTCCTGGTATAGATTTAAACTTTGGTTGCCCTGCGAAAACGGTGAACCGTAGTCAAGGTGGAGCGATTTTGTTGCTAGAACCGCAACGAGTGGCGCATATCGTGGCTACGGTGAGGCATGCCATTGGTGATGACGCATGGTTAAGTGCCAAAATGCGTCTTGGGTTTACCACCAAGGACTTAGCCATAGAAAATGCTAAAGGCATTGCGGGTGCGGGTGCTGATGAACTGACCGTTCATGCTCGAACTAAGGTCGAGGGTTACCGCCCTCCAGCCCATTGGCAGTGGATAAAAAAAATCCGTGCACAGGTGAGTATCCCTGTCATTGCCAACGGAGAAGTTTGGACTCCAGAAGATTATCTCTCATGCAAGCAAACCAGTGGTAGCGAAGACGTTATGATTGGACGTGGTTTGGTATGGAAGCCAGATCTTGCGCTACAGATTCGTCACCGTCAAAAGGGCCAGGGAGCTAACCCATGGGATTGGCCTACACTTGTACCTACGGTGCTTTACTTTATCGATTTAGTTGAGGCACAGGTCGCCGAAAAATATCAACATGCGCGGGTAAAACAGTGGCTGAAATTGTTGGGTCGCGTATACCCGCAGGCCGACGCTTGTTTTGAGCATGGCAAGCGTTTAAATACGCTACAAGAATTGCGTTCTTTGGTAGCCTATAGTCAGTGAATTTTTTTAGTGAGAGAGCATTGGTAGAGACTTGAACTTATGCAAACGGTCAATTTGCTCCAGATCCTCAGCGCTAATCAGTCGAATGGCACCAAAGACTTGGTTGCCCTCATCGTAAATTCTTAGGGTCAGCGATTGATCTAAACGGCGCACGATATCTGCCAATTCGTTGATCGTCGTGTGTTCGCAAATCTCTGGTAAGTCTTTATCGTCTGACATTGGTTTTAGCCTTGGTGATTGGTTTGGCTTAAGTTTACTTATTTTTTTTGACCTCTGTGTGGTACCTGTGTGGCAACTGTGTCGTTACTGTGTGGTCGATTTGTCATCATTTTGTTGAAACACTGTGTCCTTCTTCAGCGCTTGGTGGATGAAAATGTAACCTTTTGAGAGCATGCGTTATACTAGGCGGCGAATCTGTATCTGTTGTTAATTAAAGAGGTGTGTCTTTGTATTCTGTTGCTCGCAGTGTGTTGTTCCAACTATCCCCAGAAACGGCCCATGATTTAACCTTAGACAGCCTTGCAGCAGGCGCTCGTTTAGGATTATTACCCGCCCTAGCTCCCAAGGTAAACGATTTGCCCGTAACGGTTATGGGGCTTGAATTTCCAAATCCAGTAGGCTTGGCTGCGGGTCTAGATAAAAATGCGGATGCTTTAGATGGTCTTGCTGCCCTCGGTTTTGGGTTTGTAGAAGTGGGTACTGTCACGCCAAGACCCCAAGCGGGTAATCCGAAACCACGTTTGTTTAGGTTACCTGAGGCTGAAGCCATGATTAATCGCATGGGCTTCAACAACGATGGTGTAGATCAGCTGATTGAAAATGTTAAAAAGGCCAAGTTCAAAGGTGTATTAGGCATCAATATTGGCAAGAATTTTGACACTCCAGTTAAGCAAGCGGCATCAGACTATATTATCTGCATGCAAAAGGTGTATGCCCATGCAAGCTATATCACCATTAACATTTCATCCCCTAATACGCCTGGATTACGTGACTTACAGTATGGTAAATCGCTAAGCCAGTTGCTGTCAGCGGTTAAAAGAGAGCAGGCAGTTCTGCACAAGCTCCATGGCCGTTATGTGCCTCTAGCAGTTAAAATTGCACCTGACATGGATCAAGAACAGCTAGCAGATGTTGCTCATTGTGTACTTGCCAATGGCATCGATGCAGTCATTGCTACCAATACAACCTTAAGTCGTGACGGGGTATCAGAGTTAGCCTTTGGTGACGAGGCAGGGGGACTGAGTGGGGTGCCTGTAAAACTTAAATCGACACAAACGATTGCCGACTTGTATTCTATTTTGGGTGAACAAGTGCCCATTATCGGAGTAGGGGGTGTGAATAGTGGTGACGATGCCCTGGAGAAGTTAGCTGCAGGAGCCAAGCTGATCCAGATCTACAGTGGATTAATTTATCAAGGCCCAGGATTAGTTAAGCAGTGTGTCGATGCATGTAGAGATGTCATAAAATGTTAAAGCCATTATCCTAGGAGAGCTCCGTGAGTGAACAAAAATCCCTTTTGCGTACATTGTTGAGTTATGCCCAAAGTGTGCTCGCAAGTTTAGTCGGCATACAATCAAGTCAAAAACGTGAAGAAGATATTGAAGATGGGGGTTTAGAGCGCATGATCTATGTTGGCCTTGGCACCTTGGTGGTATTTTTGATCATTGTTGTGACTGCCGTAAGTAGTGCGCTTCCTGACTGAAAAGAAGGGTAAATATTCAGTATTTTACAAAAATAACGCTTGCTAAATACCCTTCGAGTTACGATAATTAGCGCTGTCGAAAATTGGTCCATTTTTTGGAATCTCATTATTAATTACCATATGAAAAAATCGTTTCGGAGGACAAGTATGTTTTCTAGGACTTGGCAACGCCTGAGTTCTGTAGTTTTGGGTGTATTAACAGTTCCAACTGCCTTGGCAGAGTGGGATGGTAATATGACTCGAGGCGTAACAGAAGTAAGTCAATCTATTTTTGAACTCCACATGCTGATTTTTTGGATCTGTGTTTGGATCGGTGTCGCTGTATTTGGCGTCATGTTCTATTCCATTTTTAAACATCGGAAGTCGAAAGGGGCCGTGGCATCAAAGTTCCATGAAAGTCTGAGTTTAGAGATTTTGTGGACTGCCATACCGACCGTTATTCTTATTGCCATGGCGGTGCCAGCAACATCCACCTTGATCAAAATGTACGACACAACCAACGCGGATGTAGACATTAAAATCACGGGGCACCAATGGAAGTGGCAATACGATTATCTTGGCGAAGATGTCGGTTTCTTTAGTAACCTTTCTACCACCAAAGACGAAATTTACAACCGTACTGAAAAGGGTGAAAACTATCTAGAAGAGGTTGATAAGCACGTTGTAGTACCAACGGGTCAAAAAATTCGCTTTCTTATTACCTCTAATGATGTCATTCACGCTTGGTGGGTGCCTGACATTGCTGTTAAGAAAGATGCGATTCCTGGCTACATTAACGAATCATGGGCATTAATCCCTGAAGGTGAAGAAGGTCTTTACCGCGGTAAATGTGCAGAGCTATGCGGCATACAACATGGCTTTATGCCTATCGTGCTGGAGGCAGTGACTGCAGACGAGTATCAAGTTTGGTTAGGTGATCAACGTGCTGGCAAAGTCGCTGAAGCTGCTGCCGCATTGGGTGACTTTAGTTTTGACGATTTGATGACTGAAGGTGCTGAGGTCTATGTGCGCAATTGTGCTGCTTGTCACGGGAGTGAAGGGCAGGGTATGGGCAGTGTTTTCCCAGCGTTGGCGGGTAGCCCCATCGCTATTAACGATATGGCAGGTCATATTGACATTTTGATCAATGGTAAGCCCGGCACTGCCATGCAATCCTTCAGCGCCCAACTTACTGATGTTGAGATCGCTGCTGTGATTACCTATGAGCGAAACGCTTGGGGTAACGACACGGGTGAAATGGCAACCCCCCAAATGATAATCGACGCGAAAAAATAGGACGCTGAATTATGACAACTGCGACTGCTAGTCAAGATGATCACGCTGATCATGGGCATCATGGACCTGCTAAGGGCATCATGCGCTGGGTACTGACAACTAACCATAAAGACATTGGTACTATGTACCTTTGGTTCTCTTTCACCATGTTGTTTATTGGTGGTGCTATGGCACTTATTGTAAGAACCGAACTTTTTCAACCGGGCATGCAGCTTATAGAGCCTGAGTTCTATAATCAAATGACGACCATGCATGGTTTGATCATGGTGTTTGGGGCAATTATGCCAGCCTTTGTTGGCTTGGCGAATTGGATGGTCCCACTAATGATCGGTGCACCAGACATGGCTTTGCCACGCATGAACAACTGGAGCTTTTGGATATTACCCTTTGCTTTCGGCATGCTACTGTTTACTTTATTCACTGACGCTGGCGCGCCCAACTTTGGTTGGACTTTCTACGCACCGCTGTCTACTACTTACGCCCCAAGTAGTGTGACTTACTTTATTTTTGGCGTGCACATGATGGGTATTTCTTCCATCATGGGAGCCATTAACATCATCGTGACGATCTTAAACCTGCGGGCACCAGGCATGACGTTGATGAAGATGCCATTATTTGTTTGGACTTGGTTCATTACCGCTTATCTATTGGTCGCAGTAATGCCAGTTTTGGCAGGCGTGGTCACCATGATGTTGATGGATATTCACTTTGGTACCAGTTTCTTTGATGCTGCAGGTGGTGGCGACCCTGTATTGTTTCAACACGTGTTTTGGTTCTTTGGTCACCCAGAAGTGTACATTATGATCCTGCCAGCCTTTGGTATCGTTTCGCAGATCATTCCCACCTTTGCGCGTAAGCCTTTGTTTGGTTATGCGTCAATGGTATACGCGACATCTTCTATTGCTTTCTTGTCCTTTATTGTATGGGCTCACCACATGTTTACTGTGGGCATGCCGCTGCAAGCTGAACTCTTCTTTATGTATGCCACGATGCTGATCGCTATCCCTACAGGGGTGAAAGTATTTAACTGGGTGTCAACCATGTTTAGGGGGTCAATGACCTTTGAAACACCTATGCTATTTGCCTTGGCCTTTGTCGTGCTGTTCACTATTGGTGGTTTTTCAGGCCTAATGCTGGCCATTGCTCCTGCAGACTTCCAATATCATGACACCTACTTTGTTGTGGCTCACTTCCATTATGTGCTAGTGCCCGGTGCCTTGTTTGGCATTATTGCAGGCGTCTATTATTGGCTGCCAAAGTGGACTGGCAACTATTACAACGAGAAGCTAGGAAAGTTTCACTTTTGGATGTCTTTCATTGGTGTCAACGTGACATTCTTCCCCATGCATTTTGTGGGCCTAGCGGGTATGCCACGCAGGATCCCTGATTACGCACTGCAGTTTGCAGATTTTAATGCCATCGCTACGGTGGGTGCGTTTATCTTTGGATTGTCACAGCTGGTGTTCTTGTTCTTATTGATTAAGACTATTCGTGGTGGCGAAAAAGCCACAGATAAAGTGTGGGAAGGTGCGGAAGGCTTGGAATGGACGATTCCTTCGCCAGCTCCCTATCATACTTTTGCTGAACCACCACACGTTAAGTAAAGTGAGATACATTAACTTAAATGACCTCAAAACTACCAGAGTCCGGTACCCAATCCGGACCTAAACCGAGTAATACGGCTTTAAAGTTAGTACTTGCGGCCATAGCGATGTTTGGCTTCGGCTTTGCCTTGGTACCGTTATACGATGTATTTTGTGAGTTCGCTGGTATTAATGGTAAGACGGCAGGTCCGGTGGAAAAAGTTGAACAATGGGTTGATACCAGCCGCACGATTAAAGTGCAGTTTATAACGACCAATAACGATGGCATGCCATGGGAGTTTGAGACTTTACAAGAAGAAGTAGAGATTCACCCAGGGGCATGGACGCAAGTGGCGTTTTGGGCGTTCAACCCAACGCAAAATGACATGGTAGGGCAGGCGGTGCCGAGTGTATCGCCCTCCGAAGCGGCCCAGTACGTGCAAAAGACAGAATGTTTTTGCTTTGATCAGCAGAAGTTAAAGGCGGGAGAAGGGCGTAATATGCCACTTATTTTCTCTTTAGATCCGGATCTTCCTGACCATGTTCGCACGGTTACTATGTCATACACGTTATTTGATGCAGGCGCTTTTGCTGAATAGTAGAAGTACATAAATAAAATTTAAGCCGTAACACACGGACCAATTACAAGTCTTCGACCAGGGAGCGATACATGGCAACATCGAGTTATTACGTACCAGATAGTAGTTATTTTCCAATTGTGGCAAGCTTTGGCTTAATCGGTATGGCCGCTGGTGGCGGCGGTATGATGAATCACATGAGTTCAGGTGGGGTAGGCTATGCTTTTCCTCATTTGGTGTTCTTAGTCGGCACTTTGTTATTAGCCTTTGTACTCTTTAACTGGTTCAGTAAAGTCGTAGTAGAAAGTAGAGCAGGTATGTACAGCCCTCAAATGGATAAGTCTTTCCGCTGGGGCATGAGTTGGTTCATCTTTTCAGAAGTCATGTTTTTTGCGGCCTTCTTTGGTGTATTGCTTTATGTGCGGCAGTGGGCTGGACCTTGGTTAGATGGCCAAGGTGACAAAGGTTCAAGCCACATGTTGTGGCCCAGCTTTGATTACGCTTGGCCTATGTTTAACAACCCAGACCCATCACTACCTGGCCCTAAAGGGGTGATTGATCCTTGGCATATTCCGTTATTGAATACGGTTCTGCTCATGTCTTCTAGTGTTACCTTGACCATTGCTCACCATGCCCTTCGGGCAATGCACCGTGGGCGCACTATTTTTTGGCTAGGCGTGACGGTAGTGTTAGGTGCCGTGTTTGTATATTACCAAATATTAGAATACATCGAAGCTTACACTGAATTAGGTCTGACCCTAGAATCAGGCATTTATGGCTCGACATTCTTTATGTTGACGGGGTTCCACGGTGTACACGTCACCATTGGTGCATTTATCTTATTCATTATGTGGATTCGTATTTGCAAAGGCCATTTTACTCCGGAGCAGCACTTCGGTTTTGAAGCAGCGGCTTGGTATTGGCACTTTGTTGATATGGTTTGGGTGGGTTTGTTCTTGTTCGTTTATATAATGTAAGCCTTTTTGAGACCTAAAAAAGGCAGCTTAATTGCTGCCTTTTTTCCTTCTAATACTGCAATTTATAGTTAGTGAATATTGGCCCATGGAGAATAAGTGACCAGCTGACCACTCCAAAATCCGTAGGTTACCAATACAATGAGAATGACAGTTAGGGAAATGCGGTATTTTAACGAGGTCAATAATCGGGTTGACTTAGAACCGTCCTTAATTAGGAAAAAGAAACCACTGGCTAGGCTAATAAGGGCCAGCAGTAAGACGATGATGATGACGATTTTGATCATAAAAAGGGTCTCATTAAATTTGTTAATTAGGCGTAACTAGACTAATGATAAAACGACTGCAGCATTATTGGGCAATCACAATTTTTACAGTGTTCTTTTTGCCATTAACCATTAGCTTAGGATTTTGGCAGCTAGATAGAGCCGATCAAAAGCAACAATTAGAGGCAAGTTTAGCAGCCCTAGAACAACCGATCACTTTAACTCAAGGACAGGACTTGCTCGTGGGGTCACTAAAGAACCTGCAGAGAGTGACACTGAATAGTCGCTTTATCAAGCCCTTTATTTGGTTCAAGGATAATCAGGTGGTCAAGGGTAAGGTGGGTTACGATGCCGTGGGTCTAATTAGTTTGGGAACGGATTTATTGTTAGTCAATCGGGGCTGGTTTGCGTCCTATGGTCAGAGAAATCCGTTACCGACGATTGATTGGATTGATGGTGAGGTGTCACTCACGGGCCGCTTGGTCAATGTGCAAGCTAATCCTTATCAGCTAGGGGCAGATGTTTACACAGATCAGTACCCACAGTTAGTGCAGTCCATCACCCCACCTGAAATGGCAGATCATTTAAAGGCTTCCATAGGAGGCGCATTGTTGCCTTGGGTGCTAATGTTGGATGCGCCAGGTAAGGCGACCCTAACCCCTCACTGGCGCGCCAGCAGCATTTCTGATGCCAAGCACCTAGCCTATGCATGGCAGTGGTTTGGGCTCGCTTTAACTTTAATCTTGCTATATGTTTATCGAGTTTTTTATTCACCTATCGACACTAAAAAGGTAAATTAATGAGTGCTAAAAAGACCAACCGTTTCACCTTGTACGCAGTGTTTGGTGTCACTGCGGTACCACTAATGATTGCTATAGTGATGTATTTTAACTTATGGGCAGTGCCTGATGGGCGCACCAATTTTGGTCAACTGCTATTACCACCTAATCAGTTACAACAAGTCCAATTGTTAGATGAAAATGAGATGCCATGGTCTCAGGAAGAGGCAGAAAAACGCTGGTTAGTGGTTTATTTAACGTCTAATAACTGTGACAAATCCTGCCAAGAGGCAACGCACTTACTGCGACAAATTAATATTGCTTTGGGCAAAGAAGCACACCGTGTTACGCGTTTGTTAGTGCAGCAGACAGGTGCGTTCAACGCACAGTTGCAACAAGAATATCCTGCTCTGATACAACTGACGAGCTCAGCAACAGAAGTCTTTAAAAAGGGGCAAGGTATTTATTTGGTAGACCCCTTAGGTAATATAATGATGTATTACAGCAAGGATTTCGTGGGTAAAGAACTGTTAAAAGACCTTAAGAAATTACTCAAAAATTCAAACATAGGGTAACAAATATTATGAATACTAGTACTACTGCGCCTAAGTGGAGTCTGTTACTAACATATGTATCTCTTGCGATAGTCATCTGCGTCATCGTTTTAGGATCGTGGACACGCCTGGCAGATGCGGGTTTAGGATGTCCAGATTGGCCTGGCTGTTATGGCTCTTTAGTCGTGCCCCAAACTAGCTTAGAAATTTCTGCAGCTGAAGCCCTCTACCCAGATGCACCCGTTGAGGTTGGAAAGGGCTGGTTGGAGATGATTCACCGCTATTTTGCAACTGCACTAGGGTTTGTGATTTTAGTTTTAGCTGTAGCGTCTTGGTCCCAGCGCAAACGCCTATTCTATCCTTTTGTGCTCACCCAATGCTTATTAGCAATGGTGATCCTGCAAGGCACGTTTGGCGCTTGGACAGTGACTTGGAAGTTGTGGCCACAAGTAGTCACATCACATTTGTTGGGCGGTTTCATTACTGCTAGCTTGCTCACAGTGTTGCTGATAAAGTTACGACGCATGGGGCAACAGGTCAAACCTTTATCCTTAACTAATATTAGCCACAGTCGATTGCGTATATGGGCTATAATGGCCGCTGTTTTGATTATCATTCAGGTGTTTTTGGGTGGTTGGATGAGTTCTAACTATGCCGCTTTGGCCTGTTCGGACTTGCCTAATTGCAATGGCTCTTGGTGGCCAGAAATGGACTTTTCTGAGGGCTTTAATCTGACGCAATCTATTGGTCCCAACTATTTGGGAGGTCTGATGAATAGTGAGGCCCGTCAAGCTATTCATGTTTTACACCGTTACGGTGCACTGATCTTGGGTGTGTTCTTACTGGTCATGAGTTATCGATTGATCGCTCAAAAAGATAGTCGCTTGCGTCAATTTGGTGTCGGATTTTTAATTTTGTTTACGGTGCAGTTTTGTTTAGGAGTGGCGAATATTTATTACTTCCTACCTTTGCCCGTAGCGGTGGCTCATAATTTTGGTGGGGCATGCTTATTTGCTCTGACCTTAAGTCTTATTTATGTTGTCTTTTCAAAACGAGGGCGCCTCAATGAATTTTGAAGCCACAGCACCGCCAGTTAGGATCAATTGGCGTGATTATTATGAAATGTGTAAACCAAATGTAGTCATACTTATGCTCTTGACGTCATTGGTTGGCATGTTCATGGCTGTGCCTGGCATGGTGCCTTGGCCTATCTTGATTTGGGGTAACTTAGGCATAGCCATGGTCTCTGGAGCCGCGGCTGTCATTAACCATGTCATAGACCGTCGTATTGATGGGCAGATGGGACGCACTCATAATCGTCCAGTGGCAAAGGGAAAAGTTAAACCAGTGCACGCCTTGGTTTTTGCAGGCGTATTGACAGTCATTGGTCTGGCTATCTTGTTTATCTTTATCAATCCAATTACGGCCTGGTTAACCTTAGCTTCTTCGGTTGGTTATGCGTTTATTTACACTGGTTACCTGAAGCGTGCAACGCCTCAAAATATCGTTATTGGGGGTATGGCTGGGGCTATGCCACCTTTATTAGGTTGGGCTGCAGTCACTGGAACTGTTGAACCCAATGCCCTATTGCTGGTACTTATTATTTATGCATGGACACCCCCTCATTTTTGGGCCTTAGCCATTCATCGGCGGGATGAATACGCCAAGGTTGAAATCCCCATGTTGCCTGTCACCCATGGTTTAGAGTTCACGGGTTTACAGATTCTTCTTTATACCGTGCTAATGATCATTGCGACCATGCTGCCTTATATAGTCGGCATGAGTGGCTTTATCTACTTCGTGGGTGTGACTTTATTGAACCTCCGATTCTTATATTGGGCTGTGCTTCTATATCGAGGGGCCTATGAAAAAGCGGCAATGAAGACGTTTTGGTATTCTATTATATATCTGATGCTGTTGTTTGTATTGTTGTTAGTTGACCACTATTTTCCTATTTAGAGCTTAATCAAACCCCTTTAAAGGGGTTTGATTAAGTAGTCCTGTCTTTCATGATGGGCTAGAGATTTGCACTGCGCTTCCACTCCCACTTCACACCTATGTAACAACGATTTTCCCTCTCTATTATCAATAGTGGTATACTGCGCGCCCTTTTGATTGCTGCAGTATTGACCTATGACCTACGCATTTTTTGCCACTTGTCCCAAAGCGATGGAGCCGATACTGGCCGATGAACTCGGCCCGCTTGGCGCAGAAGACATCAAGCTAACTCAAGGTGGGGTTTACTTTAATGGTGACTTAAAGGTTGGCTATAGTGCGTGCCTGTGGAGTCGATTAGCCAACCGAGTTCTACTGTTATTACACAGCGAAGCGGTAGACAGTGTTGACGAACTTTATGACGCTGTGAACAAGGTTGAATGGACCGAGCACTTTGACAGTGATCAAACCTTCTTAGTGGACTATGCTGGTCGCATGCGCGGTATTGATAATACCCACTTTGGAGCACTCAAAGTCAAAGATGCCATTGTCGATCAATTTCGCAGTAAGGGTGAATTGCGGCCCAATATTGCTAAACAAGAGCCTGATGTGCGCATTAATGTATTTATTACTAAGGGCCGCGTGCGTATTAGCCTAGATTTGTCAGGTGAGAGTTTACACAAACGCGGGTATCGTCGTGAAGGTGGCATGGCACCATTAAAAGAAAATCTAGCGGCGGCGTTATTGATTCGAGCAGGATGGCCAGAAATGGCTGCGGCAGGCAAGCCACTGATGGATCCTATGTGCGGATCGGGCACGTTTTTAATAGAAGCGGCCATGATGGCATCAGACACAGCACCTGGGCTATTGCGTTGGCGTTTTGGCTTGCAAATGTGGAAACAGCACAATGTTGAGCTTTGGCGTGAGGTATGGGACGCTGCTGAGTTACGCAGGGAAGTGGGTGAAGCTGCAGCCACTAGTGAAATTCATGGTTATGATGGGCAACCTAAGGCCATATCAAAGTGTCGTGAAAATTTGAAACAAGCGGGTATGACTGACCGTATCCGCGTCAGTCATAGAGAACTTAAAGACTTGAAGCCCCTGACTCATAAGGCGCAACAACAACTCGGTTTGGTGATCACTAACCCGCCTTATGGTGAAAGGTTAAGCGAAGTTGCAGACATCCAGTACTTGTATCAACATTTGGGTGAGCGTTTAAGCCAAGATTTTATTGGTTGGGAACTTGCTGTGTTTACAGGTAATTCTGAGTTAGGCAAAGCGGTGGGCTTGCGTTCCCATAAGCAATATTCTTTTTATAATGGCGCCATTAAGAGTCAGCTATTGATGTACTCTTTAGAAACCACTAATCGCTTTGCAGATCGTCGCCAAGCCAGTGGTGAAATTCCTTTACAAGCCCTCAGTGAGGGCGCGCAAATGTTTGCCAATCGAGTGGTAAAAAACCGTAAGCAGTTAAGTAAATGGGTTAAGCAAGAAAATATTCAATGTTACCGTATCTATGATGCTGATATGCCTGAATATGCTGTCGCTATTGATATCTATCATGATTGGCTGCACGTGCAAGAATATGCAGCACCAAAAACTGTTGATGCTGAGAAAGCTCAGCGCCGCCTAGAAGAAGTGATGCTCGCATTACCACAGGCCTTGCAAATTCCAGAAGCACGCATTGTATTAAAACAACGCCGCCAGCAGACGGGCAAAGACCAGTATCAAACTCACGATGAAAAAGGAGAATACATTCAGGTTGCAGAAGGCGGTTGTAAATTACTAGTCAACCTCAATGATTATTTAGACACGGGGTTGTTCTTAGATCATCGACCTGTGCGGCAAAAAATTCAACACTTAGCTCATGGCAAACGCTTCTTAAACTTATTTTGCTACACAGGCACGGCCACTATGCATGCCGTTCAGGGCGGGGCTCACAATTCGCTGAGTGTAGATATGTCGGCGACTTATTTGTCATGGGGCAAAAAGAACCTTGCGCTCAACGGTTTTAGTGATCAAGTGCATAAATTTGAACAGCACGACTGCATGGAGTTCATTAAACACCACAAAGGTGAATATGACCTGATCTTTCTTGACCCACCAACTTTTTCTAATTCTAAGAAAATGATTGGCGTGTTAGACGTGCAGCGTGACCATGCCTGGATGATCCATAGAGTGATGGATCTACTGTCAGAAGATGGATTGTTGATATTTTCAACTAATTACCGCCGTTTCGAATTGGACGATAAGGTATTACAGCACAATCACGTGGAAGATATCAGTGATCAAACCTTAGATAAAGACTTTAGCCGTAACAAGAAGATCCATCGGTGTTGGGAAATCCGCAAGTATAAACCGGAGGTGCCCAGTAATTCAGAATTTTATGATGCTGAATATGCAGTCTCTAAACCACCCTCCAAAAATGCACCAGAAAGGGCATCAGAGAAAGCAGCGAATAAGGCAACGGAAAAGGCACCTAAATCTGTGCCTAAGAGGGCTCCCAGAGAAGTGGCTTCCGCAGCAACTGCTCCCAAAGACCCCAACCTAGAAACCAAAGATCGAAGCACTTTTAACCCTTGGTTGCAAAAAGACTAACCATAGGTTAGTCAAATGACGTTGCGCCGATTTTGTGAATGCTTAAGTCGGCGCCGTTAAATTCATCTTCTTCAGTGAGTCGAAGGCCAATAAACTTCTTCACACCCCCGTAAACGATCAATCCTCCGATCAAAGCCACACTCACACCAAGTAAAGTGCCTATCAGTTGAGATATTAGACTTACGCCGCCTAAACCTCCCAAAGCCTCTAAGCCAAAAATGCCTGCTGCAATACCACCCCATGCCCCACAAATGCCATGTAATGGCCACACACCTAATACATCGTCGATCTTCCAGCGGTTCTGAGTCATGATAAAGGCATACACAAAAAGGCCACCAGCAATGAGGCCCACGGCTAAAGCACCAATAGGGTGCATCAAGTCTGAACCTGCACACACGGCGACTAAACCAGCCAAGGGTCCATTGTGAACAAATCCAGGGTCATTTTTACCAATCACTAAGGCTGCTAAAGTACCACCTGCCATGGCCATCAGTGTATTGACCGCCACCAAGCCGCTGATACCGTCTAAGGTTTGCGCCGACATTACGTTAAAACCAAACCAGCCAATGGTAAGGATCCATGACCCCAAGGCTAAAAAGGGGATGCTAGAAGGTGCAAAGGCGACTAATTTTCCTCTGCGGTAGCGTCCATTGCGAGTGCCTAGTAACAGCACTGCTACCAGCGCTAGCCATCCCCCTACACCGTGCACTACCACGGAGCCAGCAAAGTCATGGAAGCCTGCACCAAAGCTCTGCTCAAGCCAAGCCTGGAAGCCATAGTTGCCATTCCAAGCAATGCCTTCAAAAAAGGGGTAAACAATGCCCACGGTTAAGCCAGCAGCCAGTAATAAAGGCCAAAAGCGGGCACGCTCTGCGATACCACCAGAGATGATAGCTGGAATGGCGGCAGCAAAAGTCATTAGGAAGAAAAACTTGACCAGTTGGTAGCCATTATCAGCACTTAAGGTTTCGGCACTGGCAAAAAAGTGTTGATCGTACGCTATCCAATAACCTACAAAAAAATAGGCTAAGCAAGAAAAGCCAAAATCAGTCATGATTTTAACCAGCGCATTAACTTGGTTTTTATGCCTTACTGTCCCCACCTCTAAAAAAGCAAAACCTGCATGCATGGCGAGCACCATAATGGCTCCCATTAAGATAAACAGAGTATTGGAACTTTGTACTAAAGTGGCGACGGCACTGGTTGTGGTTTCCACTAAAACTCCTTAAATTTATTGCACTAATATAGTGCATATTAAAAAAACTATGGTCGATAGTGGTGCGATTTTGCTACAGACGTGCAGAAATACCACTAAACATCCGCTGTTTTTAATAAAGCAAAGACCGTGCCAGTAGTATATTTTAGGCCATAAAAAGCCACCCGTAGGTGGCTTGTTTAAAGGCCCATAGAAAAGCTTATGGTAAGGCTTACGGTAAGACTTTATTTAACGGGGTAGGAGCGTTTCGTTGCGCCAGTATAAAGTTGGCGAGGTCGGCCAATACGGTAAGGGCTATTAAGCATTTCATGCCAGTGAGAAATCCATCCCACAGTGCGCGCTAAGGCAAAAATCACAGTAAACATAGAGGTTGGGATGCCAATGGCCTTAAGAATAATGCCAGAGTAAAAGTCCACATTAGGGTATAGCTTGCGCTCTATGAAATATTCATCTTCTAAAGCAATTTGCTCCAAACGTTTGGCGATCTGCAATAATGGATCATTTTCTACACCCAGCAAAGCCAATACCTCATCACAAGTTTCACGCATCACTATCGCTCGTGGGTCAAAATTCTTGTACACACGATGACCAAAACCCATCAGTCTGAATGGGTCGTCCTTATCTTTCGCTTTGGCTACAAATGCATCTATATTTGATACATCACCGATTTCTTCGAGCATATCAAGCACCGCTTCATTAGCACCGCCATGGGCAGGGCCCCATAAGGCGGCAATGCCTGAAGCGATACATGCGAATGGATTAGCGCCCGAAGAACCTGCTAATCGAACTGTGGAAGTTGATGCATTTTGCTCATGGTCAGCATGGAGCATGAAAATCTTATCCATGGCACGCGATAATACAGGGTCTATTTTACTTTCAGTGGTTGGTGTACCAAACATCATGTGTAAGAAGTTTTCAGCGTAATCCAGGTCATTACGTGGGAACATAAACGGTTGGCCGATAGAGTATTTGAAACACATGGCCGCAATGGTTGGCATTTTAGCAATTAAGCGGTGGATGGCTTTTTCTCGGTGATCAGAATTATCGTTATCAAGTTGGTCATGATAGAACGCAGATAAAGCGCCTACGACGCCACACATAATGGCCATTGGGTGGGCATCACGACGAAAACCATTAAAAAACTTGATTAGCTGCTCATGCAACATAGTGTTGTTGGTGATGTGGCTTTCGAATTCGTGCATTTGTTCAGCACTCGGAAGCTCGCCATGAATCAGCAGGTAACAGGTTTCCAGATACGATGAGTTAGCTGCTAAGTCTTCAATGGCATAGCCTCGATGCAATAAGATACCCTTGTCACCATCAATATAGGTAATTTTAGATTCGCATGACGCAGTAGATACAAAGCCTGGATCGTAGGTAAAAAGGCCTTTGCTCACTAGTTGACGCACGTCAATAACGTCTGGACCAGTAGTGCCTGAATAGATTGGCAGCTCGATGGGGTCCATGCCTTCTATGTGCAGTGTGGCTTTTTTTTCGGACATTGCTTGGCTCCTAAAAATTGTGTTGGAGAGGTGGAAGATAAAGTAGCTATTTAAGACCGGAACACGAAATAAAATCACGCGCAAAAGCCATCCGCCTCCAAAAACTGGAGCCTATCTTACCCTAGACTTACCCGAGTAGGGTCATAGAAAAGATTCGGCATATTGATTGTAGTTATAACTACAGGTGATATGGTGGGGAACTACTATAAAGTTAATCGTATATGATCCTCTTGTCGGGCCCATTTGTAAAGGCTTTGTATTAAGTCAAGGCTACGCAATGCTTAGCTATTATTGAATGCCTATGCAAAATAAAAAAAAGCACATACGACAAAAGTGTCGTTGTTTTCTGTTGTTCAACTCCCTATACTTGTCCACGGCATGACGCTTGCAGCTATGTTGGTGTCGATCCAGAGTATTTTTTGAAGCCTTAGTTTAACTCATTTTTTAGCCAAAAGTAGGTAACCGTGAGCGATAAAAGACCCGTTAATCTGGACCTAGGCACATTCAAACATCCGTTAGTTTCTGTGATATCCATAAGTCACAGAATTTCGGGTGTCGTTTTGTTTGTGGGCCTAGTATTTTTATTCAATCTATTTGATATGTCCCTTGAAGGAGAGCTCGGTTTTGCGTCAGCCCAAGCCCTATTGCAGGGGCACTTTCTTGCTCAATTTGTAACTTGGGGGCTGCTGACTGCTCTGGGGTTTCATTTTAGTGCGGGTGTGAAACATCTCGTTATGGACTTTGGTCATGGCGAAGAACTTGAATCTGCGAATAATGCAGCAAAATTTGTTATTGGCTCTACGGTTGTACTGGCCGTTCTGGCGGGGGTTTGGATATGGTAACCACGATTACAAGTTATGGTCGAAGTGGTCTTGCTGATTGGCTCGTACAGCGTGTAAGTGCTGTTATTTTAGCGGCCTACTCTATTTTCATGGTGGCCTATTTGCTGCTCAATCCACAGGTAGACTTTGCCCAGTGGCAAACCTTATTTAATGGCACTAGCATGCGCATCTTTAGTTTAATGGCGCTTTTGTCATTGGGAGCACACTGCTGGATTGGGTTATGGTCGATTTCTACTGATTACTTGAAACATTTTGCTGTGCGCTTTGCATTTCAAATGCTAGTGGGTTTATTAATGTTTATTTACACCATTTGGGGTGTTCAGCTACTTTGGGGCCTATAAGTCATGACAAACAACTTACGTAAAATGTCCTATGAAGCCATCGTAATTGGTGGTGGTGGTGCCGGTATGCGGGCTGCGTTGCAGCTCACTGAATCGGGTTTAAAGACTGCCTGTATTACTAAAGTATTTCCCACTCGGTCGCACACAGTGTCAGCTCAGGGTGGTATTACCTGCGCCATTGCAAGCAATGACCCGAATGATGATTGGCGCTGGCATATGTATGACACCATCAAAGGTTCCGATTATATTGGCGACCAAGATGCGATTGAATACATGTGCAGTGTGGGGCCTCAAGCGGTATTTGAGTTGGACCATATGGGTCTACCTTTTTCCCGTACAGAAGAAGGACGCATCTATCAGCGCCCCTTTGGAGGCCAATCGAAGAATTTTGGTGAGGGTGGTCAGGCTGCTCGAACTTGTGCTGCCGCGGACCGAACAGGACACGCGTTATTGCACGCTTTGTACCAAGGCAATTTAAAAGGGGGGACTACCTTTTTAAATGAATGGTTCGCTGTGGATATGGTTCAAAATGATGATGGTGCAATCGTGGGTGTGGTTGCGATATGTATTGAATCTGGAGAAACTGTTTACATTGAAGCCAAAGCTACGGTTTTAGCGACTGGTGGTGCAGGGCGCATCTACCAGTCTACGACCAATGCACTCATTAATACGGGTGATGGAGTAGGCATGGCATTGCGCATGGGTTTGCCCCTGCAAGATATGGAAATGTGGCAGTTCCACCCGACGGGCATCGCTGGAGCAGGCACTTTGGTCACAGAGGGTTGTCGCGGAGAAGGTGGTTACCTAATCAACAAAGATGGTGAGCGCTTCATGGAGCGCTATGCGCCCAATGCAAAAGATTTAGCGGGTCGTGACGTCGTGGCCCGGTCCATGGTGATGGAAATATTGGAAGGCCGTGGTTGTGGCGTCAATGGTGACCATGTGTTACTTAAACTTGATCATTTAGGTGAAGAAGTACTAGAAAGCCGTTTGCCTGGGGTGTGTGAGTTATCCAAAACCTTTGCTCATGTTGACCCAGTGTTTGAACCTGTGCCTGTTGTACCTACTTGTCACTACATGATGGGTGGCATACCTACTAACATTGGTGGGCAGGTGTTGTATCCAGAGTCTGCATCAGAAACCCGCATTATCGAGGGTTTATATGCTTGTGGAGAGGTTGCGTGTGTCTCTGTGCACGGTGCTAACCGCTTAGGTGGTAATTCCTTGTTGGATTTGGTGGTATTTGGTCGGGCAGCGGGCATACAAATTGAGAAATCAATGCGCGAAGGCTACGCTGCAGAGCCCGCCAGCCAAGCTAATTTAGATGCCGCTATGGTACGTTTAAATAGCTTAAATAATTCTGAATCAGGTGCCAGTATTGCTGAAGTTCGAGCAGACCTGCAAACAACGATGCAGTTATACTTTGGGGTGTTTCGCGAAGGTGAAAGTATGCTAAAGGGCTTGGAGTTACTGCGTGAAATTAGGACCAAAGTGTCCAACCTTCATCTGCAAGATAAAACGGGTGCTTTTAATACAGACCGCATCGAAGCCTTGGAGTTGCAAAACTTATTTGAAGTTGCATTTGCTACCGCTATTTCAGCAGAGCAACGTAAAGAAAGTCGAGGCGCTCATGCACGTAATGACTTCACTGAGCGGGATGACGAAAATTGGTTGAAACACTCAGTGTATTATCCTTTAGAGGAACGTCTTGGTAAGCGAGATGTGAATTTTACACCTAAAACTGTGGATGCTTTTCCACCTAAAATTCGTACTTATTAGGGAGTAGTGATATGTTAACAGTGAGTATTTATCGCTATCATCCAGAGCTTGATACGAAGCCATACATGCAAGACTTTGAAGTTGATACTGAAGGTAAAGACTTAATGGTCTTAGATGTTTTGAATTTGTTGAAAATTCAAGATCGTGGTCTTACGTATCGTCGATCGTGTCGTGAGGGCGTGTGTGGCTCTGATGGTATGAATATCAATGGCACCAATGGCCTAGCGTGTATTACGCCCTTGTCATCCTGCGTCAAAAACAATAAATTAGTGTTACGCCCATTACCGGCTTTGCCTGTGATCCGCGACTTAGTTATTGACATGGATCAGTTTTACAAGCAGTACGAAAAGGTGAAGCCATTTTTGCTTAATAATACCCCAGCCCCAGGTATTGAGCGTCTGCAAACGCCTGAAGATCGTGCCAAGCTGGATGGTTTGTACGAATGCATTCTTTGTGCTTGTTGCTCTACCGCCTGTCCTTCATTTTGGTGGAATCCAGATAAGTTTATTGGGCCAGCCGGCTTACTTCAGGCTTATCGTTTCTTGGCGGATAGCCGTGATACAGCAACGGAAGAGCGCTTAGCAGGTCTAGATGATCCGTTCAGCGTATTCCGTTGTCATGGCATTATGAACTGTGTCACGGTGTGTCCAAAAGGGTTAAACCCAACCAAGGCCATTGGACATATTCGTAATATGCTCATGACCAGAGCCACCTAAACACAACCACAAATAAGCTCAGTGCGCTTATAAAGCGCTCTGAGGGTTATTTGTTTGTTAAAGTTTGGTATTGAGACTTAACCATGTGCCGCATTAAAGGTTATAATGGTCGTGTTTGGTTAAGGTTTAACCACAATCAAAAATTGGTGATACTGAATGCAAGACAGCGTGATGGAGCAACAGAGGCGTGAGTCTCATTTCTCTGGCGGCAACTTTGCGTACATTGAAGAAATGTACGAAACCTATTTACGTGACCCCAATGCTGTTCCTGAGCAGTGGCGGCAAGAATTCGATCAACTACCTCGGGTGCCAGACTCGATCAGTGGGGACGTACCTCATTCGATAGTAAAAGAGCACTTTGTTCTTTTAGGTAAAAACCAAAGCAAATCACATCCTGTCCAAACGGCTAGCCTTAGCAGCGATCATGAGCGCAAACAGGTGAGAGTCGTAAGACTCATCAATGCATACCGCTTACACGGCCACCAAATTGCGAGCCTAGACCCGCTAAATCTCAAGCCCAAAGAGATAGTTCCTACTCTCGATTTACATTTTCACGAACTATCAGCAGCTGATTTAGACACAGTTTTCCAAGTTGGTGCATCCTACTTAGGCAAAGAAGAAATGCCTTTGTCAGAAATTATTGATGGGCTTGAGCAAACCTACTGCTCAACCGTCGGCTGCGAATATAGCCATATTGTTAATACCGATGAAAAGCTCTGGATTCGCCAGCGAGTAGAGTCAGTGCGCAGTCATCCAACCCATACGGCAGAAAAGCGCAAACATATATTTGAACGCTTGATTGCTGCAGAAGGCTTAGAAAAATACCTAGGTGCTCGTTTTTCTGGTGCTAAACGCTTTGGTCTTGAAGGGGGTGAAAGCCTCATTCCTATGTTAGACAATATTATTCAGCGCTCAGGTAGCAGCAAAGCTAAAGAAATTGTTATTGGTATGGCTCATCGAGGTCGACTCAATGTATTAATCAATATCTTTGGTAAAAATCCAGTCGACTTATTTGAAGAATTTGAAGGTAAACGACCTTTGAATACCTCTGGTGATGTGAAGTACCATCAAGGTTTTTCGACTAATGTTAATACACCAGGTGGCGAAGTTCACATGGCCTTAGCATTTAACCCATCACACCTCGAAATTGCTAATCCAGTCGTAGAGGGATCTGTAAGAGCCCGCCAAGATCGCCGCAAAGATACACAAGGGGACACGGTATTGCCCATTTGTTTGCATGGAGACGCCGCCTTTGCAGGCCAAGGTGTGGTTATGGAAACCTTACAAATGTCCCAAACTCGGGCCTTTAAAACCGGTGGAACGGTACATATTGTCATTAATAATCAGGTTGGCTTTACGACCAGCAAAAAAGAAGATGCCCGCACTACGCCTTACTGTACAGACGTTGCTAAATTTATTGATGCGCCCATTTTTCATGTTAACGGAGATGACCCTGACGCAGTCGCCTTCGTGTCAGAACTAGCCTTAGATTATCGTAACGAGTTCAAACGAGACGTCGTCATTGACCTTGTGTGTTATCGCCGTCGTGGTCACAACGAAGCTGATGAACCGTCAGGCACGCAGCCTTTGATGTATAACGCCATTAAAGCGAAAAAAACTGTAGCCACACTATATGGACAGCAGCTCGTTACTGAAGGTGTGATTTCAGCTGAAGATATTGCAGCGTATCAAAATGAATACCGCAATGCGCTTGATAATGGCAAACACGTTGCCAAAGCATTGGTTTCAACACCTGACTCAAGTTCGTTTGTGGACTGGAAACCTTACCTTAACCATGAATGGACGGCGCTAGGAGATACACGGGTATCTGCAGACTTACTTAAAGATCTAGGTCAGCGTTTAGACCAAGTTCCGCAAGGTTTTGTGGTTCAGCGTCAGGTGAAAAAAATTCTTGATGACCGCTTAAAAATGGCAGCAGGCGCTGCAGAAATCAATTGGGGCTTTGCTGAAGTTATGGCCTATGCCTCATTGTTAGAGGAAGGGTATCCCATTCGCCTAACTGGGCAAGATGTGGGTCGTGGTACTTTCTCCCATCGGCATGCTGTTTTGCATGATCAAAAAGGCAGTGGTGCTTATGTTCCTCTGCGGAACTTGTCAGATGAACAACCCGATTTCACGATCTTTGATTCTCTATTATCAGAGGAGGCTGTATTGGCGTTTGAGTATGGCTATGCTTCAACGGCGCCAGAAGGCTTAGTCATATGGGAAGCGCAATTTGGAGACTTTGCTAACGGGGCCCAAGTCGTGATTGACCAATTCATCACCAGTGGTGAGCACAAGTGGGGTCGTATGTGTGGTTTAACGATGCTGCTTCCCCATGGGTACGAAGGTCAAGGCCCAGAGCATTCGTCTGCCCGTTTAGAACGTTTTTTACAGTTATGCGCAGAACACAATATTCAAGTTTGTGTGCCTACCACGCCGGCTCAAATATTCCATTTGATTCGCAGGCAGGTAGTGCGTCCAATGCGTAAGCCTCTGGTCGTGATGTCACCTAAGAGTTTATTGCGCCATAAAATGGCCATTTCTAGTCTTGATGAGCTCGCTAATGGCGAGTTTCAGAATGTCATTGATGAGGTCGATGACCTTGATAAAAGTGCAGTTAAGCGGGTAGTGTTGACTAGTGGCAAGGTCTACTACGATTTACTTGAACAACGTCGTTTAGGAAAATTAGATCATGTGGCTATTATTCGTATTGAGCAACTATACCCTTTCCCTGAACAGAACCTAGCGGATGTATTAGCCCAGTACCCGCATCTAGAACTCGTAGTGTGGTGTCAAGAAGAACCACAAAACCAAGGTGCTTGGTATTGTAGTCAGCACCACATGCGAAAAGTCATTCAGTTAGGTCGCACTGATTTAAATCTGATTGTTTCTTCACGTCCTGCCTCTGCAGCCCCGGCATGCGGTTATATGTCGGTACATTTAGAAGAGCAACAGCATTTAGTAGCCCAAGCCTTGGGATTAGAATCATGAACGGGTCTGTTGAGCAGACCCTAACCATTATTAAAGTGAAGAGATAAACCATGTCTATTGAAATTAAAGCCCCATCTTTTCCTGAGTCTGTGGCAGACGGTACCATTGCCACTTGGCACAAACAGCCAGGAGAGGCATGTAAGCGCGATGATTTAATCGTTGATATTGAAACGGATAAGGTCGTGATGGAAGTGGTTGCACCCGCTGATGGAAGCCTATCAGACATTATTGTAGCCGAAGGCGGTACAGTGCTGAGTAATGAAGTCATTGCTCATTTTACTGCGGGTGCGGCAGCCCCTGCTCAGGCAGATGAAGGGCCAAGTGCGGCCACTGCGACTGATCAGCCAGATTCGAGTGGCCCCGCTGTGCGTAAGTTACTGCACGAAAATAACCTGCACGCCACGCAGGTCACTGGCACGGGCAAAGGCGGTCGTTTACTCAAAGAAGATGTCCTTAACTACTTGAAGCATCCAACCCCAGTGGCTGTGGTGACCCCAGTAGCGCCAGTAACGCCAGCACCAGCACCTATGGCTAAAGAAATGCCCAAAGAAAGTACAAACCAAATGGTGTCGCCTTCTTCTGGTCCGCAGCATCGTACGTCCCGTCGTGTGCCTATGACGCGTTTACGCGCCACCATTGCTAAACGCTTAGTGTCTGCACAAAACGAAGCCGCCATGTTAACCACGTATAACGAAGTGGATATGTCACCTATTATGGCATTGCGTAAACAATATAAGGCGCAGTTTGAAAAAGCTCACAACGGCACTCGATTGGGCTTTATGTCATTTTTTGTGAAGGCTGCAGCAGAAGCCTTGAAACGCTATCCAGCGGTGAATGCATCCTTAGATGGCAATGACATGGTCTATCACGCTTATCAGGATGTGAGTGTGGCGGTGTCCACTGATCGTGGTTTAGTGGTGCCAGTATTGCGTGATGTAGAAGCAATGACTTTGGCTGATATTGAGAAAGGTATTGTAGATTTAGCCAACCAAGCTAAAGCTGGTAAGTTAACTTTGGAAGAAATGCAGGGTGGCACTTTTACCATCACTAATGGTGGTATTTTTGGTTCTTTGTTATCGACTCCAATTTTAAATGCCCCTCAAACTGCAATCTTGGGTATGCATAAAATTCAAGATCGTCCAGTGGCAGAAAATGGTCAAGTGGTCATCCGACCAATGATGTATTTAGCTTTATCATACGATCATCGAATGATTGATGGTAAAGAAGCAGTTCAGTTCTTAGTTACCGTTAAGGAATTACTGCAAGACCCAGCGCGGATATTGCTTGAGATCTAAGCCCGTGTGTTTATTTAAGTTTACGTTGTGATCCAGCGTGGGCACAAAATCTGAGGAAATATTATGTCCCAAGAATTTGACTTGGTGGTTATTGGTGGTGGCCCTGGTGGTTATGTAGCCGCAATTCGAGCGGCGCAGTTAGGTTTAAAGACCGCCTGCGTGGAAAAATGGACCAATGACAAAGGTGCTCCCGTTTTAGGTGGAACTTGCTTAAATGTTGGTTGTATTCCTTCAAAAGCGTTATTAGATTCAACACATAAATTCCACGACGCTAAACATGAATTTGAATCTCATGGCATCAACACGGGTGAAGTCTCAATAGACGTTGCCGCTATGCTAGCTCGTAAAAATACCATTGTAGACAATCTCACTATGGGCGTGGCGGGTTTATTTAAAGCCAATGGTGTGACCTTAATTCATGGTACGGGTCAATTACAAAAAGATCGTGGGGTTAAAGTGACCGCTGCTGATGGCAGCGAAAGCCATTTAAAAGCGGGTAACGTTATTTTGGCCGCAGGATCTGTACCTGTAACTATCCCCTCAGCGCCCTTAACTGAAGATATTATTATTGATAACGTGGGCGCATTAAATATCAAGCAAGTGCCTAAACGCTTGGGTATCATCGGTGCTGGCGTAATTGGTTTGGAAATGGGTACCATATGGCAACGCTTAGGGAGTGAGGTTGTTGTCCTAGAGGCAATGGATAACTTTTTGAGCACCATTGATAAGGATTTATCAAAAGAAGCAGCTAAGTGTTTAAAGAAACAAGGCATGAATATTCGCCTTGGTGCCCTGGTAACCTCTACTGAAGTTGCTAATAACGAAGTTAAAGTCGCCGTTAAAAAGGCCGATGGCGACTCTGAGACCCTAACTTTCGATAAGTTGATTGTTGCTGTTGGTCGTAAACCGTACACTGAGGGCCTGTTGTCAGCTGACTCAGGAGTCGCTGTAGATGGGCGTGGATTTGTGCACGTGAGTACGCGTTGTAAAACTGATGCACCTGGGGTTTATGCCATTGGTGATATCGTTCGAGGCCCCATGCTAGCTCATAAGGCTTCGGAAGAGGGCATGATGGTTGCAGACATTATTGCGGGTCATAAAACCTTGATGAATTATGACTGTATTCCATGGGTTATCTATACTCATCCAGAATTAGCATGGGTGGGTAAAACAGAGCAAGAATTAAAGGCAGAAGGGGTGGCCATTAAAGTGGGGAAATTCCCATTTACAGCTTCAGGCCGAGCAATGGCAGCCAATGACACGCAGGGCTTTGTAAAGTTGATTGCTGATGCTGAAACAGATCGCATATTAGGTTGCCACATTATCGGTGGTAACGCGTCTGAATTAATTGCTCAGGCGGTTATTGCGATGGAGTTTGGATCAAGTGCTGAAGATCTAGCGCTTACAGTGTTTGCCCACCCCTCAATGGGTGAGGCCATTCATGAGGCAGCGTTAGCTGTAGATGGCCATGCCATCCATATGGCTAACAGGAAAAAAAGAAAATAAGTATTCAGGTTAATTTTAAATTTAAGTAAACAGGCATCACAATGAATCTTCATGAATATCAAGGCAAACAACTGTTTGCCCAATACGGTTTGCCCGTCTCTACTGGCATTGCCGTAGATACGGCAGCGGAAGCTATGGCGGCACTGGATCAAATTCCAGGGGATCGTTGGGTAATTAAGGCTCAAGTTCACGCAGGCGGTCGCGGTAAGGCAGGCGGTGTGCAATTGATTTCTTCTAAGCAAGAAGCTGCTGATTTTGCCAATAAGTGGTTAGGTCAACGCATGGTAACTTATCAGACGGATGCGGATGGTCAGCCTGTTTCGAAGGTTTATATTGAACCCTGTACCGATATTGCCCAAGAGCTTTACTTGGGTGCTGTGGTGGATCGAAGTACTCAGCGCATTGTGTTTATGGCATCTACTGAGGGTGGTGTAGAAATTGAACAAGTAGCCGAAGAAACGCCAGAGAAGATTTTAAAGGCAGAGATTAACCCCCTAACTGGAGCTCAGCCATACCAAGGACGTGAGTTGGCATTTAAGTTAGGCCTTAAGGGCAAGCAGGTCAGTCAGTTCACTAAGATTTTTATTGGTTTGGCTCAATTGTTCCAAGACAAAGACTTAGCGTTGTTGGAAATCAATCCTCTAGTAGTGACTGAGCAAGGTGATTTACATTGCCTAGATGCCAAGGTTGTTATTGATAGTAATGCGGTCTATCGTCACAAAGATATTCAAGCCATGCACGACCCAAGTCAAGATGATGAGCGTGAAGCCCATGCTGCTTCGTGGGATTTAAACTATGTGGCCTTAGATGGCACCATTGGTTGTTTGGTTAATGGTGCTGGTTTGGCTATGGGCACCATGGATATTGTGGCCTTGCATGGGGGTTTCCCCGCTAACTTCCTTGATGTTGGGGGTGGTGCAACCAAAGAACGTGTCACCGAAGCCTTTAAAATTATTTTGTCTGACGACAGTGTAAAGGCTGTGTTAGTCAATATCTTTGGCGGTATTGTGCGTTGTGACTTGATTGCAGAAGGCATTATTGGCGCCGTTAAAGAGGTAGGCGTAAGTGTGCCAGTAGTCGTGCGTTTGGAAGGTAATAACGCCGAATTGGGTAGTCAAAAGCTGGCTGAAAGTGGCCTTGATATTATTGCTGCTACCAGTCTGAGCGGTGCAGCTCAACAAGTGGTTGCTGCAGCTGGAGGTCAAGCATGAGCATTTTAATTGACAAGCACACTAAGGTAATTTGCCAAGGTTTTACGGGTAGTCAGGGCACCTTTCATTCTGAACAAGCCATTGAATACGGTACAAAAATGGTGGGCGGTGTGACACCAGGAAAAGGTGGCACAACGCACTTGGGTCTGCCGGTTTTTAATACGGTGAGTGAAGCCATTGCCGCTACTGGTGCTGAGGCTTCTGTTATCTACGTGCCAGCAGCTTTTTGTAAGGATTCGATCCTTGAAGCTGCAAACGCAGGTATTAAGTTTATTGTTGCCATCACTGAAGGTATTCCAACTCTAGATATGTTGGAGTGCAAGGTCGTTTGTGATCAATTAGGTGTTCGTTTAGTAGGCCCTAACTGTCCTGGAGTTATTACCCCAGGCGAATGTAAAATCGGCATTATGCCAGGCCATATCCATTTGCCAGGTAAGGTGGGCATTGTGTCTCGTTCTGGCACTTTAACCTACGAAGCCGTTAAACAAACGACAGATGCAGGTTATGGCCAGTCTACTTGCGTAGGCATAGGTGGAGATCCTATCCCAGGCACTAACTTCATTGATGTATTGGCATTGTTTGAAAAAGATCCAGCTACAGAAGCGATTGTGATGATCGGTGAAATTGGTGGTACTGCAGAAGAAGAGGCGGCAGCTTATATTAAAGCTAACGTCACCAAGCCTGTGGTCTCATACATTGCTGGCGTCACTGCTCCAGCAGGTAAACGGATGGGCCATGCTGGTGCCATTATTTCTGGTGGTAAAGGCACAGCTGATGAAAAGTTTGCGGCCCTCAATGATGCGGGTGTTAAAACTGTGCGCTCTCTCGCTGAAATTGGTAAGGCATTAAAAGAAGTGACAGGTTGGTCTTAATTGCGACTGACTGATAGTCATTAAAAAGGCCACCCAAGGGTGGCCTTTTTGTTGGTCTATATTAAATGCATTTAAATAGATCAGTTTTTTAACGTGGTTGACGTTTCTTTTCTCACTTTGCTCGCTACCCTTGCCTCGTCTATTCGTCTGGTTGCCTTATTTTGCTTTGAGGGCAAGTTCTTTTGCCACTTCAACCTTAGAGTCCTCAAGCATAGCCTCGATTTGACTGGCATCAATGCGAGTCATTAAAGGCTTGAATTTCTCAATACCATGGTCAATGAGGGGCGTATCTAGGCTAGCCCAAGCTAGGTCATCATTGAGGAATTTAGTCACATCGGCGGACATTATGGGTAACACAGGTGTTAAATAAATCATTAACGTGCGGAACATGTTTAAGCCTGTTGAGCAAATGTCTTGTACTTGTTGTTCCATGCCTTCTTGCTTAGCCAAAACCCACGGTTCTTTATCTGCGATGTATTGATTAGCTTGATCAGCCAGGGCCATAATGGCTTTAATGGCTTTACCAAACTCACGTTTTTCATAATATTCGGCAATGGTATGCTGTTCATCAGCAAAGGCTTTGAGTAATTCAGGTTCACTCACTAAAGGGCTAAGCTGACCATTAAATTTCTTACTAATAAAGCCCGCACTGCGACTGGCAATATTGACTACTTTGCCCACTAGGTCAGAGTTTACGCGCTGCACAAAATCGTCTAAGTTTAAGTCTAAGTCATCTACTTTGTTGTTCAATTTAGCAGCAAAATAATAACGCAAGTACTCGGGTTGAAGATGGCGAAGATAGGTGCCTGCTTTGATAAAGGTACCACGTGATTTAGACATCTTCTGCCCATTTACCGTTAAAAAGCCATGGGCATAGACAGCCGTTGGGGTGCGGAATTCAGCCGCATACAGCATGGCAGGCCAAAATAAACCATGGAAGTTTATGATGTCTTTACCAATAAAGTGATAAAGCTCTGTGGTCGAATTCTTGTTCCAATAGTGGTCAAAGTCAAGGTCTGCACTGCGATCACATAAATTCTTAAAACTTGCCATATAACCAATTGGAGCATCCAACCAGACATAAAAAAACTTGTCTTTTTGACCTGGAATTTCAAACCCAAAGTAGGGTGCGTCACGGCTAATATCCCACTCTTGTAGGCCGGAATCTAACCATTCTGCAAGCTTATTAGCAATTTCACTTTGTAAGCTGCCACTGCGAGTCCAGTCTTTTAACAAGTTTTCAAAGTCAGGTAGCTTAAAAAATAGGTGAGTGGATTCTTTTTGAACTGGCGTAGCTCCAGAAATAGCAGATTTAGGTTCAATTAACTCAGCTGGAGAGTAGGTGGCTCCACAAGCTTCACAATTATCACCATATTGATCTGGGGTTTTGCACTTAGGGCAGGTTCCCTTAATGAATCGATCTGCTAAAAACAGTTGTTTTTCTGGGTCAAAAGCTTGGGTAATCGTGCGCGAGGCAATGTGGCCTTTGGCTTCACAGGCTTTATAAATGTACTCTGAGAAGTCTTTATTTTCAGGTGAATGAGTGGAGTAAAAGTTATCAAAAGACACCTGAAAATCTTTGAAATCTTGCTCGTGTTCGGCCTGCACATTAGCGATTAACTGCTCTGGGGTAATACCTTCTTGTTCTGCACGCAACATAATGGCAGTACCATGGGCATCATCAGCACAGACATAATGGCAGGTGTTGCCAATATGGCGTTGAAATCTAACCCATATATCTGTTTGCACATACTCCAGCATGTGACCAATATGAATGGAACCGTTGGCATAGGGTAAGGCGCTGGTAACAAGTATTTCGCGATCAGTTGTCTTGGTCATGGGTTAATTCGAGTTTCTTAAGGCGCTAAATGAAGCGCATAATAATGGATTTGATGTTTCAGCCTCTATTGTACAAAACATTGGCGGTAACGCCTATAGTTTCTCTTCTTAGAAGCATAGGATTATGTATTTATGCCCAATTGGCCTGTTATAATCCAGCCTGATTTCAGTACCGCGTTCAAGGAGTAGGTCTTTGGCCATTGAGCCCATACAACCGCAGCAATACCAAGTCTTGCTAGATGCGAAAAGTTTACATATCCGGTCTCATTTTGACCAGTTGGGTGACTTTTCTGCAGCTGTTGCTTTGGAAGTATTTCCATCAAGGCCAGATCATTATCGCATGCGTGCTGAATTTCGCATGTGGCATGAGGGAGATGATCTATTTTATGCCATGTTTCCACCCGGGAATAAGTATCAACCCATTCGGATTGACTCCTTTATTCAAGCTAGCGAGCGCATTAATGCGCTAATGCTGCCGTTATTAGAAGGTATCAAAGCATCATCTGTATTGAGCAAAAAGCTATTTCAAATAGATTTTTTGAGCAGTCAGCGAGGCGAAATATTAGTCAGCCTGCTGTACCATAAGCAGTTAGGGGATGATTGGTTGTTGTTGGCTGATACCTTGCGTATTGAGTTGGGTATCAATATTATTGGTCGTGCACGCAAACAAAAGCATGTGTTGGGCATGGGTCATATTATGGAGACCTTGCAGATCAGAGGCCGCAAGTATCACTATCAGCAGGTCGAGAATGCATTTACCCAACCCAATGCGAGTGTCAATGAGCAAATGATCACTTGGGCCTGCGACAGCATCGAACGATTTGGTGTGGGAACTAAGCCTGACTTGTTGGAGTTGTATTGCGGTAATGGCAACTTCACACTGCCTTTAGCGGCTCAGTTTGGTAAAGTAATGGCTACAGAGATTGCCAAATCGTCGGTCAACTCTGCACACTTTAATTTGACTGAAAATGGCATTGATAATGTCACTATAGTGCGCTTGTCGAGTGAAGAAATGTCTCAAGCATTGGCGGGTGTGCGCCCCTTTCGACGCTTGGCTCAAGTAGACTTATCAAGTTTTGATTTTGGAACCATCTTAGTCGATCCTCCAAGGGCGGGTTTAGATGCTGAAACATTAGCTTTAGTGCAACAGTTTGATCAGGTGATTTATATTTCCTGCAATCCAGAAACTTTGCTGGATAACTTACAAGAACTCAAACAAACCCATGACTTAAAGCGCTTGGCTTTATTTGACCAATTTCCATACACTCACCATGCTGAATGCGGTGTGGTGTTGCATAAACGCAATTAATAGGACATAAAATGAGCGATACAAGACCAGAAGGCTTACAAGATATTAAACACATCGTTGCCGTAGCTTCAGGTAAAGGTGGGGTAGGCAAATCTACTACCACAGTTAATCTGGCGCTAGCCATGGCGCAAGCAGGTTTTAAAGTTGGTGTGTTAGACGCGGATATTTATGGTCCAAGCCTAGGCCTGATGTTAGGCATTGCTGAAGGTAACCACCCAGAAACGATGCAAGAAAAATGGTTCCTTCCTATCCAAGCCCATGGTGTGAGCGTCATGTCCATGGCCTTCTTAGTGGATGCCAACTCGCCCATGGTGTGGCGTGGTCCAATGGCGGCTGGGGCATTACAGCAAATGCTGCTGCAGACTAACTGGGGAGAATTGGATTACCTGTTTGTTGATATGCCACCAGGTACAGGTGACATTCAGTTAACTTTGTGCCAGAAGGCCCAAGTGTCGGGTGCGGTGATCGTCACTACACCTCAAGACTTAGCCTTGCTTGATGCCCGTAAGGGTATTGAAATGTTTAAAAAGGTGAATGTACCTGTGCTTGGTGTGGTGGAAAACATGAGCACTCACGTGTGTAGTCAATGTAGTCACGAGGAAGCTATTTTTGGTGCTGGCGGTGGCGTTGCATTAGCGCAAGAGTATGGCACTGAACTTTTGGCTAGCCTACCATTGAGTATGGAAATTCGCATCCTTGTAGATGGTGGTACACCATCAGTAGTGGCTGAACCCACTTCTGCTGCTGCACAAACCTATGTGCAGCTTGCACATACCCTCGTAGCCAAGCTTGATGGGGCTCATCAAGCCATGCCTAGCATCAGTGTAGATGAAGACTAAATAAGATGCGATTAAGTGATAAAGACATTATAGCAGCCCTCAACGCTGGAAAAATTGGCATTGAGCCACGGCCAGACGATAGCGTAATTACGGGGGTCAGTGTCGACCTACGTTTAGGTAATAGTTTTCGTGTGTTTAAGGATCACGCCCGTCCATTTGTTGACGTTAGCGCCAGTCGGGAAGAAATTAATAGTACCCTTGAAGCCATCATGAGCGAAGAAATTGTGATTACAGAAGGAGAAAGTTTTTTTCTTCATCCCGGTGAACTTGCGCTGGCTGTAACCTTAGAGTCGATTACTATTCCTGATGATCACGTGGGATGGCTAGATGGGCGCTCTTCTTTGGCACGTTTAGGGTTGATGGTCCACGTCACGGCGCATCGCATTGATCCAGGCTGGAGTGGGGCGATTGTGTTAGAGTGTTTTAACAGCGGTAAGTTACCCTTAGCATTAAAACCCAACATGACTATTGGGGCTATAAATTTTGAAACCCTCTCCAGTCCAGCGCTTAGGCCTTATAACAAGCGAGTAGATGCTAAATATAAGCATCAACAAAGTGCTGTAGCCAGTCGTATAGATCAAGATGGTTAAATGGAACGTTAAATCATGAGCCAACTTTCTGCCGTGCAATGTGACCAAGTTTTAAAGTCTTTGCGTGCAGGCGTGGTGCCTGCAGATCGTTTAGACTTAATTAAGGTTGGCAGGGAAGGTGAGCTAGAAACCTTGGACAAAGACATACTGCACATTGCCAAAGGTGGCTCTTGTGTGCGCTTTGTGACAGGCAATTATGGCAGTGGTAAAACCTTTATTGGCGAACTCACTAGGCAACATGGGATTAAACAGGGTTTGGTCGTAGGGACTGCTACGCTTTCTCCAGACAAAAGGCTGCAAGCAAAAACCGGGGAGACGCGCAATCTTTACTCAGCAATAGTGCGCTCCTTTAGCACCAAGGCAAGGCCTAACGGTAGCGCTTTAATCAACATCGTAGAGCGTTTTATCTTAACCAACTTGCGTGAAGCCCATATCGATAATGTGCCCCCAGAAACTCATATAGCTCAGCGCTTAAAAGATTTTGAAGAACTGGCTGGAGGCTTTGACTTTATCACAGTCATTCAGCGTTACTGCCATGCTTTGGAACAGCAAGACGATATATTAAAAAGCACAGCATTAAGGTGGCTAAGAGGTGAGTTTACTAATTTGACTGACGCTAAAGCTGCTTTGGGCGTGCGCAGTATTATAGACTATCGTAATTTTTTCAGTGGTTTAAAAATGCTCTGCCAATTCGTGCGTATGGCAGGTTATCCCGGCTTACTCATCTGTTTAGACGAGATGGTGGCATTGCATGAATTAAGCCACAAGCAGACTCGTATCAATAACTTTAATGAAATTCTTAATATTGTTAATGACTGCTTGCAAGGTCAAGTCCATGGTATGGGCTTCGTATTTTTAGGTACCCCTGAATTTGTTTATGATGAGAAGAAAGGCCTTTATAGCATGCCAGCTCTGAAGAGTAGGCTTGCATTCAATCGTCTGGCGCAAGCAGGTTTGATCGATGTATCTGGACCTGTGATTGAGTTACAACCGCTGCAAGAAACAGAAATGGATGAGTTGTTGCAAAAGTTACGCCATCTGCAGGCCTACGGTGAAGCTAACAACTATCTGATTGACGATATGGGCTTATGGCAATTTATGCTTCAATGTCGCACGATATATGGCGCGCAATATTACCTTAATCCACGCTTGGCTATTAAAACCTTGTTAGACCTTTTGGCGATTTTACAACAAAATCCTAACGCCAAAGTGGCTGAACTGATCTCTGAAATTAGTTAAACCACTGGTCCAGTTGAGCTAAGTCGCTACCATTTAACAAACCACTGGCTCGTTTTAAGCGTAATTGATTTAACACTAAGTCAAGTCTTGCATTATCCCAACTGCGTTGAGCCGAAAAAACTAATTTTTCTGCGTCCAAAATATCGCTAATGTCTCTCAAACCTAAGGTATATTCTGTATTTTTTCCGTCTAATGAGGCCTGCACAGCCTTGTTCAACTGCGCTAGGGCTTGAATCTGTTGACGACTTGTATCTAAAGCTTGGTGCCAACGCCTAATTTCTTGTTGCGTCGTTTTAAGCAGAGCTTGGCCTTGTTGTTGGCTGGCATACCAAGCTTCTTTAGCTTCGTTAGTCTGAGATTGATTCAAACCACCGTCAAAGAAAGTGCCCGTTACACCCACTGCAAAGAACTGGCTAGTACCAGTGCTGCTGCTGTAGTTTTGTGACATGCTGATACTGGCTTTTGGGTATAAACCCACATCCTTAACTTGGTAGTTATGGTAGGCCTGCTGAACGGCCAACTTGTTGTGGGCAATGTCTAAGTTATTATTTTGTGCTAGCTCAAACCAGTTTTCCAAAGAATCAATAGCGACCAAACTAGCAGCATTGAAGCTGCTGGCTAGAGCAGGAAGCTTTGGGGGTAGTGTCTGATTAGTTAGATTCTCAAGGTTGGCACGGGCTAAGCTTAAGTCTTGTTGAACCTGCAATAAGTTCACCTGCAATTGTTGAAAGTTAGCTTTCACATCCTGCAGTTCTATGATGCTACTGATACCCAGATCAACTTGCTGTTGTGTTTGTTTTAAACGCTGTTCCACAGCGGTGACTTCCGCCAAACTTGAAGACATTTGGTGCTGCTGTTTGATCACAGCAACATAACGATTAATCACAGAGAAAATAAGATCTTGATGTGTTTTTTCAAAGTTAATGCGCGCCCCAGCAGCCATTTTCTCTGCTACTTTGAGGCTATAAAACGCATCTAGCCTCAGAGGCAGCGCTACTTTAACCCCATAGGTATGGATGTTAGCTCCAGCATTTAAGGATTGGCTTTCGTTCACGCTGCCACTAATCTCTGGCATGAATGCGCTGTTCGCTTGAGGAATAATTTCTAATTTAGAATTAAGCGTATGTTGGGCAGCGATATAACTGGGATCATTGGCCTGTGCCAATTGGAAAAGCTCTTGGAATTGACTGGCATGACTGCCTACAGAGGCAGCAGCGGCTATGATAAAGACCGCAAAACGATTTGAAGAGGCCAAGATATATCCTTACGTAACAGCTTTAATTAGTCTGTAGTTTAACTAAATTTGCGCTTAGGTGCGAACTGCTTTACCAAGTTTTGCGCAAGCTGTTCACGCCTGAATTTACGCTAACCATCAAGCCAAGTCAGCTGCTGTAAATCGATTTGGTAGCTTTTCCCGTCTGCTTCTTTTTGGATAATACGCACGATACTGTAATCTAGATCGGGTGCAAACCAGATCCAAGTTTCTCGATCTGAACCTTCACCTCGATCTCGTTTAATGCGCAAAGACTTGTAATTGCCAAGGGGAGTTTCAATCAGGTCTTCGCCATCAGCAATAAACTGATAGATTTTAAGCTCACCACCATCGGCTACTTGGTAAGCGTACGTTTTACCATTAATGACAGGAGTGGCGGCTAAATCCAGCTGCAGGAGCAGTTGCACACTTTGTTTATCGAGTGTGCCCGGTACAATATCCATCAACCAATCGGAACCCCCAGCAGTGTTCTTAACTTTCTTATTAGGCCAGTCAAATTTAACCTCTACATCTCGTGTTTTGTTTAAAACTTTGCGTTGGTAGGTATAGTGATCAGGCTCAATTTGATCATCAATAAATTGAAACAGGCTGGATTCGGTCAAAGAAGCTACCATCGCACTCGCAGCAGTCGTGAGTCGGTAGCTTCCATCATCATTCTTAATTAGACTGCGTTCTGCTTGGCCAGATAGGCTAATACCTAAATCCCACTGACTGGTATAAATCGCTTGAAAAGGTCTTAACTGAGCTAGGCTGCTGTGACTCCATAACAAGATGAGCATCAGGCTAAAGGCGCTGGGGAGCTTACACAATTTGTTGGTAATATTTAGCATTGCATTTCCTTGCATTATTAATCGAGCACATTTAAGTCAGGACTGAAATTGTATGCCTTGTTCTGGCAATAGCTGACCATCCATTAACACAGCGTTATTTTGCAGCTTTAACCGGCCCTCACAGAACCATTTAATGGCAATGGGGTAAATTAAGTGTTCTTGCACTAAGACCCGAGCCGCTAAAACTTTAGGTGAATCCAGACTTAGTACGCTCACTGATGCTTGTAAGACCATAGGACCCCCATCAAGTTCACTAGAAACAAAATGCACACTGGCGCCATGCTCAGCAACCTCTGCTTCTATGGCCCGCTCATGAGTATTAATGCCTTTAAACTGTGGCAGCAACGAAGGGTGGATGTTAAGCATGCGGCCATGGTAATGATGGGTGAATTGAGGCGTAAAAATTCGCATAAAACCAGCGAGGACTACCAAATCGGGTTGCTTGTCATCAATGGCGTGTGTGAGTTCCTTGTCAAAGGCCTCGCGGCTACCAAACTCTAGGTGATTAATGACTCGAGTTTCTATGCCAGCTTTATGAGCTCTAGCTAAACCCAAAGCATCAACTTTGTTGCTGATGACTAATTCAATGGTCGCATCAATTGAGCCCATAGAAATAGCATCAATGAGCGCTTGTAAGTTACTACCGCCACCTGAAATAAGGACCACAAGACGCGGTACTTGTTGTAATGATTGTTCATGCATGAGCGTGTCCAAAGACGGGTTTAGCGCATTAAAACAGCATCTTGGGAGCCGTCATTTTGTTGAATATGACCTATTACCCAAGGACTTTCACCTGCTTCAGCCAGGGTGGATAGTGCTTGGGCTTGGTCTTCTTCGGTTACCACAATGACCATGCCCACACCGCAATTAAAGGTACGGTACATTTCAGTGTCGGTCACATTACCTTGGCTTTGCAACCACTTAAATACAGCGGGCTGCTGCCAAGACTGAGTCTCAATTACAGCAACACTATTTGCAGGTAAAACCCGCGGAATATTCTCAAGTAAACCACCACCTGTGATATGAGATAAGGCTTTTACATCCACTTGCTTAAATAGTGTTAATAAGGCTTTTACATAAATACGGGTAGGCTCCATCAGGGCCTCACCTAGGCTGACACCACCGATGTCTTGTTGTAAATCAGCCCGGCTGACTTCGATGATTTTGCGAATAAGGGAGTATCCATTGGAATGGGGGCCAGAAGCTGGGAGACCAATCAGCACATTACCAGGGGCCACCTTGGTACCGTCTATAATTTTGCTCTTTTCTACAATTCCTACACAGAAACCAGCAAGATCATAATCTTCTCCTTCGTACATCCCAGGCATTTCTGCCGTTTCACCGCCAACTAAGGAAGCTCCAGCAAGGGCACAGCCTTCGCCAATGCCCGTGACGACTCGAGTTGCAATTTCAACATCGAGTTTACCGGTGGCATAATAGTCGAGAAAGAATAAAGGTTCTGCACCAGCAACAATTAAATCGTTGGCGCACATGGCGACTAAGTCAATACCGATGTGATCGTGACGGTTCAATTCTAAGGCCAGTTTTAGTTTGGTACCAACGCCATCAGTGCCAGACACAAGCACTGGCTCGTCATAGCCTTTTGGAAGTTCAAATAATGCTCCAAATCCACCAAGTCCAGCCATGACTTCAGGCCGGCGGGTGCGCTTGGCAACGCCTTTGATACGCTCAATTAGGGCGTTACCTGCATCGATATCGACGCCAGCGTCTTTGTAGCTTAGAGAATTAGTAGGGGCTTCAGTGCTCATGGCAGGGGGGTGACCTTAGGGAGTTAATTTAAACTTTGGCTATTTTATCACTCTACTGGCGTTTCATCACCCGCTTAGAGGTTAAGTTTCGAGGTTTTTTGCACTTTTCTTGCTAGCGGCAATGGGCCATATTGACTATAGTGAGGTCTGAGTTACTTCAAACATTAAAAGCAACATAACTTAATGGTTAACAAAGATATTATATGACGCGAACATTACTTAGTTTAGTGCTAAAGGCACTGCAAAAAATAACCTGTATAGGTTTACTGCTGTGGCCTTTGCCAGCCTTTAGTTTGGTCGTTGATGGCCTTTATGACGCTGCCATTCAAGTGGAAGACCAATCCCCTGAGCAAATGCTAAGGGCGAAAAAAATGGGCTTAGCCCAAGTTTTAGTTAAAGTCACTGGGCAAACTCAGAGTTTAACTCACCCCAAAGTGCGAGCTGCTTTGCGCAACCCAGAGTCTTATTTACAGCGTTTTTCCTTTGGTACTGAGCTACTGAAAAACGGTCAACCCCAAGCCGTCATTGAATTGGCGTTTGATAGTCTGCAGGTTGACCAATTGATTCGTGAATCTGGTCACTCCATTTGGGGCAAAGACCGTGCTGCAGTATTAGTTTGGCTGGTAGAAGATACTCAAGGTATTAGGCAGATTGTCAATGATAACCGCCACCCCATGGTCGCTCAAATCATGTCACAAGCACATTTGCGGGGTATGCCACTATTATGGCCCTTGCTCGACTTAGAGGATCAATTGTCCATTAATGCAGGTGACTTGTGGGGTGTGTTTAGAGACACCATCACTCGGGCTTCTAGTCGATATCAAGCTGATGCGGTGCTGGTTGGGCTCATGTTCCAAGACAGTCAAAAATTATGGCGCGTAGACTGGAATTTTTGGTTAGATGATGTGGAACAAAAATGGTCTTCTCAAGGAACTGATATTGCCGTGTTGGTGGAGCCTTTAGAGGATCGCTTAGCAGCCAGTCTAGTTGAAAAATTTGCACTAGACACGGGGGCTGAAAGCTTAAACGACGAGGCTAGGAAAAGTGCCATATTACGAATTGATCAGGTTACGCAGGTTGGAGACTATGTTGAAATCCAAGCCATGTTACAAACCATTGCAGGTATTCAAAAGGTGCAGCTACACAGTGCCAAGGGTACGACACTTGAATTTCGAATATTTGCTCAATCTAATCTTGCTCAAGTCAAATCTGTGATTGATTTAAAAAGGCGTTTACAAGCGGTTGAAGGCACTGATATCGTTGCTTTGGATCAATCTCTTGACCTTGGAAACAACCTCGTATGGCACTATCAATGGAATTAATTTTGGAGTTGCACAGGCACTTACATAAGGAAAATAGGGAATGACACAATCTCAGGCATGGTTGCTTATCGTTGTAGGACTTATTTTAGCTGGATTGTTGTATATACTTCAGCCGGTGCTGACACCGTTTTTAGTGGGCATAGGGATAGCGTATTTGGCAGACCCCTTTGCGGACCGCCTCGAGGCTAGGGGTTGGCCAAGAAGCATGGCAACGGTCATGGTATTTTCGGTATTAATTTTGCTGCTAGTCGGTTTGTTTTTAGGTATTTATCCTTTGCTCATAAAACAAATTCAGACCTTAGTGCAAATGCTACCTAGTATTGAGATTTGGTTTAATGCAACGCTATTGCCATGGCTGCAGTCGAGCTTAGGGTTAGATGTAAAAAGTATGAAATTAGACCTAGTCACTGAAGGGCTTGCCGCCGAGTGGAAGCAGACTGGTGGAGTCATATCGCGAGTGGCTAAATACGCTACCGAATCTAGTATGGGTTTAATCTCTACCCTGGGTTCTGTGGCTATGGTGCCGGTAGTGGCTTTTTACATGCTTAGGGATTTTGATCTTGTCACTGAGCGCATTAAAATGCTTTTGCCCCTTAGTATTCAGCCTCAAGTCAACGCCTGGGCCATTGAAAGTAATGATGTGTTAGCTGCGTTTATGCGAGGCCAGTTGCTGGTAATGTTGAGTTTAGGAGCTATTTACGCTTTAGGGCTGCACTTAGTGGGCTTAAATTATGCGCTATTAATTGGGGTGTTAGCCGGTTTGGCCAGCGTCGTGCCTTATTTAGGTTTTGTTGTAGGCATCGCTGCTGCATTAACCATCTCTCTTTTTCAATTTGATAATTACTTGCCACTTGCGATGGTGCTTGTGGTTTTTTCCGTAGGGCAAATTGTGGAAAGCTTTGTATTAACTCCGCTGCTTGTTGGTGATCGTATTGGACTGCATCCAGTTGCTGTGATCTTTGCAATTTTGGCAGGTGGCCAACTCTTTGGATTTATGGGGGTGTTATTAGCCTTGCCTATCGCAGCGGTGATTATGGTATTGTTACGACATCTTCATAAAGGCTATATTAACAGCGATTTATATGGCCAGCAGGATATTGAATGACCACTATTGCAATAAAAGATGTGCACCAGCAACTTAGCTTTAGGCAGCTTACACTTGGGGTAACCTTAAATGCCCAGCAACAGTTGAATAACTTTTCCTTTAGTGGTGCACCGGCATTAGCACCAGCTTTAGATGATCTACTAATGAGTGAAAAGGCCGACAGCGTTTATGTGTTTGGTGCTCAAGGGGTGGGCAAAAGCCATTTGTTGCAAGGCTGTGTGTTGAGGGCTCAAGAAATGGGCCAGCAAGCCATTTACATTAGTTGTCGTGAACTGATTCAAATTCCCTCTGTGCAGGCTGATGAATGTTTGGAAGGCTTAGAGTCTAATGCCTTGATTTGTGTTGACGACATAGATCATTTGATTAACGATATGCATTGGGCCCAAGCCTGGTTCCACTTGTATAATAAACTCATGCAGCAAGATCATCACCTTGTGATATCAGCCACATTAAATCCCAGAACGGTGGTCTGCCATCTGAATGATTTGCGCTCAAGGTTGCAGTTAGCTAATGTATTTCAACTAATGGTTTTAGATGAAGAGGCCAGTGGTCGATTACTGCAAGAAAAAGCACAACAAAAGGGTTTACACCTAACCAACGAACACGTAGCCTATATTTTTTCGCGCAGCCCCAGAGGCTTAGCAAATGTTTTGGCCGTGCTGGATTTATTAGATACCGCCTCATGGCATGAAAAACGACGCATTACCATACCGTTTATTAAGCAGGTCATGGCGTGGTAGTATGAACATAGGTTTGATAACAAGGAAGAAGTGTATGGTTGGGCGTTTAAAAATAGGTTGTGTGGTGGTTTTAACCCTAGGCTTAGGCCTTTTGACGGGGTGCTCGAGTACTCCTACCAGCCCAGCACTCGAAGTTGAGGCTGATCCTAGCGATCCTTTTGAAAACGTCAACCGTAAAATTTACTCTTTTAACAGCACAGTGGATAAAAACGTCTTATTACCCGTGGCTAATGCCTACGGTAGTGTGACGCCGGATATTATCGAAAGGGGTGTGAGTAATTTCTTTTCTAATCTCAGTGATGTGGGCAACTTTCTTAATCATAGTCTGCAGTTCAAACCCAAAAAAGCAGGCAAAGATGCTGGCCGCTTAGTGATCAATACGACCCTAGGTTTGGGTGGTATTGTAGACGTTGCTTCTGGCTTGGGCATTTACCAAGAGTCTGAAGATTTTGGTCAGACATTAGGCTATTGGGGCGTTAATTCTGGTCCCTACGTGGTGTTGCCTTTTTTTGGTCCCAGTACCGTGAGAGATGCCAGTGCTTCGTTTTTAGTGGATATGAAGGTCAGTCCAATCAATCGTTATAACCCCCAAGCCCATCAGTTTTATATATCGGCTCTGCAAGTTGTAGACCTGAGATATCGCTTAGGTGATTATGAATCAATGGCCAGTGGTGATACCTATGTGTTCATACGTGAGGCCTACTTACAGCGCCGAGAACACATGATTAATGACGGTGTAAGCAGTGAAGATGACAGTTTTGATGATTTTTGATGTTTGAGACTAAGGTCGTACTTGTCAACAGGATCTAAAGAGCATATGGTGTCGATATTGGGCCCCCATCAATGGGTCTTGGAGTAAGTAGTACTATGGAACCTGACGTCAGTCAGATCCTGATCGTAGCAAGCGATCTCGACCTTAAACATAAGATTACCCAGCATTATGCAGAGCGTAACTATCACGTGACTGCGATAAACGATCCGCTCCACGCCTTGGACTTTCTTACCAATGCCGTGGTGAACTTGGTATTGTTTCAATATAATCCTCAAGAACCCACTCTCACAGCATTATTACAAGATATGCTGGACAAGTGTGCCGAAGTACCCCTGATTGTTCTGACGCACATTGATTGCGCTGCAAGCATTACCAATATGCTGCGCTTAGGCGTGACAGATGTGTTTAATTTACCCTTAGACGCGATGCTTGAATTAGATCAGAGCGTCGTGCGCCATGTGAAACGTTCTGCATTATTCTATGAAAATCTACAATATCGTCATGCGTTAGAGGTGGCTAATCAAAAAGTAAATAAAAACCTTGCGGAGTTGCAGCAAGATCAAATTGCGGGGCGATTAATACAACAACGTATGATGCCGCCCGAAGAGTGCAATATTAACGGCTTGAGTATGCACCGATACATGAAGTCGTCACTCTATTTAAGTGGTGACTTCATCGATTACATCCGTCTGGATGAGGACCGGGTGTTATTTTACCTAGCCGATGTATCTGGCCACGGTGCCTCTTCTGCTTTCCTATCCGTTTTGCTTAAAAACATAACTAATCGCCTGACGCGAGAATATCTTGAATCTGATGCCAATGGTTTAATTTCACCAGCCAAAGTTGTAGCACAAATCAATAGTGAATTACTTGATTTTGATATTGATAAACATATCACAGTATTTATGGGTCTATTAGATCGCAGCACCCACGAACTGACCTATTGCGTGGGTGGTCACCTTCCCATGCCCTTATTGTCACAAAACCAAGAAGTAACCTATTTATCTGGTTTAGGCAGCGGATTGCCCGTAGGTTTATTTGATGATGCCCAATACACAGATCTGACACAGCAACTCGAAGCAGGCTTTAAGCTCATGCTCAGCTCTGATGGGATCTTTGAAATATTGCCATTCGATCAAATTACAGACAAAGAAGAGCAATTACGCACGGTGTTAAAGCGATGTGGTAGCAGCTTAGAAGGCCTAGTCGATGCTCTGAGTATCGACAGCCTTGAAGCTGTGCCGGATGATATCGCGTTATTAAGTATTTGTGGGGATGCTTATGCTTAAGGGACGCATTATAGTGGCCGACCAAGAAGGGACCCATGTCATCAAGTTTCTAGGTGATGTCAGGTTGACCCTTTGCCCAGCTTTGGATCAATACCTAGATAACATGTTTAATAGTCGATACTTTAAAACCATCTTAATTGACTTAACAGAAGCAGAAGGCATTGATTCCACTACCTTGGGAATGCTTGCCAAAATGTCTATTCGTATGAAGAAAAAAATGGGCTTTGTACCGACCCTTGTGTCTATTAATGACAACATCACTCGGGTGCTTTTGAGCATGGGCTTTGATAAGGTGTTTGTGTTTGTGAACCATTTAGCCGACCATGCAGAACCCATGGATGAACTATCTCAAGGTCAGTTTTCTGAACTCACAGTGCAAGAAAAAGTATTAGAAGCGCATCGCACCTTGATGAGCATGAACCAAAAGAACCACCAGGAATTTAAAAACCTAGTGGATGTGCTTGAATATCAGTGCACTATTTAACGAGGCCAGTTAACTCAGTCTCAGTTCCTCTAAAATAAGTTACCCTAGCCTGAGCTACTCCAGAATAAACCGCCCTAAGCTAACAAAGCCTCTAATTTTTCTTGGTCTCTAGTAAAATTACGAATACCTTCCGCTAATTTTTCTGTGGCCATTGCGTCTTCATTATGCATCCACCGGAAATCTGCTTGATTAAGAGTCAATTTGGGTTGAGTCTCTATAATCTTAGAACTATCCAATTTCTGTACTAATTCATTACTATCGTCTTCTAACTCCTGCATTAGACTAGGACTAATGGTTAGCCGATCACAGCCTGCTAATTGCTCAATTTCCTCAGTATTTCTAAAGCTTGCTCCCATCACCACAGTGGCATAACCATGCTGCTTGTAGTAATCGAATATCTTGCGCACTGAAATAACCCCAGGATCGTCTGCCGGTGCAAACCCTTGTACCTGCATGTCTGCTTTGTACCAATCCATTATACGGCCTACAAATGGTGAAATGAGGTACACACCAGCTTCTGCACAAGCAATGGCTTGCGCAAAGCTAAATAGCAGGGTGAGGTTACAGTTAATGCCCTGTGCCTCAAGTTGTTTGCCCGCTTGAATGCCTTCCCAGGTCGACGCCATTTTAATTAGAACTCGATCTTTACTTACGCCTTGTTGAGCATATAGATCAATAATTTTTAGGGCCCGAGCAACGGTAGCCTCTGTATCAAACGACAAGCGTGAATCGACCTCTGTAGAAATACGACCCGGTATTGCACTCAGAATTTCCTTACCAATCGCTACGGCAAGGTAATCGCAGGTGTTATCCATCTGCGTTTGACTATCACCACCTTGCTTACTAGCCCACTGCTTAGCTTCACTGATTAAAGGCGCATAAAGCTTCATTTGTGCTGCTTTTAACACCAATGATGGGTTGGTGGTCGCATCTTGTGGTTGGTATTGTTTAATGGCGTCTAAGTCACCAGTATCAGCAACGACTGTGGTCATGGATTTAAGTTGTTGTAGTTTGTTCATTGCTGATCAGTAACCTCTATAATTGGAGTGAGTGGGGGTTCAATTAAATCCAGTGCATCATACATCACTTGGATGTTGGCACGGCTGCCATGAATATTATCACTAATATGGCGCCGCAGGGCGCGAGCACCGGGTAATCCTTGAAAAAGCCCCATAATATGACCACTCATGTGGTGCAATGAGGTGCCTTGTTCATGCTGGGTTTGCATGTAACTAAAGTAATCGTTAGCCGCTTGGCGTCGCTGCGTGATGGGCAAGGTGCAACCATAAAACTGTTGGTCTATGTGGGTGAGGAGGGCACTGTTATGGTTAGCTGCACGGCCCAGCATAACCCCATCCACATGGGTTAAATGCGCATGGCAATCTGTAATATTATCAATGCCGCCATTGATAATAATTTCTAAATGAGGAAAGTCAGTTTTTAAACGATACACCTTGTCATATTGCAGAGGTGGGATCTCTCGATTTTGTTTAGGCGACAAACCTTTTAAAATCGCGTTGCGGGCATGCACAATAAAGGTCTCACAACCACTTTGGCTCACTTGATCTACAAACTTGGCTAATGCATCATAATCATCCACATCGTCAATGCCTATACGATGTTTGATCGTCACTGGAATCTTCACGTTCTCAATCATAGCCCGCATGCAATCGGTGACCAGTTTTGGATGGGCCATGAGGCAAGCCCCAATCATATGATTTTGCACCTTATCACTGGGGCAACCCACGTTGAGATTTATTTCATCGTAGCCATACATTTCACCAAGACGTGCACATTGAGCTAACTCTGCCGTATTACTGCCTCCCAACTGCAACACCAATGGATGCTCTTGAGGGGAATAACCCAAGAGATAATCTTGATCGCCATTGAGTATTGCACCTGTAGTGATCATTTCTGTAAACAGTAAAGCGTGTTGGCTCAATAGCCTGGCAAGAAAGCGATAATGCCTGTCAGTGACGTCGATCATTGGGGCCACGCAAAAACGTCTGCCTAAACGGGGTGAAGATGCAGAAGACGACACAAGATCTGGGCTCATGATTAGTAGCCTCGGTGGCGATCAACAAGCCCACTCGGGCTTTGGTTATGCACCACGGCTTGCAAAGTTTGGCCAATTTGTTCGACACAAGGCGCACATTCAGATTGGGCCGAACTATGGGGTGTGATCATCACCTTAGGGTGCTGCCAGAGTGCATGCTGGGCTGATAATGGCTCTTTTTCAAACACATCTAACACAGCGCCACGCAAGTGCTTTTGATCGAGTAACTTGAGTAAGTCATCGACGATTAGATGCTCACCGCGGCCTGCATTAATGACCACTGCACCTTGGGGCAGTTGGCTCATATTTTGATGATTTAAAATGCCTTTGGTTTCCGGCGTCAGAGGCAAAAGGCAGCACAGTGCATCGGTGCGTTGGAGAAACGTTTCAAGTTCTTCAAGCCCCGTGTAATGAGTCACATTGGGCAAGTTCTTTTTACTGCGACTCCAGCCAGCCACATCAAAATCATAGATTTGTAGGTGCTGTGCTAGTTGAGCCCCAAGCTGGCCCAAACCTAAGATCCCCACTCTGAAACTAGCGGCAGATTTAAACAGCTGCACCTGCCATTGTTGGCTTGTTTGCTGCTGCTGGTACTGGTCCATATTGCGAAAGAAGTGAAGTAAAAAGTAACTAAAATATTGGTTCATTTGTGCTGCCATACCACCGTCTTCAATACGGTAGATATCAATATGCTCTGGCACTGCAGGATTACTTAAAATAGCATCAACCCCAGCTCCGAGGTTAAACACAGTGGTTAAATTAGGGAAACGTTGAAAAAAAGTAGCTGTGGGTTTCCAAACAATGCCATATTTAACCAGTTCGGGGTGTTTGATGTGTTGCCAATCTTGCACATTGAGATAGGCAAACTGACGTTTAAATTCAGCTAACCACTCTGCGTTTGAATCATCTGGGGTGAACAGGGCACAGCTTGTCATGACATTATCCATTTCAATAATACGAAGCTCACTAAACCCACTACAATGGTGGTTAATAAGTGTTGGCGCCAAAAGCCAATGCCTGCTGCCACTAACGCGGCCCAAAAGTAGGGGTTAGAAAAGCTAATATCTAAAAACCCTTCAGGCATTAAAATAAGCGGCGCAATAATAGCTCCTAGCACCACGGGGGGTACAAAAGTTAAGGCCTGTTTTAGCCACAGAGGAAAGCGTATGCGTCCAGCCATAGCAAACATCACATAACGAATCGAAAATGTGACCAAAGCCATACCTGCAATCATCATGGCCTCATTCATAGTTGGGAACCTTTGTTTTGATTATTGGCCGCTTTTGAGAGGTGAATTCTTAACTCAATTTGTTGGCTTGCATAGCCAATGCAGATGCCCGATAGTGCCGCCACTACCAAGCCCAACTGATGAGGTAAGTCTCGCAAAACTATGGCAAAAACAGCAGCGCTTATGACGGCTATCCACATGGGTTTATTGCGTAAATAAGGAATAATCATACCTAAAAATGTCACTGACATAGCAAAATCTAAACCCCAGTTGGTCATATCTGGAAAGAGCTCCCCCAAACCAATACCCAACCAAGTGCATAATTGCCAGTTACTATACATGGCCACAATAGAGCCCAAAAAGAACCAATGGGCTCGGTTTGTGTCTGTGCGTTCAATATATCGATTGTTAACCACAGCAAAAGATTCGTCTGTTAACCCAAACGCCAGTATTGCACGCCAACCATGAGATAAATGACTCACCTTATCAACCAAGGCTGTGGCATAAAGTAAGTGTCGTAAATTGACGACCAAAGTTGTAGCAATAATGATCACAGGTCCAACACCCGTCGCCAGCAACCCGAGTGCAATAAACTGTGATGAGCCGGCGAATACAAACAGTGACATGGCCATGGCACCCAATAGTGATAAACCACTGGATTCTGCCAAAGTTCCAAAGATAATGCCAAAAGGAATAGCGCCAATAATCATTGGCACAGTGGCTTTGGCACCTTGCAGGAATTCACTGCTATTAGATGCGGGCGTGGCCCTAGGCTTGGGGTCTGAGTTAGGAAGAACGTGTGCCATAATAATGCTTAGTTTGACTCAGTTTGGCCTATTGTGGCTTAGTTTTGCTAACAATAAAGGTTGGATGTCGCGAGTAACGGCCGATGCGGATGACTGCAATATTTCACCAAGTTAAATGTAATTATAGCCTTAAATAGGCCTAAATTAGAATGTTTTTAACTTCGATTGGCTGGTTTTTTGGGATACATGGGGCTGTCCTTTGGGTGCACCATGGTTTGCTTCATGAGTGACCAGTAGTTCTGGTAAAAATACCCGCCATTACTGACTAAGATTGATTGCTTATAACGCCGCCAATGCCCATACACCATAAACCATGGTAGATGAGGAAACTCATGGTGAACTTGGTGTATGTTGACATTCATAAACAATAACCTAGTCACCCAAGAACCTTCTATAATGACGCAGCGTCGGTGATTATTGTCACCGGGTCGATGCTCAGCATAAGAGCGCATGAGGGTTAGGCTTAAACCAGGCCAAACACACAAAACGATATACTGCCACCAAACGATCCCTTGAACGTCGAGCCACATAACTACCCCTGCCACTAACAACAAGTGCAAGACCCAATTAATCTGGTGCAACACAGTCGCAAGACTTGAAGGTTGGCTAAAACCTCGCCAAAAAAATTGAGTTTCACTTTTGATAAATAGCCCTACGACCAGCCAAGGCCCAATCAACATGCGGCCAATAAAAGTGTAATTTAACTGCCATAGCAACCGCACCATGGCACTTTTGAGATACCAATCATGGGGCCAATGGTAGTAGCTTTCAGGGTCTAATCCAGGCTCAGTAATGGTGTGTATTTCATGGTGCAGCTGGTGATGATTACGGTACTGAAAATAAGGTATCCACAGACTTAAAGGCATCCAGCCTAAGCTATCATTAAGCCAACGCCAAGGGCTTGGGCGGCCATGCAGTAATTCGTGTTGCACACTGCCATGTAAGCATAATAAGACGGCAGCCATTGGCGACACCAACCACCAAGACAATTGGCTTGCATGGCTCATGAGCACAATCCAACTGCTATAAACCAAAACGATCAAAGCCCATGTGGGCCATGCTTGCCGTTGCCAAAGTTTACTGCATATGGGAGCAGAGGGTCGGGTTTGTGCCATGCTTGGGCCAACTTGATTATTAGAGACGGGCAAGATAGCCTAGACATAATATGGTGACAATGAGTGTTTTTGTGACATTAGTTATAATTTGTTGTTTAAGCACAACAAAAGCAATTTATGCACACTAATTACTGGGTTTAATGGAAGGTTATGCACGCTTATGGACAGTAAAGAACGTTTATTTCGAGTGGATAGCTTCCGTCAGCGGCTCATTACAGTGATGTCTCAAAAAGGTATCAAAAGTGCTGGCTTAGCTAAAGCCATTGGTGTCGATCGTTCAACATTATCCCAACTATTAGCCCATGATAATGATCGACTACCTAGGGTAGATACCCTCATGGCCATTGCATCTAAACTGCAGATTAGTGTGGACTGGTTGCTTGGTTTAACCAGTGAGTCTCGCTCAGGTGCAGAGATCTTAAGTCAATCTTTGCAATTAACACCAAGCTTGCCTCTACCTTCCGATGCGAGTTTGCGAGCTTGGTATAAAGCTGCCTTAGGCACCAAAATTCGTTATGTGCCGGCTAATTTGCCAGATTTAGTGAAAACTGAAGCGGTGCTAGCTTGTGAGTACAGAGACTTTGAGCAAGTTAGTTTAGAGCAGATGATAGAGACGACCAAGGAACGGTATCAAGAGGCCTTGCAACCAGGTTGTGACTTGGAAATTTGCTTGTCAGTGCAGCGCATGGTGAGTTTTGCCAGAGGTGAAGGCTTGTGGGGCCAGCTCAGTCTTACAGATCGGTGCCAGCAATTAGAGCACTTCGCTCAGGTGACCGATGAACTTTATCCTAAAATGCGAGTGTATTTATTTAACGAAAGTCGTAATTATGCATCGCCATATACTATTTTTGGCGCCAAACGCTGTGCAGTCTATATGGGGCATATGTATTTTGTGTTTAATACCAGTGACCATGTGATCACCTTAACGGGTCACTTTGACGGCCTAATTAGAGCGGCAGAGGTGCAAGCACACCAATTAAAAGACTGGATAGATCAATTAATAATTGAAATTAGGCATTAGCTAATGGCCCTAATATGCGCCTACCCAATGTATCAAATGCCGGAGGTAGAGCCATTTGCTGTGAGTTGGTGGCAAGGCTTGCGCAGACACCTTGTTGAACACGGCATAAGTGAGACACAACTGCCCAACCACCTCTACCAGCTTTCTGAATTTGAGAACTATGATGCCCATTGGCGTGATGGTAATCTTTTGTTGAGTCAGACCTGTGGTTACCCTTTTACGAATGACTTGCTAGGTCAGGTGCAGTACGTGGCCACCCAAACTTACCACACACCCTATAACCACGGGCCCAATTATGCCAGTTTAGTGTTAGTGCGAAGCACAGACACAGCACAACACATACAAGACATGCATCAAACGCGTGTGGCCGTGAATAGTGATGATTCGCAGTCCGGTTATCATGCATTGCGCAGCTTAATTGCGCCGATAGCCCAAGGTCTAGCAACTCAAGATGCAGCATTTTTTTCAGAGGTGATTACTTCGTCTTCTCATAGAAACAGTATCGCTTTAGTGGCGCAAGGCCAAGCCGATCTGTGTGCCATAGATTGTGTGACCTTTAGTTTACTCCAAGCCCATGCCCCAGCAGAACTTACCTATTTGCGTATTTTAGCCCATACCCAAAGCGCGCCTTGTTTGCCTTATATCACCGGCTTATCGATTTCACCAGAAATACTAAAAAAACTGCAATTAGGCTTGATGTCTGCAGCTTTAGATCCCACTTTAGAAGACACGCGCAGGGCATTATTAATGGGCCCTGTCTGTGTTTTGAAAGGCTTGCAAGCCTATCAAACAATACCAGATCAAGCAGCCAAGGCTGATGCTTTAGGTTATCCAAAGTTAATTTAACTAAAGCCCACACGAATTTTTGGGAATCAGTGTTTATTTAAGTTAGGGTGCTTTAATTACCAGAAACTAGACTATAATTTTGAGCTACTCACGTTATTAAATGGAGGTTCAAAAAGATGAATTACATGGATATTATTCAATTTTGGTACACCGAAATCACGCCGCGTAATTGGTTTATGAAAGACTTAGGTTTTGACGCTATGCTCAAACGACGCTTTAGCCATATTCACCAGCAAGCGGTGGCAGGGGAATTGTCTAGTTGGAGAAGTAAACCACTTGGGCAGTTGGCAGAAATAATCGTGTTAGACCAGTTTTCTCGTAACCTATACCGCACTTTGCCCCAAACCTTCGCTTACGATGGTCAAGCCCTTGTCTTAGCCCAAACTGCCATTGCCAAGCAGGCTGACTTAGTCTTAGAGCCATTGCAAAAGGCTTTTTTGTACATGCCCTTTATGCACAGTGAATCCGCCATCATTCACCAACAAGCCATGCAGTTGTTCAACCAACCTGGGCTAGAAGATAACTACAAGTTTGAGCTTAAGCACAAGGTCATTATTGATCGTTTTGGTCGTTATCCTCATCGCAATGTAGTGTTAAATAG
>Ga0209711_10000186_pt1 | contig 62357 bp, 59 predicted proteins | sample ArcticOcean_MG_C_7_FD_187441 | JGI IMG/M metagenome (GOLD analysis project Ga0209711, IMG submission 187441) | Marine microbial communities from western Arctic Ocean - ArcticOcean_MG_CB11_88 (SPAdes) (version 2) | ecosystem: Environmental > Aquatic > Marine > Oceanic | place: Arctic Ocean... | reverse complement strand
TTTTTCCGTTGAGGATTTCATGAAAGATATTGAAATTGAGCTAATCAAAAGTAAAGAAGATAATATCGCAAGAATAAAGAAAGTCCTCTTTAAAACAGGAGCTTTATTCCATAAATAAAGGCCCGTAAACAGCGCGCAGAACCATGCCAAAACAACAGCTAGAATAGCCCATCCTTCAGTAGAAAAAGAATTAAAAAAAGAGTTTTTCATTCGGGTCAACTGCGTCTGAGGAAGTAATTCAACGGCATCAATGGCCATGTTTTGGGCGAAAGCAGCGTTCACTTTTATGTCCTGATCATTAGGATTTAAAAGCTGGGCTTTTTCATAATAAAAAACACTCTCTCCAACATTATTTAGTCGGTAATAGCAGTTTGCCAAGTTGTAATACAATGCCGCACTGTGTTCTCCTTGATCCAAAATTTCTTTATACAAGGAAACTGCTTTTTCATATTTAGCATTATTGTAAGCCGTATTGGCGTTTTCAAAAACTAAACTAGGGCTTTGTCCGAATGTATAATTGAAAACTAGAAATACAATAAAAGAAAAGAGTTTCAACTTCATAATTTTCGGTCTATGGTGGCAATTACATTAAGCGCTTGATCAAAATCTTGCTGCATTTTAGCATCCGTTGCAGGAGAATATCGAGCGATCTCACAGTTTTCCAATAAATTTATAAAAGAATCAATATCATCCGAGGAAAGAGATTTTTCCTTTAACAGTTGACGGATTTTCTCCTTGTTAAAATCAAATGTTTCAATGCTTAATTTGGCTTTTAAATAGTTGTGTAAAGCCCTTTCTAAGGCATCGTAGAAAAGTATTTTGTTTTTCAGGTTTTTCTTGGCTGAGCCTAAGTATTTTTTTGCAAGTTTATTAGCCGTTTTCAACTTTATTCCATCAACATCACCAGATATTTTTATTTTACGTCGCAGGAGGAAATAAAATATTAGGAGCAATAAAAATGGGGCAACAATCATCAAATAAAACTCTTTACTGCCCCAAAAGGCAAGCTGCTCAATTGGTCTTAGGTTTGGAATTAATTTTATAAAACGAAACGATTCGTTTTCAGTTGAAACCAATTGATTTGAAGTCGAGTTGATTTTATTAGTGGAGTTGCCCGCAATTGGGCCATCATATACGTCGACAATATGCTCTTGGGATATGAGGGTGAAATATTCTTCTTTCTTTGGGTCGAAATAAGAAAACGAGACGGGGGAGATGGGATATTTACCCTGAAATCTTGGAACAACAATGTATTTGTCTTCAATGCTTCCTTTCATTCCACCCAGACTTGTTTTAACGTCTTCAGAGTGCTCCGGCTCATAAACCTCAAGTGTGCTGGGAAGTGTCAGTTTCGGCAGGGTGAAGAGCTTTAAATTTCCACTGCCACTTGCTTTAACTTTTAACTCAAAAGACTCCGAAGCTTTTAAGGCATTCTTATTTATAATTAAATTAAAATCAAACTGTCCAACTGCACCAAAGAAATTGGCAGGCTTCCCTTTTTCAGGAAATGGCTTGACGTTTATAAATCTTTTTTCGGCAGTAATCGCACGGGAAGTTTGCTGAATAATTCTGCCTCCAAAAAAATCACGCCGGTTAGAGGGAAGACCAATAACGACATTTAGACTGAGAGGCTCTAGTGTTAATTTTCCTGTTTTTTGGGGATATAAAACGGTTTTTCTCCAAACAACCACCTTATAATCCTCTCCCCTGAAAGTTGCATTCTGAACCTGTAGTTGGGGAATTTTTATAATATGACTCCAAAAGTCCTGAAACTTTGGACTTTCTATTTCTCTGGCGTCCGATATTTTAAGTGGGCTTCTAAAGTATAGTTTATAAACAACCGTAATGGCTTCATTTAGGTAAGGCCTCGGATTGGAAACTTCAGCGACCAGGTGAAGGTTATCGTCTATGAGATACTCTGGACTATTAGGATCACGCGGCACAGCTACGGATTCGGAAACCGTAATTTTGACCGGAGTAGTCCGATAAACTTTTCCGTCGATTTTAACTGTCGCCGCATTAAGCGTCGCGGCACCTTTCTTTTTAGGAGCTAAAAAATAGGTGAATGTTTTGGAAAAACTCCTTTTACCATTAACCCATGAATTACTTATGGATTGATTTGGACCTCCAACAACTCGGAAGTCAGAGAAATTTGGAGCTGTGAAATTATCTCCATTTTTATTCATAATGAAATCAACCCTCAACCGTTCGTTGAGTCCCATAGATTTCTTACTCACTCTGGCTTCAAAAGACACCTGCGCAGTGACGTTAAAAACGGTGAATAGCAAAACAATTATATGTAAAATATATTTGTGCATTCTAATTGATTACAAATTTACCAATCTTTCTCCCCTCTAACAGGAACCCCTTGAATTTTTTCGGCATTGACCTTGTCTTGTACTTTTTTCTCTTGATTATTCATTGCTTCTAGCAAACTTTTCACCTGCTCTGGAGAGAGCTGGCCCTGCTTGGGCTTCGGTGGAGGCTGCTGTTCCTTCTCATCTTTTCCATCTTTAGACTCTTTAGGTTTTTCCTCTTTTTCTTCCTCACCTTCCTCTTTCTTGTCTTCCGAATCTTCTCCGTCCTTACCTTCTTTATCCTCTTCTTTTTCTTCCTCCCCTTCTTTGTCTTGATCTTGATCTTTTTTGTCCTCTTGATCTTTATCGTCTTGATCCTTTTGATCCTGATTTTGTTCTTGTTCTTGCTGCTCTTTTTCTAAAAGCTCTTTTGCTAGGGCATAATTATACCGCGTTTGTTCATCTTCAGGATTGTTTCTCAATCCGTTTTTATAAGACTCAACTGCCTTAGCATAATCTTTTTGTTGCATAAAAACATTTCCCATGTTGTGAAATGCATGATGCTTACTTGATTTATTCTCTGAGAATTTTTGGGTTTGAAAATAACGTTGTTTTGCTTCATCAAAATTCTTTTCCTTGTAATGTGTGTTACCAAGGTTATAAAGTGCTTCTGGTTTTTCTGGAGCTTTGGAAAGTGCTTTCCTGTATGACATCTCAGCGGTATCAAACACAGATTCTTTTGCCAATTGATTCCCATCATAAATATGATTGTTCACAACCGCTTCTTGGGCAGCGCCCATAAAGAATGAAATTAAAAACAAACAGAAAAAAAATCGAAACATAATTTTTTATTTTTCGTTAAATAAATTTAAATTTTGAACCCATTTAGTTTTCGTTTCAAAAAGAAAAATCTCTATCAGCAGCAAAAGAAATCCAGCCAAAAGAAAAGCTTGAAACTGGTCTTTATAACTGACAAATTTTTTAGCCTCAAATTCTTTTTTATCCATCGATTTTAATTTATCTGAAACAAAGTCCAAAACTTCCTGAGTTTCATTCCCATCGATATATTCCCCACCAGATACTTCTGCAATCACCTTCAGAATTTCCTCGTTTCGTTTTGTGATGACAGTCTCTCCCTCCAGATTTTTCTTATAGGATTCAATTATTCCATTTTTTTTAATCGGAATAGGAGCGCCTTGTTCGGTACCTACTCCAAAAGTAAAAATCCTAATTCCCAAAGCAGAAGCCCTTTTGGCTGCTGATTCTCCTTCCTCAGAATGGTCTTCACCATCTGAGATTAAAAAAACAACTCGGTTGGTCTGATCTTCATCATCAAAAAATGTTCCAGAAAGATCGAGAGCAGCATCCAATGCAGTTCCCTGTGAGGAAAGCATGTCAGTATTTAATGCCTGTAAAAATATTCTACCCGCTCCATAATCCGTGGTAATCGGTAATTGGGGTATGGCTTGGGCTGCATAGGCAATAATCCCAATTCTATCGCTTGCGAGTTGATTCATGATGGCTGACACCAATCGCTTTGATTTTTCCAATCGATTGGGTGCAATGTCTTCGGCGAGCATACTTTTTGAAACGTCAATCGCAAAAACGATGTCAACGCCTTCTCTTTTAACGGTTTCAAGTTGGGTTCCAATTTTTGGATTTACCAATCCTATTACTAAGAAAGAAATTGACAAACTCAGAAGAATTAATTTAAATCCAGGCTTAAATCTTGACCGATAAGGGCTCAATTTTTTCATCAAGTTAGCATCGGTAAATTGGAGCTGAGCTTTTCGCTTCCATCGAATCACCAAATAAAAGCCTAGCCAGAGAACCGGCAATACTCCGAAGAAATAAAAATAGAAAGGGGTGTCAAATTGATACATATTAAATAAAGCTTCTAAATAAAGTATTACGTGCCAACCATTCGATGAAAATCATCACCAAAGTGAGAAGGATTAATGGTCTAAATTTTTCTTCATAATTATAATACTTAAACTCCTCAACTTCAGTTTTTTCGAGTTTGTTGATTTCCTGATAAATTTCTTCTAATTTCTTGTTATCGGTAGCTCGAAAGTACAAGCCTCCAGTGCTCTTCGCTATCGTTTTTAGTAACGCTTCATCGATCTCTACTTTTGTCACACCATATTGAAACTTTCCGTTGGGCAGTAATCCGATGGGCGCCCTGGCATTTCCGTTACTTCCCAAACCAATGGTATAGGTTTTTATATCATATTCTACAGCCAATTCAGTTGCGATCTTGGGATCAATAAATCCCGAATTATTAACGCCGTCAGTCAACAAGATAATCACTTTACTTTTTGCTCGACTATCTTTCAACCGGTTCACGGAAGTTGCCAAGCCCATTCCTATAGCTGTTCCATCTTCTATCAATCCTTCGTAACGAATTTCTCTTAGTGCATTTTTAACAATAGACTTATCACTTGTGATCGGTGTTTTGGTGTAGCTTTCTCCCGCATAAATGACCAGTCCAATACGGTCACTCAATCTTTCATCAACAAAAGATGCTGCAACGCGTTTAAGGGCAGACAAGCGGTCTGGTTTTAGATCTTGAGCTAACATACTCGAAGACACGTCAATCGCCATGATAATGTCAATCCCTTTGTTTGTATTTGTTCTTGAGGAAACATCAAGGGTTTGGGGTCGTGCCAATCCCAATATTACAAAACTCAAAGCCAATAATCTTAAAACAAAAAGTAATGGATGCAAGCGAGCGATTGCAGAGGAATTGATTTCAAATCCTTTCAGTGAAGAGATGTTGAGTTTGGGTTGAATGTTTTTATGGTTAAAAAATTGCCATAGAATTAACAGCGGTAAAAGCACAAATAACCACAGATAATCAGGACTCGCAAAATATATTCCTTCAAACACGCTTTATAATTCTTTAATTAATTCAAAACTATTCATTATTCTTTCCTCTATTTTGTCAGCATACCGATCCTCTTTTTCATAGAGAATCGTCATGGTTATTCCTCCCGATTCGAAATCAAATACATGGGTGGTATAATTACACCTGACGCGGTTGTCGTCTCCTTTTTTTGGATAATCTAAAGTTCCAAATATTTTCAATGCCGGAAGTCCCGAAAGGGTAGTCACTTCTTCTTCTTTAATTAGAACATTTACGGCTCCTCTTGATTGTAAATCCTGAATAATTTCATTGACCAGCTGTTGAATTTTCTCCTTCTGCCTTGCTTTTTCTGAAGTTTTATCTTCCTCATCTTGATCAGGTTTTTCTGCGTTTGAAGGCGTCTTTTTAAAAACTAAATCTAGATAAAAAGGCGAATCATAACTTCCTATGGAAAAACGTTGCATGCCACTCCCTTCTGCTTTGATTCTTTTCAAAACCTTTGGAGTGCTAATTTTTACCGGAGGCGTTCCGTATTGGCTGATTACCCACTCTCCCGTTTTTAATTTGACGGAAGGGTTTCCAAGGATCGTGTCTCGAACGGGATGAAAACCATAAACATAAATAGCAATACTTAATGAAATTATTGCTGTGATTCCTAGGGTGGCAACGCTCCATTTAATTTGCTTTCTTTTTCGCTGCTTGGCCAAAATCAATTGATATTCCTCTCGCTCCCTTATTTCTTCTGGGGTGGGTTCGGGAAGTGCCTCTTTGGTTTCAATCACCACCTCCTCAACCAAAATTCTATCGCGTGAAGAAATTCCTTGATCGGGCATTGACCTTGCAAATTTCACCAAATCCGCAGTCTGTAGGACTGATTTAAGGTTTTTAATGGTATCATGCTCAAGTTTTAGTTTTCCCGAATCTTTCAGCAATTCCAATTTTGAAAGTAATTCATCAGAAGTGCTTTCCAATGCAGAAATCTTGGCTTCTTCCTCCAAATATCTTCGGATTACATCTGTTAAACGAGAATAATAATTCTTATGCTCTTCTTGATCGGTCGGTTTGATCGACTCCAACGCTTTAAGCTCTTCTATGGCTCTTTCAAAGGGAGGTAGTTTCTTTTTCTTTTGTTCTATTCTCTTTTTGGCGAAGAAAAAAGCATAAATGAGACCGATTAGCAAAAGGACTACTAAGACTCCAAGTAAAATGCTTTTTATAACCCTTTCATTATTTTTTTCAACATCAACAATCTGCTTAATGTCATATAATTTTTGTTTTAAAGTATCAACGACAACAGTGGCAACTTCGATTAAAAGTGAATCCGTTATTTTTAGCGAGCCATTGATTCCTATTTTTTGAGAAGGCAACCAATAGGCTCCCGAATCAAATTGAATCAATGCATATTTTTTAGTAAAAAGATAATGGCCCAGCGCTTGAATGGTATCCAAAGGACTTTCTTCTAAAAGCTCGAAAGGAGTGAAAATTGGTTTTTCTGCAAAAGTAAGATCTAAAATCGAATCAGACTTTAATTGAATTGAATAATTCAATTGTTCTCCGATGCGAAGTTGAGTTGTATCAACAACTGTTTTTAAGTCAAACTCAACTTGTGCGATGAGTTGACTCATGCCAAATAAGAAGCAACCTATTAAAGCAATTTTTTTCATTCCTTATCCTCTTGATTTAAAGTAATTCAAAAGTTTTTTTACATAACTTTCATCCAGTCGACAATGCAATGCTCCTGCTCCATTTTTAAGAAATAGGTTTTCAAAAAATGCTACTTGGTTCTGGTAGTTTTTTTCGTAAGCTTTTCTCACAGCCAAAGACTTGGTGTTGATCCATTTTGTGGCCCCAGTTTCGTTATCAGTCATGGGTACCAAGCCTATATTAGGGATGCTCTCTTCGTAGCGATCATAAATCCTAATTCCTGTTAAGTCGTGTTTTTTAGCCGCAATTCTAAGGGTCTTTTCATAATCAGAATCCATAAAATCAGACATCAAAAAAACGATGGCTTTTTTCTTAAGTACGCCAGATAAAAATTCTAAAGCGGCACTTATTTTTGTTTTTTTACTTTTGGGTTGGTACTCCAAAAGTTCACGTATAATTCTTAAAACATGAGAACGTCCTTTTTTGGGAGGGATATAAATTTCTACCTGATTTGAAAAAAGAATTATACCAACTTTATCATTATTCTGCATGGCAGAGAATGACAAAGTCGCAGCGATTTCGGTTATTTCATCCCTCTTAAATTGGCCCTGGGTCCCGAAGTGTTTTGAGCCGCTAACATCAACCATTAGCATCAGCGTTAACTCTCTTTCTTCCTCGAATACTTTTACAAAGGGTTCGTTATAGCGTGCGGTTACATTCCAATCGATATTCCGAATATCGTCTCCATATTGATATTGTCGTACTTCACTGAAAGTCATCCCTCTTCCTTTGAAGGTACTGTGATATTCCCCCCCAAATATGTTATCGCTTAAGCGGCGGGACTTAATTTCAATTTTACGAACTTTCTTTAAAAGCTCCTTCGTTTCCATACTTATTTTAGTTGATGAGAAAAAAGCTATTTTTCCTAGGGAACTTCTACTTCATTGATGATTTGGCTGATCAAATCTTCAGTAGTAATGTTTTCAGCTTCTGCTTCATAAGTTAGCCCTATTCGATGACGCAATACGTCATAAATAATGGCGCGTACATCCTCGGGGATAACATAACCCCGGTGCTTAAGGAAAGCATGACATTTGGCTGCCGTGGCGAGGTTAATACTCCCTCTGGGTGAAGCTCCAAAGCTGATTAATGGTTTGATTTTTGCCAATGAATAGTTTTCAGGATAACGTGTGGCAAACACCAAATCAAGAATATATTTCTCAATTTTTTCATCCATATATATTTCTCTTACCGTAGTTTGAGCCGTTTGAATTTGCTTTGTCGTAACCACGGGGTTCACTTTTTGCTGGGTATTATTTAAATTAGATCTTACAATTAATTGCTCTTCCTCAATTTTAGGGTAATCAATTACCGTTTTAAGCATAAATCGATCCACTTGCGCTTCTGGAAGCGGGTAGGTACCTTCTTGCTCAACAGGGTTTTGCGTCGCCATTACTAAAAACGGGGAAGGCAGCTTAAAAGTTGTATCTCCAATCGTAACCTGCTTCTCTTGCATCGCTTCTAAAAGAGCAGACTGTACTTTGGCAGGGGCACGGTTGATCTCATCCGCCAAAACAAAATTGGCAAAAACAGGTCCTTTCTTTATTGTAAAGTCGTTTTCCTTGATGTTATAAATCATGGTCCCAACAACATCTGCGGGAAGCAAATCAGGAGTAAACTGAATGCGACTGAAAGCTCCTTTTACCGATTGACTGAGCGTGTTAATCGCCAGTGTCTTTGCAAGACCGGGGACTCCTTCCAGAAGGATGTGACCTCTTCCCAGCAATCCTATCAGTAGTCTCTCGACCATGTGCTTTTGGCCGATAATGACCTTATTCATTTCAAGTGTCAATAAGTCAACAAAGGCACTTTCTTTTTCGATTTTTTCGTTGATGGCTCTAATATCGACATTCTTGTTCATTGTTTCTTCCATGTTGTTTATATTAAGTCATATAATTTAGGGCAGTAAAATTCAGCAATATTTTCTCTTTACGTTGTTAATAATTGGTTAAAAATTGATTTTAATCAAAGTTTAATAGACTTTAAAATCTTCTTAATTTAGAACAACTAATTTAAGAAAAATGACCAAAGTTTCAAAAATAATATCAGGCACCATGAATTGGGGGGTCTGGGGGAATAATTTAGATACTCTAGAAATGGCAAACCTCATTGAAACTGGGGTTTCTCTGGGCATAAATACTTTTGATCATGCCGATATTTATGGAGACTATACTACTGAAACAGCTTTTGGAAAAGCATATGCTCAAACAAAAATAGCAAGAGAAGAATTGTTTTTCATTTCAAAATGCGGAATTCAATGCCCAAGTGACTTTAACCCCATACTGCTGAATTATTATTCTCACTCCAAATCTTATATAATAAATCAAGTTGAACGTTCGCTGCTAAATTTAAAAACAGATTACCTAGATCTGCTTTTATTGCATCGCCCAAGTCCTTTAATGCAAGGGAGTGAAATTAATTTAGCGATTGATCAGCTAAAAGCGGAAGGTAAAATCAAAAACTATGGCGTCTCTAACTTTACTCCTTCGCAAATTGATTTAATTCAAGAAACTGCTCCCATTATTTTTAATCAGATCGAATGTTCTATGACCCATTACCACCCCATGTTTGATGGTACATTAGATCATATGATTAATAAAAATATTCAAACCATGGCGTGGGCACCTTTGGGTAACTATTTTAAAGAAAAAGACGAAGCACAACAGCGGATCGAAAATGCCTTAAAGCCACTTCTAAAGAAATATGATGCCGATGAGGATGAGTTGATTTTAGCTTGGCTAATGCGGCATCCTGCTTCTATTCATCCTGTCATTGGAACAACTAAAGTGGAAAGAATTAAAAAGTCTTTAAGAGCAGCTGATATTGTTTTAGATGAAATTGATTGGTTTTCTCTTTTGGTAGCCAGTCAGGGTCACCGAATGCCATAAACATTAGGTGTTTAAAATGAAACTCTATTTATAGATTTATTTAACACAATTGTTCCCCAACTATCGTAAGGTTTGGTATATGTTTGGTTAATCCAAATCTAAAACTCAATGAGATCTTCCGCCCTGCTTTCATGTATTGCCCTTTGTTTTTTTATTTACTGCTATTCCAATAAATAGAATAAAGTGCTTCCGATCATTTTAAAATTAGTAATACGTAATATAAAATTGGGTCTACTGCTTTTGTAAAACTCACTGGTCCTTCTTTTTTTAAAAATTTAAATGGGCGAATATTTGCTATAGATGGCCATTGTTTAAACCAATGGAGTACATGCAAAAAATGGCTTACAAAAGAAAAAGCATTCTTTATAAATACAAAAATTTATAATCCTTATTATTTAAAAAATCCAAAGGGTAATTATAAAGGTTATTCTTTTAGAAGTCAAATTACGGGTAATTCTTTAAAAAGTTGTTAATTAAGGGATCTCAAATACTTCACCTCTATATTTGGAATCAAATTTATTTTAAAAACACCTCTATTACAGGGACTTCAACTGAAGGCTTGGTAACCGGTAAAACTAAATTTACATCTCCTGCACCCACTTCCTCCTTAATCCAATGTCCAACTGGATTTGAGATTTTTATTTCTGATGCATCATGTAAGAACTGTATATATTTAATTTTTCCTTTCATTCCTTTCAAGGTGAAATTCTGAAGCGGATAATCTAGCAAATGAATATAGAGCCTGTTTGTCTCTGGATTATAAGTCAGTAATGAATTATCTGGAACCTCAAAAGATTCAGGCGCTTGAGTACAGCCGTAAATGGCCCTGTTATTGAACTTCATCCAGTCGCCTATTTCAGATAACGCATTCTCTGCGCGATAGTCGATGGTCCCTCTTCCTGTAGGGCCTACATTTAACAAAAGATTCCCTCCCTTACTTACCGATTCTATCAACAAAACCAGCAATTGTTTGTTATCCTTCCATTTAAGTTCATCTCTATGATACCCCCAAGAACCACTAAAAGTTTGACAGGTTTCCCAAGGTATTTTTTCTCCTTCGTAGGTGGGCCATTCTTTAACTTTAAACTGTTCTGGCGTTGTGAAATCCCATCCACCCCAATATTCTTTTAAATCAAGTCTGTCGTTTACGATGATCTCAGGCTGAAGCTTTCGAACCTTTTTTATGAGTTTAATTGAACCCCAGTCTACACGACCTTTGCCATCGTCACCATCGGGAAAGGAATAGTCTAACCATAACATGTCAACCTTTCCATAATTGGTCAATATTTCTGTCACCTGGTTCATCAAGTATTCTCGATAAACGGACATGTCCCTTTCTTTGTTTAGCGTCTTATAATCTTCTTTGTTTTTTGGCTTTAAAGGGTGAACCCTGTCGATTGTATATCCGGGATGATGCCAATCAATCAATGAATAATAAAACCCGATTTTCAAACCTTCTTCTCTAAAAGCATCGACCCATTCTTTGAGAGCATCTTTTCCATAAGGAGTGTTTGTTACATTGTATTCTGTGAAATCAGAATCAAACAAGGTGAAACCTTCATGGTGTTTAGTTGTGATTACCGCATACTTCATTCCGGCAGCTTTGGCCAATTTTGCCCATTCTCTGGGATTGTATAAATCTGGATTGAAATTATCAAAGTACTTCTTATAGGTTACATCATCAATTACTTCGTGTTTCTTAACCCATTCGTGTCTGCTCGCTAAAGAATAAGATCCCCAATGAATAAACATTCCAAAACGATCGTTAGTCCACCAGGCAAGGCGTTCCGTTTTTTCTTCTTTGGTTTCATCCCAAATCTTTTTCTGTTGCGCATTTATTCCATTTGAAACCAGGTAAATAGCGATAAGGAGAATTATCTTTTTCATTTTTTGATTAATTAAAACAAGGTTGGATTAATATTTTTACAATGTATTAAAAAATATAAAAATAGTCTCAAAAACAAATTTTTAAACTTGCAAGAACCCTTCGCGTTATTAAATCTTATGCGTGCTTTCCTACTAAAAAATAATTTTCAAGAAAGAATCTATTGCATCTCGTCCAATCCTTCGGGATAGAGGAACTGGTTGTAAGGGAATCGGGTAATGTGAATATTCCTAATATCGGCATAAACTCGTTTCCTAAACTGTTCAAGATTTTCTTTGCTTAAAGCGGAAATAAAAACAGCATTTCCATTAACCTTATGCATCCAGGTTTTTTGCCACTCTCCTAGAGAATAGTGTTTTTCAGAGCGTTGTTCTATCAATTCTGCATCATCCCATGGAGCTGCATTATAAGCGTCAATCTTATTGAAAATCATCAACGTCGGTTTATCAAAACTTTTAATTTCACTCAAAATCTGATTTACTGACTCAATATGCTCTTCAAAATTAGGGTGTGAAATATCCACTATATGAAGGAGTAGGTCAGCTTCCTTAACCTCATCCAAAGTGCCTTTAAAAGATTCCACCAATTGGGTGGGAAGTTTGCGGATAAACCCAACGGTGTCACTCAATAGAAAAGGGAGGTTTCCTATGACAACTTTTCTAACGGTGGTGTCTAGCGTCGCAAAAAGTTTGTTTTCTGCAAAGACATCACTCTTAGCGATGACATTCATTAAGGTAGATTTTCCAACATTAGTATACCCCACCAAAGCTACCCGAACCAAGGCCCCTCGATTTCCTCTTTGAGTTGACATTTGACGGTCAATGGTGACCAATTTCTTTTTTAATAATGTAATCTTATCCCGAACAATCCTTCTGTCTGTCTCAATTTCAGTTTCTCCAGGTCCTCGCATTCCAATTCCTCCTTTTTGTCTTTCAAGGTGTGTCCAAAGTCCCTTGAGGCGAGGAAGTAAATACTGGTATTGCGCCAACTCAACCTGTGTTCTGGCATAGCTAGTTTGGGCTCTTTGAGCAAAAATATCTAGGATCAGCCCAGTACGATCAAGAACCTTGCATCGTAATATTTTTTCGATATTTCCTTGTTGGGCTGGAGTCAGTTCGTCATCAAAAACAACTGTTGTTATTTCGTTTTCATCACCATAAGCCTCTACATCTCTAATTTTACCCGAACCAATAAACGTTTTGGGGTTGGAGGATTGCATTTTTTGAACAAATCTTTTTAATACTACACCGCCAGCGGTGTGTACCAAAAACTCCAATTCATCAAGATATTCTTTCGATTTAACCTCGTCTTGACTGGTATTTATAATTCCTACTAAAACCGTTTTTTCTAACTCAAAAGATTTTTCTTCAATCATAGAGTTAGTTGTTTTTCCAAGTTTTTAGTTCCATTGAATTACCATCAAAAACTCCATAAGTGAAGTAAGTAATCCAATCGCCAAGATTCATATATTTTGAGTTTTTTTCTAATTCTATTTCTAATGGTAAATGGCGGTGACCAAATATAAAATAGTCGAAATGCTTTTCTTTGAGCTTTCTCCTACTATAGATTACCAACCATTCTTTTTCCTCCACTAAAAACTTAATATCTTCTTTTCCGGAAATGAGTTTATTTTTAATGGAAAGTCGTTTCCCAAGACGCATCCCCAAATCAGGATGTATCCACCGGTAAAGCCTTTTTGCAAAAGAATTCGTAAATACTCTTTTCATTCTTTTGTACCCTTTATCTCCAGGTCCCAAACCGTCTCCATGTCCAATAAAAAAAGAGGTTTTATCTATGATTAACTCGATGGGTTTGAAGTGAACTGTTACGCCTAATTCTTTTTGGAAATAATCGTCCATCCACATGTCGTGATTTCCCACAAAAAAAACAATCGGAATTCCTGAATCTACAATTTCTGCAAGCTTACTGAGAACCCTGACAAAGCCTTTTGGGACTACTGTTTTGTATTCAAACCAAAAATCAAAAAGATCTCCTAATAAATAAATTGCTTGAGCATCTTTTCGGACATACTCTAACCAAGTAATAAAGTTTTTCTCTCTTAAGCGACTTTCCTCATCGTTGGGCGCTCCCAAGTGATTGTCAGAAGAAAAATATATTTTTTTGTTATTTTGGAGTTCCATTTTTAACACGTCTGGAAATTATTACCCGATGGCTTGTTCTAGGTCTTCAATCAAGTCCTGCGCATCCTCAATTCCGACACTTAATCTAATTAATCCGTCAACAACACCACTTTTTTCTCGTTCCCCTTTTGGAATAGAAGCATGCGTCATACTGGCAGGATGCCCAGCCAAACTCTCCACACCACCTAAGGATTCGGCAAGAGTGAAAACTTCCATTTTTTCAACAATTTTTATTGCAGTAGCACGGTCGCCTCCTTTAGGAACAAAGGAAATCATTCCACCAAAATCATTCATTTGGTCTTTGGCAATTTGATGGTTTGGATGGGATTCAAAACCTGGCCAATATACTTTTTCAATTCTAGAATGTTGGTTTAAATAGTTGGCAATTGCAGCTCCATTTTCAGAATGTCTTTGCATTCTGACGTGTAAAGTTTTGATTCCCCTAAGGGTTAAAAAACTATCCATCGGTCCTGGAATCGCTCCACTTGCATTCTGTATAAAGGCAAGTTTTTCTTGTAATTTATCATCGTTTACGACCAACAATCCAAGAACCACATCACTGTGGCCTGCAATGAATTTGGTTGCAGAATGCATTACAATATCGGCTCCCAAATCTAGTGGTTGTTGAAGATAAGGAGAAGCGAATGTATTGTCCACTGCCAAAAGAACATTCTTTGACTTTGCTAGGGCAGCCATTCCTTTGATATCGATGATATTCATCATCGGATTGGTTGGAGTTTCTACCCAAATAAGTTTTGTGTTTTTATTTACATATTCTGCAACATGGTTTCGATCTTGCATGTCTACAAAATGGAATTTTAATCCATAATTCTCAAATATTTTAGTGAAAAGACGATAAGAGCCTCCGTATAAATCATTTGTAGAAATAATCTCATCACCAGGGCTAAATAGCTTCATTACTGCATCCATAGCGGCAAGTCCTGAAGCATAAGTCAAACCATGTTGACCATTTTCAATACTGGCTATTGATCGCTCTAAAGCTGACCGTGTGGGGTTGTGTGTCCGGCTGTATTCAAAACCTTTATGATCTCCTGGGCTGCTTTGTGCATAGGTAGAGGTTTGATAAATGGGAGGCATTACTGCTCCATATGCAGGATCAGGATATTGACCTCCGTGTATTGTCGCGCTATTAAATTTAAGCTTTTTCTTCATCAAAACGAGTTTTTATAAGTACTACAAAGGTATTGGATTTTAAAGTAATTTGTCTTCAATTAAATAAAAATGATATTACTTTGCAATGTCAATCATTTAAAATGAATTTTTTTCTCTACTTAAGCAGTTGTGATACTTGTAAAAGAATTCAAAAAGAGTTAAATCTCCCCCGTGAAATAACGCTTATTGACATCAAAAAATATCCGCTTAACTTCAAACAATTATCATTATTACACGAAGCTGCGGGAAGCTATGAGTCTTTAATAAACAAAAGGGCGCAGCTGTTAAAACAACCTCACCTTAAGGACATAGAATTAACCGAAGATGATTATCGCGATCTTTTACTAGATCATTATACTTTTTTAAAACGCCCTGTGTTGGTTTACAAGAATAAATATTTTATTGGTAACAGTAAAAATACGGTTGAACAAGCTAGAAACTGGATCAATGAGCAGTAGGTTTTGGGCGCTTTTAGCCGCCACGGGTACCGCCACTATTTATGGTTTAAACCATACCATTGCGAAAGTAATCATGCCGCATTATGTTGGTGCGTTTGGATTTGTTTTCATACGCCTTTCTGGGGCGGCAATCCTTTTTTGGCTGATCAGTTTATTCTTGAAAAAAGAAAAAATTGATCGGGGAGATTTCATGAAAATATTTATTGGGTCGCTATTAGGGATGTGCATTAACATGTTGTCATTCTTCAAAGGCCTTCAGCTTTCAACTCCAGTAAATAGTGGGATTTTCGCCACCCTTGTCCCGATTATGATAATGCTGCTTTCTTACATATTTCTCGGTGAAAAAATAAGTAAGAGAAAAGTATACGGAGTTTTATTAGGCTTTCTAGGCGCCCTCTTATTAGTGATATCAGTGAAAGAGAATACCCCAAACGCGCCAAATATCGTATTGGGAAATATTCTATTTATGGTGAACTCTAGTTTTTATGCTGCCTATGTAATTGTAATTAAGCCCTTAACCCAAAAATATAGTACGGTCACCATCATGAAGTGGATGTTTCTTTCGGGATTCATCATCACATTTCCGCTTTCCATTAGCGAGTTTAATGAAATCGATTTCCCCAGCCTTCCTTTTGATGCCATTTGGAGAATTGGATTTGTAATTGTCGGGACAACCTTCATGACTTATCTTCTTTCTTTTTATGCCCTAAAAACTTTACAAGCTTCAACTTTTGGTGTTTTTGCCTATGCGCAACCCCTCATCGCGATTTCCTATGCGGTTGCTTCAGGAAATGACTTTATTGATACAATAAAAATTGTCGCCTGTATTTTGACTTTATCTGGGGTTTTTCTGGTTTCGAAAAAACCTTCCTTAAGATAAGAAACTCAAAATTTAATTTTTATTATTCTATTAAAATATATTTAAACCTTAATTGTGAATCTAATTTTCTTTTCTATTTTTGAAATTTAAAATCACTTATGAGAAAATTGCTCTTTATTCTGTTCACTTCAATACTTTTGATTAGCTGTGGCTCAAAAACTGAAAAGAAAAAAAGATTTGAATACAACAGAACTCAAAAAGAAGCTCCTGTTAAAAATATTGCTGCTGGAAAAACTCCAATTGATCTTTCCAATAAAGGTATTGGCCCCATAAGCTCAATGAAATTTGATGTTAAAATAGATGATAAACTTGTTGAAACAGGTGCGGCAGCATTTAAACAAAAATGTACGGCTTGTCACATGGCAGATAGAAAACTCATCGGACCTGCAATGAAAGGGATTTATGAACGTAGAAATCCAGCATGGGTTATGAATATAATTCTAAACCCTACTGAAATGTTGCAAAAAGATCCTACTGCAATGTCATTGCTTAAGGAATACAATAACATCATGATGTTAAATCAAAATTTAACAGAAGACGAGACTCGAGCTATTGCAGAATATTTTAGAAGTCTATAAAGAATAGGCTTTTCCTCCTGTAGCTTCCATTAAATCAACACAACCTTTTTGTTGCCCTGGTATCGGCACATAGGCCAATATGTTTTCACCAATGTACTCGTTGGTTTTAAACGCGGTGATGGTCATTGACCTAAGTTGAACAGCAAACTCATAGGCCAACGCTTCTTTTGGAATGGAGGCAGCACTGTCCTTTTTCACAGCTGCTTTATAGGCCGAAACTGCTTTTGACCAATTTTTTTGTTGCACTTCATCCCCTCGAAGGTACTTTGATAATGGCACTTCAAGTTCCTCGGAGGTTAGATCACCTGCATCATCATCTCCCTTTTCCTCAAGAGCTATAGCAATGTATTGATTTAATCCTAAAATCAAAGATTCTTGACCTTTCGCATTGATTATTGCATCCACATAACCATCTAAAAATTCTGGGAGTTTCAATTCGATTGCTCCTGGAATTTCTGTAGTTGGAATGATAATGTCCATTAGTTTTGAAACTACACCAAACTGGTCTTGCGTAAAATGAATTGGCTTCCAATTAGGAGCAGCAGTCTGACAACTTTGAAAAAGACCAACAACTGCGGGTGTGGCAGTTATAGCGCCAAATCCCATTCCAATATTTTTTAAAGCTTTTCTTCTATTCATCTTTAATTGATTAAATATTCATTTTTTTTAATTCTTCAACAGCATGGTTTGCAGCCCTGGCAGTCAAAGCCATATAGGTCAGGGAAGGATTTTGATTTCCAGCCGAGGTCATTGCCGCCCCATCCGTAACATAGACATTGGGAACAGTATGAAGTTGATTATTTCTGTTTAATACAGATGTTTTGGGATCGTGCCCCATTCTGGCTGTACCCATTTCGTGAATTCCTAAACCAAGGGTAGAACCTTTGTCAAATTCAGTAATATTTTTAAATCCAGCAGCTTCTAGCATTTCAGCGGCTTGCTGTTTTATGTCTTTACGCATTGCGAATTCGTTTTCCTTAAATTCTGCATCAAAAGTGACAGTAGGTAAGCCCCATTTGTCTTTCTTCTCATTATCTAAATACATTTTATTCTCATGATAAGGGAGTGTTTCGCCAAAACCAGTCATGCCCATCTTCCAGTCTCCAGGCTCCATTATTGTTTTTTTCAAATCAGCACCATAAGACATTTCTTTGATATTCTCACTCCAATCTTTTCGACTTGCACCTCCTTGATACCCATAACCTCTTATGAATTCTTTTTGGTTGGTACTTCCTCCCAGATTTCTAAATCTAGGGATGTATATTCCATTGGGTCTTCTTCCAGTATAGTATTTATCTTTAAAACCATCATAGGTTGCAGAAGCACCTAAACGAAAGTGATGGTCCATTAAATTGTGTCCCAACTCTCCAGAATCATTCCCCATTCCATTAGGAAAACGATCAGAAGTCGATTGCATTAATATTGATGTTGAGGCAATCGTCGAAGCACACAAGAAAATTACTTTGGCTTTAAACTCATAGGTTTGATTCGTTTCAGAATCAATTACTTTAACCCCTGTAGCTCTTTTATTATCAACATCATACATCACTTCGTAAACAACAGAATTCGTTCTTAACGTCATATTTCCTGTTGCCTCTGCAGCAGGGAGCGTGGATGAGTTGCTACTGAAATATGCTCCAAACGGACACCCTCTTCTGCATCGGTTCCGGTATTGGCATGTCATTCTTCCTAATCCAGGTTTTGTTCCCTCAGTAATATTTGCAACTCGGCCCATGGTAATCACTCGATCATCATATTTTTCTGCAATGGAGTTTTTAAATGAATTTTCAACACAATTCATCTCCATCGGTTTTAGAAATTTACCATCTGGCAATTGTGGTAAACCTAGTTTTTCTCCGCTAATTCCGACATATTCTTCAACATAATCATACCAGGGAGATAAGTCTTTATATCTAATGGGCCAATCCACAGCGACACCATCTTTTGCATTTGCTCCAAAATCAAAATCACTCAAACGATAACTTTGTCTTCCCCACATGAGGGATCTTCCACCAAGGTGATAGCCTCGAATCCAATCAAATCTTTTTACCTCATTATAAGGATGCTCGTTGTCATCAACAAATAAATGTGATGATGACTCAGTGTTGACGTAGTTAGTTCTACTTTGTTTGGATTGCTTCTGGCGAATTTCTTTGGTAATCTTATCCCCTGCTTTATAATCCCAGGGATCTTTATGTGCGGTTGTATAGTCCTCAACATGTTTGAGCATTCTTCCTCTTTCTAGCACCAATGTTTTAAGACCCTTCTCACAAAGTTCTTTTGCTGCCCAGCCACCACTTATGCCTGTCCCAACGACAATTGCATCGTATGTGTTTTCCATAAATCAATTTATTGTATTTTTTGCGAAATAAAAGTATATATTTTTTATCGTACTTTGTCTTTTTAATTTAAAAAAAACATTATGATTAAAAAAATTAGACTGACAACAGTTCTTTCGATTGGAGTTGGAGTTGGAGTAATTTTGTTTAGCCTGAGTTCTTGTAAAAATATATCGGCTAAAAAGACAACTGAAGTTGAAGCACCAGCCTATAAAATATCTTTGGCCCAATGGTCAATCAATAAGATGATCAGAGAGGACGCGGTTTCCCCTTATGAGTTTGCATCCTTGGCAAGCAAATGGGGTTTTGAAGGCTTGGAGTATGTTAGCCAGTTATATACTGATGTCACCAAAAGTGATGATCCGGATGCAGCAATCAAATTATTCGTTCAAAAAAACAATGAACTTTCGGCTAAATTTGGATTGAAAAATATTTTGATTATGGTTGATGAGGAAGGAAATTTAGCAACTCAAAATGAAGAGGAGAGGCTAATTGCAATAGAAAATCATAAAAAATGGATCAATGCAGCGGCAGCGATGGATTGCCATTCAATCAGAATCAATTTGTTTGGCGAGTCAGATCCTGAGCTTTGGAAAAGTTATTCTAAACTCAGTCTAATTGCACTGTCTGAATATGCACTCCCATTAAATGTGAATATTATCGTAGAAAATCATGGTTATTTATCTTCCAATGCAGCCCTTTTAATGACACTTATGAATGAAGTAAATATGAAAAACTGTGGCACGCTACCTGATTTTGGAAATTTTTGTTTAAAGAGAGAAGAAAACGAACTTTGGGATGCCCCTTGCATTGAATCTTATGACAATTACAAAGGAGTCGCCGAAATGATGCCCAAAGCATTTGCGGTTAGTGCCAAATCATATGACTTTGATGGTGAAGGAAATGAAACTACTTTGGATTATCAAAGGTTGATTTCTATTGTCAAAAGTAATGGATATGACCAGTACATCGGGATAGAATATGAAGGAAGCCGCCTCAGTGAAGAAGAAGGAATATTGGCGACACGGGATTTACTTTTAAAGTTAATGTAACCTACTCTCCTGAATGCAACTTAGGGGTCTTTAGTGACTTTGGCTTTCAAAAAAAAATCATATTTTTACTCCTTTATGAAATACGAAAATTAAAATGAATATGAATAAAATTAGACTTGGTATTCTTGGAGGGGGGGGCGATTCCCTAATCGGGATATTACATCGTGTGGCTTCCTACATGTTTGATCGTTATGAAATTGTGGGGGGTGTTTTTAATCCCGACTATGAGGAAAATATAAAATTCGCTAAACATATTGGGATAAATACTGATCGTGTTTACAAAAATTTTAATCAATTTATTGAAGCTGAAATGAGTAAGCCTTCGGATGAGCGAATAGAAGTTGTTTCTGTTTTAACGCCTAATTTTTTGCATTTCACTATGGCTAAAAAGCTTTTGGAAAATGGTTTTAATGTTATTTGCGAAAAGCCTTTGACTACTTCCTATGAGGAAGCGAAAGAACTCGAGACACTTCAGAAAAAGCACAACGCCATTTTTGCTGTCACCTACACCTATACCGGCTATCCGTTGGTTCGTCATATGAAACATATGATTGCGGCTGGAGAGTTGGGAGAAATACATAAAATAGATATTCAATATTACCAAGGCTGGATCAATCCGATAATTCACGATCCTGAGATGCGTAAAACTGTCTGGAGATTAGATCCCAAAAAAGCAGGAATCAGTTCTTGTATGGGAGATATTGGAACACACGCTTTTCAAATGGCCGAATATCTTACTGGGATGGAAATCAAATCATTGCTTTCTGATTTAAATAATTTGTATGAAGACAATACTTTAGACATAGATGGAAACGTTTTAATTCGTTTTTCTAATAAATTTAAAGGAGTCCTTCGTGCAAGTCAAATCGCTACTGGAGATGAAAATAATATCACAGTCGCCATTTACGGTAAAAAAGGCGCTTACAAATGGGAGCAAGAAAACCCAAATTACTTGTACCATTTAAAGGATGACGAGCCAAGAAGGGTGATCAAGCCTGGAAACGCATATGTCTCTGAAATCGCAGCTGACGGAACAAAATTGCCTGGTGGACACCCCGAAGGAATTTTTGATGCTATGGGTAATATTTACAAAGGAGTCGCCAAGGCGATTCGTGGAGAAGATTTTTATGATGGAGAATTTCCAACCATGAAAGATGGTGTCCGTGGAATGCTATTTATCGAAAAAGTTGTTGAATCAAATAAAAATGGAAACGTATGGGTCAGCATGGAAAATCAATGAAAACAATAAAAGGGCCAGCGGTTTTTTTAGCGCAGTTTGTCGACAAAGAAGCTCCTTTCAGCACCCTTGATGGTATGTGCAAATGGGCTGCCGATCTCGGATATAAAGGAATTCAAATTCCAACATGGGAAACTTTTCTTATTGACCTAGACAAGGCCGCTGAAAGTCAAGCTTATTGTGATGAACTCAAAGGTAAAGTCAATTCCTATGGACTTGAAATCACAGAACTGTCAACCCACCTTCAAGGTCAGTTGGTTGCTGTTCACCCAGCCTATGATTTGATGTTTGATAATTTTGCGCCTGATGCTTATAAAAACAATCCCAAAGCCAGAACCGAATGGGCCATTAAAACTTTAAAAAATGCAGCGGTTGCTTCTCGCCGATTAGGTCTGAATGCACATGCAACGTTTTCGGGGGCACTACTCTGGCACACTTGGCATCCTTGGCCTCAGAGACCTGTGGGTTTGGTTGAAATGGGATTTAAAGAATTGGCAAAAAGATGGTTGCCCATACTAGACACTTTTGATGAAAACGGAGTAGATGTTTGTTATGAAATTCACCCGGGAGAGGACCTTCATGATGGGGTGACTTTTGAACGCTTTTTGAAAGAAACTGGAAATCACAAACGTGTAAATATCCTTTATGACCCCAGTCATTTTGTATTACAACAATTAGATTATCTAGAGTATATCGATCATTATCACTCCTTCATAAAATCCTTTCACGTAAAAGATTCTGAGTTCCGACCAAATGGAAAGAAAGGAGCTTTTGGAGGTTATGGAGATTGGATTGATCGCGCCGGAAGATATCGATCACTGGGCGATGGTCAGATTGACTTTAAAAGTATTTTTACCAAACTCACAGAATATGGATGTGATGTTTGGGCAGTGATGGAATGGGAGTGCTGTATAAAAAGTCCCGAACAAGGAGCCCGCGAAGGAGCGCCTTTCATTCAGTCGCATATTATTGAAGCTACTCGAAAAACTTTTGATGATTTTGCAGGTTCTGAAATTGATGAAAAACACCTTAAAAAAATATTAAACCTTTAAAAACTAATTAAATGAAAAAGTTATTATTAATCAGTACAGTTGCATTATTATTCGCTTGCAAGCAGGCACCAAAGAAAAAATCAGTTGATTTTATTGAAGCTCCAATAGTGGAAGCGATACCAGAATGGACAAGCCTTTTTGACGGTAAATCTTTTGACGGATGGCACAAATACAATAGCACGGTGATGAGTGCTGCTTGGTCAATTGTCGATGGTGCAATGGTTTTCGACCCAGCGCTTAAATCAAGTAAAAAAGAAAATGATGATATCGTTACTAACAAGGAGTTTACCAGTTTTGAGCTTTCCTTAGAGTGGAATATTTCAGAAGGAGGAAACAGTGGAATATTTTGGGCGGTTAATGAAGGAGAGGCATATGGAAAGCCCTACTCAACGGGGCCAGAAATCCAGGTCTTGGACAACGAGCGTCACCCTGATGCTTTAGCCAATCCTAAATTTCACCAAGCGGGTGCCTTATACGATATGGTACAACCGACTAAGGATGTTTGTAAAGTTGCCGGAGAATGGAATCATGTTGTTGTGATGATCAATCACAAAACCAACCAAGGAAGTGTTACTCAAAACGGTATTGAGATCGTTACTTTTCCTGTTTCTGGTGAGGGTTGGGACAACTTAGTTGCCAATTCAAAATTTTCTGACTGGGAATACTTTGCTAAATTCAAAACTGGAAAAATTGGTCTTCAAGATCATGGAGATATGGTTTCTTATAGAAATATTAAAATTAGAGAACTTTAAATACACACATGATTCAATCAATGACTGGCTTCGGAAAAGCCGAAAAGCAATTCGACAATAAAAATATTTCTGTAGTATTAAGGTCTTTAAACAGTAAAAGTTTAGACCTTAATACAAGGCTTCCTTATCATCTTAAAGAGATTGAAAGTCAATTAAAAAAGACGATAGGAGAGGCCCTCGTTAGAGGGAAGGTGGACCTGTCATTACATATTGAAAATACAAACCTGTCCAATGCAAAGACGATAAACGTCAATACTGTTAATCAATACATTGAACAGCTCAGTCAGATACAAGAGGGAAATCGGTTCGAGCTTTTAAAAGTTGCCATGCAACTTCCAGATGTCTTAAAAACTGACCTTGAAGATCTAAATGATTTGGAGGTAATTGCTATTAAAGATTTGTTGAATGTCGCTGTGGAGCATCTAAACTCGCACCGTCTTGATGAAGGGAAAACTCTTGAAATTGAATTCTTAAAACGTTTAGAAGCACTGAGAAGTTTATTGGCTGAAGCCGAGAAAATTGATCCCGAAAGAGCTCAAAAAGTGAGTGAAAGACTCAAGGATAATTTAAATGACTTGAAAGTAGAAATCGACCAAAATCGCTTTGAACAAGAGTTGATTTACTATCTTGAAAAGTATGACATTACGGAGGAAAAAGTTCGATTGAAAACACATATCGATTACTTTACAGAAACTCTTGATACTTCTGTTTCGAGTGGTAAGAAGTTAGGTTTCATAGCTCAAGAAATGGGTCGAGAAATCAACACCATTGGATCAAAAGCCAACCATGTCGCACTTCAAAAAGTTGTGGTGCAGATGAAAGATGAATTGGAAAAAATAAAAGAACAATTACTCAACGTTTTATAATTGAAAAAAGGAAAACTGATTGTTTTTTCGGCCCCTTCTGGAAGTGGTAAGACAACACTTGTTAATGCGCTTTTGCAAAAAAATCTGCCTCTTTCCTTTTCCATTTCTGCCACTTCTAGAAAACCCAGAGCGGGCGAGGTTGACGGAAAGGATTATTATTTCTTAGGCTCAGAAGACTTTAAAAATAAGATTGATCGGGAAGAGTTTGTTGAATTTGAAGAAGTCTATGCCGATAAATATTATGGCACCCTTAAATCTGAAATAGAAAGAAATTGGGAGGCAGGAAAGCATGTGATTTTTGACATTGACGTGATAGGAGGATTGAACATCAAATCCCAATATCCGCAGGAAACACTGGCTCTTTTTATTCAGCCACCCAATAAAGCAGTATTGGAGGAGCGATTACGTTCGAGAGGTACTGAGAGTGAAGCCGAAATACAAGAGCGTATTGCAAAAGCAGAAAAAGAACTTAAGGCTGCTCCGAAATTTGACAGTATTGTCATTAATGATGATTTGGATTTGGCAATCAAGGAGGTTTGTGAAAAAGCAGAGCACTTTTTAAAATCCTAATGAAAAAAATTGGGCTTTATTTTGGGTCGTTTAATCCAATCCATAAAGGACATCTCAGCTTGGGAAATTATTTTTCACAGCAGACATCTCTCGATGAAGTTTGGTTTGTAGTTAGCCCTCAAAATCCTTTTAAAGTGAATGAAGTCTTGCTAGAGGTCCAGCATCGATTGGAAATGGTGCGCCTTGCTGTGGAGAATCAATCCCGTTTAAAAGTAATTGACGTTGAGTTTTTACTTACTACCCCAAATTATACGATTGACACCTTAGAATATTTAGATGAAAACCATCCCAATGATCAATTTGTGTTACTTATGGGAGAAGATAATCTGATTCATTTTGATCAGTGGAAAGAATACCGACGGATTTTAGATCTCGTTCAAATATATGTCTACCCAAGAACGCATGAAATTGGATTTCCAGAGAGCTTGCTGCATCATGAGAAAATACAGTTGGTCAATGCTCCAAAATTGGACTTTGCCTCAAAAAATATCAGAAAAATCTTACAGGAGGGTAAATCCGTTGAATCCTTAATGCCACATGCCAGCTGGGTATACTTAAAGAAAAATAGTTTTTATAAATAATTTGTTGTTCCTTTTATTTTGATAATAGAAAACTAGAACAAACGAACTTTAGTTTCAATTTGTATTGGTCTAGGATTGTGTTTTCAAAGAACAAAACCACTCTTTTTTATTAGTTGTATCCTCCTAGGATTATTACTGGATTTCTTATTGGGGTTTGATGTCCTAAAAAAGGGAATTAAACTATCAATGCTTAGTCTCCAAAAACACTTCCTGCACCAGTCGCTGGGTCAAGACTTCTCGACTCCAAGATTTAATGTTTGGAAAGTCATTTCGTAGTGTTTCTTTTTTAGCAGCAATCTGACTGACAAATGTTTGAATTCCATCTCGATCATTAGCATCCAACATTTTAGCAAAAGACCCCTTGGAAATAAATTTTCCTGCCTCTGAATTTGGATCACCGATGGATAATACAGGAACATGAGTCGCCATATACTCTAGTAATTTTCCAGAAATCATCTGAGTTTGAGCCCCCATAAAAATAAAGTTTAACAAAAGATGTGAGCTTTTCATCAAACCAATGGCTTCTTTATGGGACAAATAACCTTGATAAACCACCTCAACTTTCGGAAGGGCAGCTCGAATGTTTGAAATAATATCTGGTGCGATCTTTCCGGCTAAAGAAAATCGGATAGCCTGTTGCTCGGCTAAATTATTTAAAGCATGGAGTACCGAATCATAGGCTTGATTTTCAGTCAATAAACCCGTGTAAACAACATGGAATACCTCCTTGGGTTTTGTTGCTTGAACTTCTTGCATCAATTGGACATCATAGCCGTTGGGTATAGAAACAAAGTTTTGATTCGGAGCTTTGATGCTAAGTTGACTGTGAAGTGCGCCACCTACAGTGGTCAAAACGCCATCTGCAGTTTGGAGTACTTTATTTTCCAAAAGCGCATCTTTTTGAATTGCCTTTTGAGAACGATATAAATCCTTGCTATAAAAAATTTCCGTCCACGGATCACGAAAATCGACCCACCAGTTTAAGTCAAATTGAGCTTTCAGTTGAAGTCCTACCAAGTGTGTAGAATGGGGAGGACCCGTCGAAATTAAATGGAAAATGGATTCTTCTTTTAATACTTTTTGAGCTGCTTTTACGGCAAAAGATACCCAGCCTTTTCGAGCATCGGGGATAAAATAGTTCCCGCGAATGTAGGCGGCTAGTTTTCCCAACAAACTCTGGCGTTTTACTTCTCCTTGTGGCACTCCTTTTTGGGAGTTTCCTGAAGTAAGCAGAGAATACCATCGCAAGGGTTCGCGGGTAGTTGTTTTGATTACCCTAATGTCTGCTACTTCTTCCAACAAGGTTTCGTCCCAAACAGGATAGGAAGCTTGCTGTTCATCGACGGTTATAATAATAGGTTCCCAGCCTATTTTTTTTAAATATTTGGCAAAATACATCCAGCGTTGAACTCCCGATCCTCCGGAGGGAGGCCAGTAATAAGTAAAAATTAAAACTTTCTTATTGGATTTCAATGGCTAAAATTATTGTCTAAAATAATCCTTTTGAAATTAACGGTTAGATTACTTTTTTTTCCAAAGCGGAACCGAAGAACAGGCTTCCCCATAGAAAATACTTTTGGCTACCCCTTGCAGCTTTGCTAACAACTGAATATAAGCGTTTTGGGGGATTTGTTTTTCACTACATCCTTTAACAATAATGGGCTTGCCTTCAAAAGAAGAAACGTCTAAATCTTCAATCACTTTAAGGAAAATATGGTTTTCTAAATCAGATTTATCTCCTAAAAAAACATCTTTTGCAATGAGATTAAGGTGTGTCGCGATTAAAAGTGATGCCCATGCAGGAAGGATTGCGTCAGTACTGCATCCAATCGCAACATAACTGTCCTGATACTGTTCCCAATTGTGATTTTTGGCTTGCTGTCTAAAATCTTTTTCTCTAAGAATAATCCCTTGATCTAGCCACTGGCTTATGTCAAAAAAATGTCGTTGCCCATTGGGATAAAAATCTTCAAGATCAATTGTTATTAATTTACTTTCAGCAACTCTATTGACAATATCCTCAGCCATTTTATAAAAATCCGAGTTCTAGTTTTGCCTCTTCACTCATCAATTCTCTAGTCCAAGGGGGATCGAAAGTGATTTCAACCTCAGCGTCTTTGACTTCATTGAGTGATTTTACCTTTTCCTCAACTTCTCGGGGTAAGGTTTCGGCCACAGGACAATTGGGTGTTGTCAAAGTCATTAATATTTTAACATCAAAGTCTTCGTTAACAAAAACGTCATAGATTAATCCTAACTCATATATATCTACTGGAATTTCAGGGTCATAAATGGTTTTAAGTACTAACAAGATTTTATCACCTAATTCAGTCGTACTGATTGTTTCTTCTGACATAATTTTAATGTTAGTTTAATTGTGTTTTGAATGCCAAGGCATACATTTTCATTTGTTTTATCATCGAGACCAAACCATTCGCTCTTGTGGGAGAAAGGTGTTCCTTTAATCCAATTTTATCAATGAAATCATTATTTGCATTTAAAATCTCGTCTGGATGTTGGTTAGAATAAGCACGAATTAAAATTGCAATAATTCCTTTGGTTATGATGGCATCACTGTCAGCAGTAAATATCAATTTTGTTCCCTGAAGATCAGCATGCACCCAAACCTTACTTTGACATCCTTTAATGATGTAATCGTCACTCTTAAATTCAGAAGCAATCAGGGGTAGGGATTTTCCCAATTCGATCATGTATTCATACCGCTGCATCCAATCATCAAACATTGAAAACTCTTCTATAATATCGTTTTGAACCGCTTTTATTGTCTCCATAGTCAAAATTAATAATTTATTGTAACATGGTAATCGCCTTTTTTAAAGCAACAACCATCAAATCAATTTCTTCGAAAGTATTGTAAAAGGAAAAGGAAGCTCGAACTGTTCCAGGGATTTTATAAAAATCCATTATCGGTTGAGCGCAGTGATGACCGGTTCTGACAGCGATCCCCATTTTGTCTAGAATACTTCCAATGTCATAGGGATGAATCGCTCCAACATTAAAAGAGATTACTGCGGTTTTATGAGCAGCCTCTCCATATATTTTTAACCCCGGGATTTTCATAAGTTCTTTGGTTCCATGAACCAGTAACTCTTCTTCATAGGCCGCTATATTTTCCATCCCAATACTGTTCATATAGTCTAAGGCAGCTCCAAAAGCAATTCCACCGGAAATGTTTGGTGTTCCTGCTTCAAATTTGTGAGGCAAACCGGCATAGGTGGTGTTTTCAAAAGTAACCTCAGCAATCATCTCTCCCCCTCCTTGATAGGGTGGTAGTTTCTCCAATGCTGCTTGTTTTCCGAAAAGTATACCGACTCCAGTAGGACCACACAGTTTATGAGCAGAAGTGACATAATAATCGACGTTTAAGGACTGAACATCCGCTTTAATGTGAGGAGATGCTTGCGCACCATCAACTAACACCTCAGCACCTACTGCATGTGTTTTTTCAATGATTTCAGCAATGGGATTGACAGTTCCCAACGCATTGGAAACATGATTTACAAAAACCAGTTTGGTTTTATCAGAAAGTAATTTATCTAGTTCGTCAAGGATTAAAACACCTTGCTCATCCATTGGAATCACTTTCAGAATTGCACCCGTTCGCTCGCAAAGCATTTGCCAAGGAACAATATTTGAGTGGTGTTCTAAAGCAGAAACAAGAAGTTCATCTCCTGCTTTTAATAGCTCAGAATATCCACTGGCAATAATATTGATGCTGTGGGTTGTTCCTGAGGTGAAAATAATCTCATAAGGGTGAGCGGCATTAAAATGAGACTGTATTTTTTGTCTGGCCGCTTCATATGCATCCGTTGCTTCTTGACTAAGGCTGTGCACCCCTCGGTGGATATTTGCGTTATAGTTTTTATAATAATCAACAATGGTGTTGATTACTTGAACTGGGGTTTGAGACGTAGCTGCATTATCAAAATAAACCAAAGGATAGCCATTTACTTGTCGCTCAAGAATGGGGAAGTCTTTTCTTATTTTTTTTACATCTATCATTTATAAACCTAATCCTAAATTAACTCCTAATTTTTTAGCAATCAAAAGGTTAATCCTTTTTTTAAGAATTGGAATTTTTACACTCTCCAATACATTATTTGCAAAAGCATAAGTCATCAAAGCTTTGGCTTCTTTCTCAGGAATCCCTCGAGAGCGTAAATAAAATAAAGCATCATTATCTAGTTGGCCCACAGTACATCCATGAGAACATTTGACATCGTCAGCGAATATTTCTAGCTGAGGCTTAGTGTTTACTGTAGCTTTGTCATCTAAAAGAATGTTGTTATTCTGCTGGAAAGCATTTGTTTTTTGTGCCAATCTATCAACAAATATTTTTCCGTTAAAAACACCTTTAGATTCTCCTGCAAAAACGCCTTTGTAATCTTGGTGACTTTCACAATTGGGCTGAGAATGGTCTACTAAAGTAAAGTGATCGACATGTTGTTTGTCTTCAAGAATGGTTATTCCTTTTAACGTCGAGTCGCAATGCTCTCCTTTCTGGTGGAAATTGAGATTGTTACGAATCAATTTTCCGCCCAATGAAAAGGTATGTACTTTAACATTACTGTTTCTGTCTTGAGAAATATAAGTATTGTCAATCAAAGAGGCAGAAGTTAAATCATTCTGTATTTTATAATAATCAATAAGGGCATCCTGATGCGCATATATTTCAGTAACAGAGTTAGTGACAACATCGTGTTCCTTAAGGCTCTGATGGCGCTCTATAATTTGAACCTGAGCATTTTGATCGACAACAATCAAGTTCCTAGGTTGCAACCATAGTGATTTCTCTTCTCCTGTAAAAAAATGTATGATTTCAATTGGCTTTTCAGCCACCGTGCCTTTTGGAATATAAACATAGGCTCCTTCTCGCGTATAGGAGGTGTTTAAGGAAGTGAGACTGTCCTCTTGGTTGGCAATTTTATTAAAATAACTATTAATTAAATCTCTGTACTTTGCCTTTGTAAGCGCCGCTGACATTAAGCAAACATCTAACCCATCATGAGTTGTATTTGAAAGAAATGGGCTGTAAACACCATCAATGAAAACAACCTTGTAGGTGTCAATCTCATAAAGAAAATATTTCTTGACCTTTTGTAAATCTATGCTTGTTTCCGCTTTTGGAAACAACGCATAATCCTTTCGAATTAAAGTATTGAGAGAAGTATATTTCCAAGCTTCATCTTTGCGAGTTGGAAACCCTTTTACCTCAAAAGTCTTTAAGGAATCTATTCGCACTTGATGAATGGGATCAGTAAGATCAATTTCTTCTTCAAACGCAATGTGTGACGCTAATAATTTTTCTTTAAAATCCATAGATATTATGCCAATTCTTTTATCCAATCATATCCTTTGGCTTCTAATTCTAGTGCCAAATCTTTAGTTCCCGATTTCACAATTTTACCGTCAAAAAGGACGTGTACAAAATCAGGGACGATATATTCTAATAGTCTTTGATAGTGAGTGATTACAACAATTGCGTTGTCTTTACTCCTTAATTTATTGACGCCATTGGCGACAATTTTTAATGCATCAATGTCTAATCCAGAGTCGGTTTCATCAAGTATTGAAAGCTTTGGCTCTAGCATGGCCATCTGAAAAATTTCATTTCTTTTTTTCTCTCCTCCTGAAAAACCCTCATTTAAAGAACGTGAAAGAAAACGAGAATCAATTTCAAGTAATGCTGATTTTTCTCTAATTTTTTTAAGCATTTCATTCGCCGGCATGTTTTCTAATCCATGCGCTTTTCGATTTGCATTGATGGCTGTTTTGATAAAGTTGGTAACACTTACGCCAGGGATTTCCACTGGGTATTGAAAGGAAAGAAAAATTCCTTTGTGAGCGCGCTCTTCTGCACTTATCTCGGAGAGGTCTTCGCCTTCTAACAGCATTGTACCTTCTGTTACTTCATAGTCATGGTGACCTGCGATTACAGAAGAAAGTGTGCTTTTACCAGAACCATTTGGTCCCATGATTGCATGAACTTCTCCTGGCTTTACATCAAGATCAATTCCATTTAATATTTTTTTACCTTCTACTTGAGCATGAAGGTTTTCAATTGTGATCATACTTTTTGATTTATCCTACGGATCCCTCTAATGAGATTTCTAATAATTTTTGTGCTTCCACGGCAAATTCCATGGGCAGCTTATTTAATACTTCTTTACTAAAACCATTTACAATCAAAGCAATTGCCTTTTCAGGATCAATTCCTCTTTGGTTGCAATAAAAAACTTGGTCTTCACCGATTTTGCTAGTAGTCGCTTCGTGCTCGATTTGAGCAGAGTTGTTTCTCACCTCTATGTAAGGAAAAGTGTGTGCGCCACAATTATTCCCCATTAAGAGGGAATCACACTGCGAAAAATTTCGAGCATTGGTTGCGCGAGGATGCACCTGTACTAAACCTCTATAGCTATTCTGAGATTTCCCTGCAGAAATCCCTTTAGAAATGATCGTGCTTTTTGTGTTTTTACCAAGGTGAACCATTTTGGTTCCGGTGTCAGCTTGTTGATAATTATTGGTCAATGCGATAGAATAAAATTCTCCTGTAGAATGATCCCCTTTGAGTATACAAGAAGGATATTTCCAAGTAACCGCTGAACCTGTTTCAACCTGCGTCCAAGATATTTTAGAATGGGTGTGGCAAATACCTCTTTTGGTTACAAAATTGTAAACACCTCCAACACCATCTTTTCCGCCAGGATACCAATTCTGAACGGTTGAATATTTTATTTCGGAATGATCCAAAGCAACGAGCTCTACAACAGCAGCATGTAACTGATTTTCATCTCTAGAAGGAGCAGTACACCCTTCAAGATAACTTACATAACTCGATTCATCTGCGATAACCAAAGTTCTTTCAAATTGTCCGGTACCGGCCTGATTTATCCTGAAATAAGTGGACAATTCCATCGGACAGCGCACTCCTTTTGGAATATAACAAAAGGAACCGTCGGAGAATACCGCCGAGTTAAGTGCAGCATAAAAATTATCCTTAACAGGAACAACGCTTCCAATGTACTTTTTCACCAATTCGGGATGGTCCTGAATCGCTTCTGAAATTGAGCAAAATATAATTCCTTTTTCGCCCAACGTCTTTTTAAAAGTAGTTGCTACAGAAACTGAGTCTACAACGATATCCACAGCAACTCCTGCCAATTTCTTTTGCTCGTCTAAGGAAATCCCTAACTTTTCAAAAGTGGCTAGTAGCTCGGGATCGACTTCATCAATACTTTCGTATTTATCTTTTTTTAAGGGTGCCGAATAATATGATATTGCTTGGAAGTCCGGCTTTTTATAATGAACGTTTGCCCAATCGGGTTCGTCCATTTTTTTCCATGCTCGGAATGCTTCCAAACGCCATTGGGTCATCCATTCTGGCTCATTTTTTTTAGCAGATATTCTTTCTACAATCTCTTCACTTAATCCAATCGGAAAAGTTTCGGAGTCAATATCTGTATAGAAACCATATTCATATTCTTTAGTCTCTAGTTCTTTCTTGAGTTCTTCCTCAGTATAAGCCATCCTTTTTTTGTTTTGTTTTTACAAAGAAAAACTTTCTCCGCACCCACAGGTTCTCTGTGCGTTTGGATTGTTAAATACAAATCCTTTTCCGTTTAATCCTCCTGAGTATTCTAACGTAGTCCCCAATAGGTACAAAAGGCTTTTTTTGTCAACTAAAATTTTGACTTTATTGTCTTCGAAAAGACGGTCTTCTTCGGCTTTAGATTTATCGAAAGTGAGGTCATAAGAAAGTCCGGAACATCCGCCACTCTTAACCCCAACACGAACAAAATCTTGTACCGGGCTATAGCCGTCTTCCTCCATTAATTGAGAGACTTTTTTACGAGCACTTTTTGAAACTTTGATCATGAGATAATGAATTATTTATAATCATTACAAATATAGCCAATTTGATTATATTTATTTAGATTAATCATCAATTCTATTGATAGTGAAATTATTAAAAATCTATTCCCATTTAGCAATGACAATATCTGTGTTCCCTTTGTTGTTTATAAGCGGATTGTCAAGACTGTTACTCTGACCCACGACCAAGACACTGCCGCTTTTTGTTTTTAATAAATCATTTGCAAAATCCTCTCCATTCCCTCCCAATGTAATGGATTTCATAACGGTACCATTGGGATGAATTTGCATCAAAAAAATATCATTTTCTCCCGCATTTATAGAAAAATCTCCATCAGAACTTCTTGAGTAACCCGTTAAAAACAAATATCCATCATAACCTTCGACCAATGACTTTCCCAAATCAAATTCAGATCCACCAAAGTTTAAGGACCGGATCAAGTTTCCCGAGCTATCAATTGTGAGTTGTAAAACATCGGATTCTGCTTTGGGGTTTTTAATGTCTTGGTCCTGACTAAAACTATTTCCAATAATTTTAAAATTACCTTCAAAATCTTGAATAACTCCGCAGGCCTTATCAATTAAACCTCCGCCAAAAGATTTTTCCCACAGCATTTCTCCCTCTGCATTGATCATCACTGCCCAGACATCATAACTCCCTTTGTTATTAGAAATATCAACATCGTTACTTTCTGAAATTCCAACCATCAAAAAATTCCCATCAGTCGTCTGAAGTGCATCGTAGGATCTGTCATTGTTAGTTCCTCCAAAATAGCGCCGCCATTCGAGGTTGCCGTTGGCATCTAGCTTGTGGCACCAAAACTCTCCAACGCCATGCCTGTTTCTACTGGCACTTCTTCCGTCGTTCCCTTCTCCACCAGAAGCAGTAACGTCTAAAAAACCATTGAAAAAATAACCGCCGTCAATAGTTGAAATCACATTATATGCATGGTCGTGACCTTCAAACCCATAAGTATTTTGCCATTCTATATTTCCTGATTTATCTACTTTCAAAATCCAATTGTCATGAAATCCTTTGGTGGGGGTGACGTCACCGTCTTGACTGTTACTGTAACCCAACAATACAAAACCGCCATCTGGAGTTTGCAGGAGAGAATTCCCGAGATCGTCTCCCGAGCCTCCATAGGTTTTTTTCCATAAAAGAGAACCGTCATCTTTCAATTTCATCAAAAACAAATCACGATCAGTGCTCGTTTTTTCAGAAAAATCTCCGTCTGTGCTGTTAGAGTTTCCAATGACTGCAAAACCTCCTTCGGATAGACTGATGACGGATTTTGCAATATCTTCATTACTGCCTCCATAGACTTTAACCCATGCCAATTCTCCCTTAAAGGGTACTGGAACTATCCAATTGGGAATAAGATCGTTGTTGCAATTTATTAAAAGAAATATTAGATTAAATATAATGACTTTTCTAAACACTATTCTGATTTTTTAACTAAAAATAAACCCTTATCTAAATCACTTATTAGGATCACCCCGCTTTCAAAAAACGGATAGACATTCCAAACTCCAGCAAAAATACCTGAATTATCTTTTGGGTAAGTGTCAAAATATCCCACCTCTGACATTTTTTTATTCTCAATGTTTTTGACGTCAATGACTCTGATTCCTGCGGTATAGTTTGCTAAATAAAGCAAATCATTGATGACATACCCATTGTGGTCAATGGCATTGGTTGCTCCCATATAACTAAAGTGTAAAACAGGATTGTCCAAGTCCTCCAAATCAAAAATAAGGGAACGGGTTCTTCCACCAAATGTATACTCATCTCCTTCATCACCCAAGATCAAAAAACGTTGGTCTTCTGTAAACCACCCTTGGTGGGTATAGACAAGGTTTTGGTAAACGGCAGAAGCAATAAAGATTGGGTTTTTTTTATCTGTTACATCAAGGATGACGATATTGGATTCGTTTGATCCAATGTAAATTTCCTTTCCTAAATAATCAGTATCAGGGCCTTTGTAATTTACTACTTGGGCGTCATGCGTATAGCCCTGCTCCCCATAACCCCTAACAACAACAGGATTTAGTGGATCCGCTAAGTCTAAAAAATAAACGCCTCCGTCGTTTTCGTTTTCACGATTAGTTCCGACTACGTAACCAAAACCGCTTTCTTCATTTATAAAAATATTGTGCGCACTATTGACTGTATTTACAAGACCATCTGAAGTGAAATTTTGCTCAGATTCTAATCCGCGAAGTTTTGTTAAATCAAAAATTTGAACGCCATGATCTTTGGCTTCACTTACGATATAAGCATAGTTCTTATAGACCTTTATGTCTCGCCATGAACTAGACTCTGTTGCCGTGGGAAGTTTCCCCAAATAAACTGGATTTACCGGGTCGGATATATCCACAAAACCGGTGCCATCATTTAACCCAATGATGGCATATTCTTTAGCTGTATCTGAATCTGTCCAACCCCAACTGTCATTGGCTTTTGCACTTTCAAATCTAGACAGTGGGATCCGCGCCATTAAATCGTATCCAAGACAAGGATACCCACCTGCAAAACCATTAATGCAAAGGGTTTTTGTTGTCGTTTCTGTAACTGTGAAATTGACAGGGGTTTTAGGCACATCTACTAATGGATATTCTAGATCCGGAAAACCGCTAGAAGTCTGCTCAGGTTCGCAAGAATAGAAAACAAATAAAAAGAGAAGTCCAAGACCAATAATTGTAAATCTCATTTGGGATATATTTATATAAAGGTATTCTTTTCATTTTATTTTACACAAAATTTAAAGCTTGATGCGAATCTGAATAAATCCTCTTATTTTTGCCATATGTTTGAAAACAAAAACCAAAGTCGTACGCCCTTATCTCAAATGGGAGAATTCCAATTGATTGAAAACCTAACAAAAACATTTTCTTTGTCGCACAAAAGCAGCATAAAGGGAGTGGGTGATGATGCTGCCGTTTTGAAACTAAATAAAAATCAGACAGTTCTAACAACAGATTTGCTGGTTGAAGGGGTTCATTTTGATTTGAGTTACATGCCTTTAAAACATTTAGGATATAAGGCGGTTATGGTCAACCTTTCTGATGTTTATGCAATGAACGCAGAAGCCGCTCAAATTACTGTTTCTATTGCAGTTTCTAATCGCTTTACACTGGAAGCTGTTGAGGAATTGTATGCCGGAATCGCTTTGGCTTGTAAAAATTATAAAATAGATTTAGTTGGCGGAGATACGTCGAGTAGTACAACTGGCCTGATTATTTCAGTTACTGCTTTGGGACAGGTCGCTAAAGAAAAAACAACCTACCGATCAGGGGCTCAGCCGAATGACATATTGGTGGTAAGCGGTGATCTTGGGGGAGCCTATCTAGGACTTCAAGTCTTAGAGCGTGAAAAAGCTGTTTTTCAGGTCAATCCAAATGCACAACCCGATTTATCTAATTATGCTTATTGTGTTGAGCGACAATTAAAGCCAGAAGCTAGGAAAGATATTGTTGAACTTCTAAAAGATTTGGAAATTGTTCCCAATGCAATGATCGATATCAGTGATGGGCTTTCCTCTGAAATACATCACCTGTGTAAGTCTTCTAATTTGGGATGTCAAGTTTTTGAAGAAAAACTACCCATTGACCCTCAGGCACTTTCGACTGCCGAAGAGTTCAAGATAAACAGCACTACGGCGGTGTTAAACGGTGGAGAAGACTACGAGCTTTTAATGGCAATCAGACAGTCTGATTTTGATAAAATAAAAAATCATCCTTTGTTAACACCCATCGGTCACTTTACTGAAAAGAATGACTCCTGTAATTTAATTACTGGCTTAGGACAATCCATAAAAATGGAGGCACAAGGTTGGAAGAGTTTTGATAAATAGTAGTGAATCTAGCCTCCTAGAGCGACATCTAAGCACATCATAACAATAAATCCTCCAATAAATCCAAGCGTTGCTAAGTCAGTATATTTATCCTGTTGGGTTTCAGGAATCACTTCTTCTACAACAACAAAGATCATTGCGCCCGCGGCAAAAGCGAGTGCATAAGGCAAAATTGGAGTGAAAAATGTTACTGCTACTGCACCCAAAACTCCAGCTATGGGTTCAACGACTGCGGACAATTGTCCATACCAAAAACTTTTTCTACGACTTAGGCCTTGCCTTCTTAAGGGCATCGAAACTGCCATTCCCTCTGGAAAGTTTTGAATTCCAATACCAAGCGCTAAAACGACTGCTCCAGCAATAGAAGCTTCAGGAATTCCGGTGGCAACTCCTCCAAATAATACACCAACAGCCAAGCCTTCAGGAATGTTGTGTAGTGTAATGGCCAAAACCAAAAGTGTTGTCCGGTGCCAAGGGGTTTTAATCCCTTCTTTTTCTTTAAAGTTTATATGAATGTGTGGTAAAACTTTATCTAATGCAAAAATAAATAACGCACCTAAAGCAAATCCAATGGCAGCGGGCATAACTTTTACAAACCCCTCCCCTTCACTCATTTCTATTCCCGGGGCAAGCAAGCTCCAAAAGCTAGCTGCAACCATCACCCCTCCAGTGAAGCCCAACATTCCGTCCAAAAAGCCTCTGTGTAAGGTTTTAAAGAAAAAAACAAATGAGGCGCCCAAAGCGGTCAAAAACCAGGTGAAAATTGTAGCATAAAGAGCTCCCCTTATTGGGCTTATACTACCAAAGTATTCGATAATTTCATCCATAAATCAATAATGATTAACAGTTGGCAAATATATAAATTTAAAACATTTTAATCTGCTCTAACTTGGATTCATTACTTTTGGATTGTCTGATGAAAAATAAGAAATACGACTATATTATTTGTGGAGGAGGTGCATCCGGGTTGTTACTTGTTTCCCGTATCTGTATGGACCCTTATTTTAAAAATAAGTCTATCCTATTAATAGATAAGGAATCAAAAACAACGAACGACAGAACTTGGTGTTTTTGGGAGCACAATGAGGGTGATCTTGAGGAAATAATTAACAAAAGATGGAACCATGCGCATTTTGCTAGCGAAGGTTTTGAAATGGATTTTCCGCTAAAACCCTTTCAATATAAAATGATCAGAAGTATTGATTTTTATCGTTTAATTAAAGAGAGGATCAAGTCTTATGCTCAACTTGAACAGACTCAAGAAAACATAGTTGAGATTGATCACCAAATCAACAGCGTAAAAACAGCTAAAAATCAATATGAAGCGGATCTGATTTTTTCTAGCATTTATGATCCAAGTTTACTTTACAATCAGTCAAAGTATCCAGTGCTTCAACAACATTTCATTGGACAGGTCATCGAAACAAATGCGCCTTGTTTTGATCCTGATAAAATAGAGTTTATGAATTTTGATATTCCCCAGAAAGGGAATACTCGCTTTATGTATTTACTCCCTTTTTCTCCAACCAAAGCTTTGGTCGAATACACGCTTTTCTCAAAAGATCTTTTGGAGAAGGAGGAATATATTGCTGAAATCGAAACATTTCTTAGTGAAATACCCACCCAAGGATATAAAATCATTGAACAAGAAGAAGGGCAAATTCCTATGACATGTTATCGATTTGACCTTAACAATACAGAACGTTTACTTCACATTGGCACTGCAGGCGGATGGACTAAGCCAAGCACGGGCTTTACCTTTCAAAGGATCAATGAAAAGACCAAGGAATTGATTCAACATTTAAAACAAAACAAACCACTAGATCAGTTTGGAAACAGAAATCGGTTTTGGTTTTACGATTTACTTTTCCTTGATGTACTTGCAAACAACAATGCCGAAGGTGCTGATCTTTTTATGCGAATGTTTAAAAACAACACCACACAAACCATCTTCAAATTCTTAGATGAAAAAAGCAACTATTGGGAGGAATTAAAAATTATGCGCTCCTTTAAAGTAACCCAATTTATAAAAGCCTTAGCGAAACGTTTATTTTAATGATCTCGGTTCATCAACCATTGCTTAAGTGAAACAAACTTTTTCTTTTGTTCCTCAGAAATGGAGATAGCCCCTAGTTTTTCATCTGCCTTTTTCATGTAATGGGAAATCAAGTCTCGAGTTGCGCTTCTCGCTTCTGTAATTTCAAAGAGTGCTTTAGTTTCTGTGATTTTTTGGTTTGCCGCTATTTCATCTTGGCTGTTTAGGAGTTCGTTGAGACGGTCTTGCTGTAATTTATTACCGTTTTTTGAAGCAAGGTGGTATAAAATGGTTTTTTTATTTTCCAAAATATCACCTCCTACTTGCTTACCAAAAGTTTCGGGGTTTCCAAAAGCATCTAAATAGTCGTCTTGTAATTGAAAAGCCAATCCCAACTGAATCCCAAAATCATAGAAAAGCTGACAATCTACCTCAGAAGCTTGGGCTACAGCAGCTCCCATTTTCAGTGCACAACCGACCAATACGGCTGTTTTCAATCTGATCATTTCAATATAATCTTCTTTACTTACATTATTTAAAGTTTCAAAATCAATATCATATTGTTGCCCTTCGCAAACTTCAAGTGCAGTCCTACTGAGTAATTGATTGAGCTTTACAAACATCTGAGCTGGATAATTTTCAAGTAACTGATAGGCCCTAATCAACATTGCATCACCAGAAAGTATGGCAGTATTGATGTCCCATTTTTCATGAACAGTGGTCTTTCCCCGGCGCAAGGGTGCGTCGTCCATAATGTCGTCATGCATCAGAGTAAAATTGTGAAAAACTTCAACGGAAATAGCAGCAGGCAACGCTTCTTTAGGGTTTGCACCAAAACTTTCAGCCGCCATTAGAGTTAAAAAAGGACGGATTCTTTTGCCTCCTAACTCTAGGATATAATTAATGGGGTGGTAAAGATTTTGTGGTGATTTTGTGATTTTAAAATCTTCAAGAAAGGGATTCAAAAGTTCGTTATACTGCTTGAAAATTTCCATCTAAAAATAAGTTTTTTGTAAAAATACAGCACCAAGAGTAAACCTAAGAAAAAAAAACGGAAAAACTTTGGAAACTTTTTAGGTATTAAAAGTTTTCTTGATTAATTTTACAGAAATATTTTTGGTGAAAAAAGAAATCATAAATCAATCTGCCCTGATGTTTCTTGAGTACGGAACAAAAAGTGTCACAATGGATGACATCGCAGAGCGAATGCATATTTCTAAAAAAACAATTTATTCTCATTTTGAAGACAAGCCCTCGCTCGTTAGGTCTGCTGTTTTTCAAATCTTTGATCAAGTCAAATCTCAAATATTTAAAATTCAAGATGAATCTGAAAACTCCATCATTGCGATTTATGAGATTAAAAAAATCGCGGTTCAGGTTTTAGCAAAAAAAGACAGTTCTGTTCAGTATCAACTTCAAAAATATTATCCAAAAATTCATGATGAATTAAGGGAAATGGAATTAGACACCCTAGGAACAAGTTTTGAAAAAAGCATAAATAAAGGAATAGAAAAAGGACTTTTTAGAGCTTCTATAGATCCTCAATTTATAACTCGTATTTACTTTAACGGATTTGCTGGCATTCGAAACATAAAGTTATTTTCTCCTAAAGACTATAAAATTGATCAATTAATAGATCAATACATCGACTATCACCTGAGGGCAATCGTAACGCCCAAAGGTTTGTCGTTTTTAAAAAGTTATAACTCAAATAAAAACCATGAAAATTAATTTATTTTTGATATTGATACTCCTGACGAGCTTCGCCAGGGGGCAAGATCTTCCCGAATCTTTGACCTTGGAAGAGGCGATTACTTTTGGATTAAAAAACAATAGCGCAATTATCAATGCTGATTTAGAAATGCAAAAGGCCTACAAAGAGAAGTGGAAAACCATTGCCATTGGTCTACCACAAATTAGTGCTGAAGCCAATTATCAAAACTTCCTAGAAAGACCTGTTTCATTAGTTCCAGCTGAATTTTTTGGCGGAATCCCAGGGGAGTTTTCTGAACTTACTTTTGGAACTAAGCAAAACTTAATTGGGACGGTAAAGTTAGAACAACTCATTTTTGATGGATCCTACTTGGTCGGGTTGGAAGCAATTAAGGTTTATTTAAACATTTCTGAAAACCTGTTTAAGAAAACTACTTTGGAGGTGAAAAAACTTACAGTAACGACCTATACATCAGTGTTACTAGCTGAATACAATGTGAATTTTTTAGAAAAAAATGTAGCAAAACTAGAAGACAATTTGACCGAAGTACATCAACTTTTTAAAAATGGTTTTGAAGAAGAGGAAAGCGTGGAGCAAATTCGTTTGACCTTATCCAGCATCAATTCTCAATTAAAATATGCTAAAAACTTTATTAAAATTACTGAGGAAATACTCAAGTTCGTCATTGGTTATCCTTTAGATCAAAAGCTAGTTCTTTCGAGTGGCGTAGAAGACATTTTTAGCGAGGCCAGTCTGTTGACCGATAAACCTGACGCTGTTATTATCATTAACAATATTGATATTCAGATTGCTGAAAATAAAATGAAATCTGACGCGATTCTTTTTAAATTAGAAAAATCAAAAAGTTTGCCAAAGCTTATGGCTTTTATTAATGGGACTTACACGGGTAATAGCAATGAGTTCACTTTTACAGAGAATTCTCAAAAATGGTTTGGCTCGTCCTTGGTGGGGGTGAAACTCAATATTCCTATTTTCAGTTCGCTGGGAAGATCTGCAAACACTCAAAAAGCAAAAATAACCCTAGAACAGGCCAAAACAAACCTTAATGAAGTTCAAAACAGAGTTCAAATAGAGGTAAATGCAGCCCTAAACGACTATCAATTAGCCATTGAAAATTATTTTACGGAAAAGGAAAACTTAAGATTGGCCGAACGTATTGAAAAGAAGAACCAAACAAAATATTTTGAAGGAATGGTAAGTTCTTTTGAGTTAAGACAAGCCCAGTTGCAACTTTATACGATTCAAAGCAGCTTTTTGAATTCCATTAATAACGTAATCACTAAAAAAATAGAGTTAGAAACTCTTTTAAATACACCTAAACCTTAAACCCATGAAAAAATTATTAATTATAGTTTCATTATTCTTACTTATTGTTACGTGTAAAAGTGAAAAAAAACCAAGTATATCTGAGCTGATCGCCTCTGATAACCTTAAAGGTTTGAGGACTGAAAAAGATGCAAAAACTAAAACATTTAATTCGCTTAAAATTGAGTTAAATAAAATCAATGCTGCCATTGCAACTCTTGATCCTAATGAAAACTTACCGTTGATCACCGCAATCAATCTAAGCTCAGAAAAGTTTAATCATTTTATTGAGTTTCAAGCGAGTATTAAAACAAGGAAAAATGTTTTGCTTTATCCGGAATTTAATGGGATTCTCAAGAAAATATATGTTAAGGAAGGTCAGAAGGTTAAAAAAGGAATGCTTTTGGCGCATATTGACGATGCCGGTTTGAGGAGTCAATTGGAACAACTTGAAATTCAAACAGCGCTATCCAAAACTAAATTAGAGAGAATCCGAAGACTTTGGGATCAAAAAATAGGAGCCGAAATAAATATGCTTGAAGCGAAGACAACGTATGAGTCAAAATTAAAAAGCATTGCCCAGTTAAAAAAGCAAATTGAGAAAACAGAAATTCGCGCCCCGTTTTCAGGAACAATTGATGAGATCACTGCAAATACTGGGACCAACCTAATGCCGGGACAAACTCCTGTAATGCGAATTGTGAATCTTGATGAAATGTACACCGAATCAAATGTCCCAGAACGTTATCTGAAGTCCATAAAAATTGGGACAGAAGCAATTATTGAAATCCCAATGCTCGGTCGAGAATATAAAAGTACAATAAGACAAACGGGGAGCTTTATCAATCCGAACAATAGAAGTTTTAGAGTAGAAGCTCCTTTGGTTAATTCGGATAATCTGACAAAACCAAACTTGACAAGTAAATTGAAAATTCTAGATTATTCAAATCAAGAAGCAATATTGATTCCCTTAAGAATCATTAAAGAAAATGCGAAAAGCGAAAGTTATGTTTACAGACTCAAATCTGATCAAAAAGAGGGTGTTTATCTAACTGAAAGGGTGTTTTTAAAACTAGGAAAGAAAACTCAAGATAGGGTTGAAGTTCTTGAGGGACTAAACGTTGGAGACCTTATTGTTGATGAAGGTTCCTCGATCGTAGAAAACAATCAACGGGTAAAAACGATAGAATAATCCCTGAATTCATAAAATGAAAAAACATACTTACAAAGAATTTTCTTTATCCAGTTGGGCAATTGATCACAAGACGGTCATCTATGTAATCATGGCGATCTTTTTCTTCCTCGGTATACGTTCCTATAATGTCATGCCCAGAGAAAGTTTTCCTGAAATCAATGATACACGAATTTTTGTTACTGCTGTTTTCCCAGGAAACACTGCAGAGGATATCGAGAGACTGATTATTGATCCGCTGGAAGAAGCCCTAAGAGGCGTTCCTAATCTTGTTGACATGACCTCTACCTCTGAAGAGGATTTTGGAGCAATTACAATTGAATTTGACGAGGACATTACGATTGATTTGGCCAAACAAAAAGCCAAAGATTTGGTTGACGGAGTCATCTCAAGTGCAGATTGGCCAACTTTTAACAATGCAAAAGTAGAGCCTTCTATTTTTGAAATGGATTTTTCTGAGTTAATGCCCATTTTAAGTGTGAGTTTGATTGGAGATTATCCGATTGAAGAACTAAAAATGCATGCTGAATATCTAGAAAACAGAATAGAACAGCTTCCCGAAATTAAGTCTGTTGACATTAGAGGAATTCAAGATTTTGAAGTTGAAATCGCAGTTGACATCTATAAAATGACTGCCTCAAAAATAAGTTTCAATGACATCATGAATTCCATTGGAGGTGAAAATGCGACCATATCAGCGGGAAATATAATTGCCGATGGACAAAGAAGAAGCATCCGAGTCATTGGGGAAATTAAAGACCCACAGGAATTAAAAAACTTTGTAATCAAAACCGAAAAAGGGATATCCTATCTTGGTGACATTGCTGAAATTAGTTTTAAAGAAAAAGACATTACCTCATTTGCTAGGTCATTTGGAAAAAAAGTAGTGTTATTGGACGTAAAAAAAAGAGGGGGTAAAAACTTAATTCAAGCTTCACAAAAAATCAGAAAACTGGTTGGCGAATTAGGTCAAAATCACTTTCCTAAAGACTTGACCATAAAGTTATCCAACGACCAATCTACAATCACTCTAAATCAAGTGAGTGACTTGGTAAATAATATCATTTTTGGCGTCATCTTAGTTGTGGTTGTTTTAATGTTTTTTCTAGGTTTCCGTAATGCGTTATTTGTTGGATTTGCAATCCCGATGTCAATGTTCATGTCATTTATGATTATGTCATTATTGGGATATACAATGAACACCATGGTTCTATTTGGATTGGTAATGGGTCTTGGAATGCTGGTGGACAATGGAATTGTAGTCGTCGAAAACGTTTATCGTTTGATGGAGAAGGAAGGAATGAGCAGAATTGAAGCTGCAAAGGCTGGAATTGGAGAAATTGCCTTACCCATCATTGTCTCAACCGCAACAACAATTGCTGCATTTGTACCCCTAGGAGCATGGCCTGGATTAATGGGTGAGTTTATGATTTACTTCCCAATAACCCTCTCCGTTGTGTTGGGATCTTCGCTAGTTGTTGCATTGCTTTTCAACTCCATGTTGGTGTCTCAATTCATGGAAATCAGCGACCGAGAAATGAGTAATAAAGGCTTGTTCAGGTTAACATTTATCCTCGGTGGTTTGGGGCTGATTTTGATTTTTAATGAAGGAGTAATAAGAGGTATTGGAACTTTAATGATCCTAATTACGGGGCTTTTTTGGGCGTATAAATTTTTCATAAAAAACCTTGCATTACGTTTTCAAAATACATTTTTAATCTGGCTCGAAAACAGCTACCGATCCTTGCTCACTTATTTACTTAGGGGCTACCGCCCTTATGCTTTGTTGTTAGGAACTTTTATGTTATTGATTTTCTCTTTTGTCCTTATGGGGATTTTTCCTCCCAAAGTAGAATTCTTCCCTGAAAACCAACCCAATCAAATCATAACTTATATTGAATATCCAGAAGGAACTGCAATTGGAAAAACAAATAAAATCACCAAATGTATTGAATCTGATATTTTTAAGATTCTAGATAATGAAAAATACCAATCCGATGGTTTTAACTTCTTAGTAGAAGATGCAGTTGCACAAGTTGGGGCTGGTGCAGGAAACCCTGAAACAGACAATGGGGTTACCAATGAAATGCCGCATAAAGCAAAAATAACCCTAACCATTCGAGAATTTAAATACCGTCGTGGCGCATCAAGTGAGTCTTTACGAAGTGAAATTCAACGAAACCTTAAAGGAAAGTACCCTGGAATTTTAATCTCTGTCGAAAAAGATTCTAAAGGACCTCCAGTAGGATACCCCGTGAATATAGAAGTAAGCGGACGAGATTATGAAAAACTCATTTTGAACGCAAAAAAAATGAAAGACTTTTTGGATCGTGAAAACATTTCAGGAGTTGAAGCTTTAAAAATTGATGTTAATAAAAACAAGCCAGGAACGGAACTTCATGTCGATCGAAAAAAGGCTGGAGAGCTTGGAGTTTCGACATCCATGGTTGGGCGTCAACTAAGAACTTCTTTGTTTGGAGGAAAAGCAGGCGTTTACAAAAGAGATGGCGAGGACTATGATATCAATGTCCGGTTTGAAGAGAAATACCGTTATAACAATAATGCTTTGTATAATCAAAACATAACCTTTAGAGATCAAGCCACAGGGAAAACAAAAGAAATTCCAATTGCTGCTTTGATCACTGAAAAAAAGTCATCTTCTTTTAGTGCCATCAAGCATCGAAAATCTGTCCGATTGGTTACTTTATATTCTGCAGTTCTCGCAGGATACAATGCCAACGAAGTGGTCGAAAATGTCAAAAATGCTTTGTTAAATTACACCATTGAAGAAGGAGTAAGCATTAAGTTCACTGGAGAAATAGAGGAGCAAGAAAAAAATATGAACTTTTTGTCAAATGCACTCCTTGCGGCTTTGGCGTTGATCATGTTACTTTTGGTTTTTCAGTTCAATTCAATTTCTAAACCCATCATTATTTTAATTTCTATTTTTTTAAGTTTCACTGGAGTTTTTCTTGGGAATATTATTTTCCAATTACCTTTTGTTATCTTAATGACAATGATGGGAATCATATCCCTTTCCGGAATAGTGGTGAATAATGGTGTTGTATTATTGGATTACACACAATTATTATTGGATAGAAAAAAATCTGAGGAAGGTATTCCAAAAGAACAAATACTACCAAATCGTAAAGCAATTGAAGCGATTATTGAGGGAGGAACGGCAAGATTACGTCCAGTGATTTTGACTGCAATCACAACAATTTTAGGGTTGATTCCATTGGCGATAGGTTTGAATATTGATTTTTTCGCACTATTTTCTGACTGGGACCCACAAATATACATTGGAGGTGACAATGTCTCATTTTGGGGGCCATTGGCAAAAACAGTAATCTTCGGATTAAGTTTTGCTACATTTTTAACCCTATTTATTGTCCCTGCAACGTTTTTAATCACCTATCAAATCAAACTAAAAATAAAAGGGAAACTTTAAAATGTAATTAAGGCTTAAAAGAAAAGTAGGTTCTTATTACCTTTGTACCTAATCCAAATAAAATGTTAAGAACACATCACTGTGGCGAGCTTCGCGAAACTCATCAAAATCAATCGATAACTCTAGCCGGTTGGGTTCAGAAAGTCCGGAACAAAGGGTTTCTTGTATGGGTCGATATTCGAGACCGATATGGGATTACTCAATTGATATTTGATGAAGAAAGAACTCCTGCTGATGTTTTTAAAAAATCCCTCAAATTGGGTCGAGAAGACGTCATTAGAGTTTCAGGAAAAGTCATTGAACGCGAATCAAAAAACCCAAATATTAATACTGGGAATATTGAAATCTTGGTTGAGAAACTTCAGCTTTTAAATGCCTCCAAAACCCCTCCTTTTACCATTGAAAATAAAACTGATGGTGGAGAAGAATTGCGAATGCAATACCGATATTTAGATTTAAGAAGAAACCCGGTGCGTGAAAATTTAATTTTCCGTCACAAGATCAGTCTTGAAATACGAAATTTTCTTTCAGAGGCAGGTTTTATTGATGTGGAAACTCCTTATTTAATAAAATCAACACCCGAAGGTGCACGAGATTTTGTTGTTCCTTCTAGAATGAATTCTGGCGAGTTTTATGCACTACCCCAATCTCCTCAGACTTTTAAGCAATTGCTGATGGTGGGAGGTTTTGACAAATATTTTCAAATTGTAAAATGCTTTAGAGATGAAGATTTAAGGGCAGATCGTCAGCCAGAATTTACACAAATCGATTGTGAAATGTCCTTTGTAGAACAAGAAGATATCTTGAATCAATTTGAAGCTTTGACCAAGCATTTATTAAAAAAAATAAAAGGTGTTGAGATAAAAGCTTTCCCAAGAATCACCTATGCCGAAGCCATGAAACGTTTTGGAAATGACAAACCCGACATTAGGTTCGGCATGGAGTTCGGAGAACTCAATACGTTGGCAAAAAACAAAGGATTTAATGTTTTTGACAGCCAAGAACTGGCTGTTGGAATTGCTGTTACGGGCGGGGCAGCTCATACACGAAAAGAAATCGACGCACTTATCGATTGGGTTAGAAGACCTCAAATTGGTGCGCTGGGAATGGTATGGGTCAAGCACAACGAGGATGGAAGTTTTAAATCTTCTGTAGACAAGTTTTTCACAAGCGAAGATTTTTCCGAATGGGCAATAGCAACAAAATCCAAACCTGGAGATTTGATTTTGGTTTTGGCAGGCGATGCTCATTCAACTCGAAGTCAATTGAGTGCACTTCGCCTTGAAATTGCTGAAAGAAAAGGATTGAGAAATCCCGAAGAATTTGCTCCATTGTGGGTCACTGATTTTCCTTTGTTAGAATGGGACGAAGAAACCAACCGTTATCATGCAATGCACCATCCTTTCACTGCTCCAAAACCAGAACATCTGGATTTATTGGAAACTGAACCCGGAAGAGTAAATGCAAACGCCTACGATTTGGTTCTCAACGGTAACGAAATTGGTGGAGGATCTATTCGAATTCACGATACCGAATTACAGCAAAAAATGTTCTCCCTACTTGGATTCAGTGCTGAAGAGACCGAGAGTCAGTTTGGTTTTTTGATGAAAGCATTCCAATATGGCGCTCCACCTCATGGCGGAATTGCCTTGGGATTAGATCGATTGGTTGCTATTTTAGGTGGAAGCGAAACCATCCGAGATTTTATTGCTTTCCCTAAAAACAATAGTGGTCGCGACATTATGATTGATGCACCTTCAGCTTTAGATGACAGTCAATTGAAAGAACTTTATTTAAAATTATTGCCGGAAAAGTAAAATCATCAATTAGTGTAAAGTTTTTCCTACAGTATAATTCAATCAAAAATGAAATATTTTCTTCGAATCTTGTTTATAATGCTCTTAATAAGTCTGTTTGTGGGTTATTATTTTAAAAATTCTGGAGATCACGAACTGGGTAATAAAATAGTCGGAATCACAGTATTGTCGGGAGCTTTTTTATTTATGCCTGTCTTTTTAAAGCACCGTTGGCAAGGAAAAAAGCTTGAAGATTATACACTTACACAGAAAAATTTTGACAAAATACGTAGTAAACAACAAAAAAAGTAAATAAATCTTATATTAATTTATGGTAAATGCGTAACTTTGGGAAAATTAATATTTTATATGACTGGTACGGTTAAATTTTTTAATGGATCCAAAGGTTATGGTTTCATTACAAACGACGAAACATCTGAGGATGTATTTGTTCACGTTTCTGCCCTTAATGGGCTAACACTCCAAGAGGGTGATAAAGTTGAATATGTTGAAGAAGAGGGTAATAAAGGGAAGCAAGCTTCTCAAATCGCTCTATTATAATCATACATTAAGACTACAAATAAAAAGCCTTCCTTTTGGAAGGCTTTTTTTATTTCCGCTTACTTCTAAAAAAAGTATTTAACAAATCTGAAGCTTCATTTTCCATAACTCCTTTCTCAACTGTCGTTTTTGGGTGTGGACTTAAATTCGCCTGAAGAAATCCCCGTTTGGGATCGGATGCGCCAAAAACAATACGGCTCAATTGAGACCAATAGAGCGCACCCAAGCACATCACACATGGCTCAAGGGTTACATAAATAGTACATCCTTTCAAATATTTCCCATTCAAGAAATTTGCCGCTGAAGTAATGGCTTGCATTTCAGCATGTGCCGTAACATCTGTCAATCGCTCCGTTAGGTTGTGAGCTCTTGCAATTATTTTTTGATCAACTACCACCACTGCTCCCACTGGAACTTCGTCAGATTCAAAAGCCTTTTGAGCTTCAATAAGTGCTTGTTTCATAAAGTAATTGTCATCTAATCGTATTTCCATGAGGTGAATTTACAAAACACCGTAAGTTGGAACAAACGAAACCTTATCTTTGTGAAATGTTTTTGTCCAAAATACAAAGTCCTAAAGACTTGCGTAAACTATCGCTGGACCAACTCCATGGGTTGGCAGATGAGTTGCGGGAATACATCATCAGGGTTGTTTCTGAAAACGAAGGACATCTTGGCGCCAGTTTAGGAGTGGTCGAACTGACCCTATTAATTCATTATGTTTTTAACACTCCCAAAGACCTTTTGATTTGGGATGTTGGACACCAAGCCTATGGACATAAAATATTAACAGGAAGAAGAGATTCTTTTAAGACACTTCGGCAAAAAAATGGAATTAGCGGCTTCCCAAAAAGAGATGAAAGCGAGTATGATTCCTTTGGCACAGGACACGCTTCGACCTCTATATCAGCTGCATTAGGAATGGCATTGGCCAACCAATTGAGTGGAGAAACCGAAACCCATCACATCGCCGTTATTGGAGACGCTTCGGTTGCTGGAGGTATGGCATTAGAGGCCCTAAATCATTTGGGCACAACAGATGCAAATGTTTTGGTGATTCTAAATGATAATGCCATTGGAATTGATCCAAGTGTAGGTGCATTAAAAAAATATTTCGAAAAAGTAAAACAAGAATCGGAATCAGTTCAAAATTTTTTCGAGGCCTTAAACATTCCTTTTAGTGGCCCTGTGGACGGAAATGATTTGGCTGCTTTAAAAATTTCTTTAGAAGAACAAAAAAATATCAAAGGTCCTCGATTGCTTCATGTGATCACAACAAAAGGAAAAGGACTTCCACTGGCAGAACAAGATCAAGTAAAGTACCATGCTCCTGGAAAATTCGATCCTTTAACTGGAAAAATAAATAAAAAAATTGCAACGGGAGAAAGCAAATACCAAGATGTTTTTGGAAAAACTTTGGTAGCATTGGCTGCAAAAAATGATAAGATCGTAGCCATCACTCCAGCCATGCCCTCTGGAAGCTCGTTGAATCTGATGATGACTGCGTTTCCCGAAAGATGCTTTGATGTGGGAATTGCCGAGCAACACGCGGTGACGCTTGCTGCTGGAATGGCAACTCAAGGATATGTTCCGTTTTGTGCCATTTATTCCACGTTTTTACAACGTGCTTATGATCAAGTCATACACGATGTTGCTTTGCAAAATTTGGCCGTTGTTTTTTGTGTAGATCGCGCAGGTTTGGTAGGAAATGATGGGCCTTCCCACCACGGTGTTTTTGATATTGCTTACTTGAGGTGTATTCCAAATATTATTGTTGCTGCACCCAAAGATGAAATCAATTTACGCAATATATTGTATACTGCGCAATTAGATCTGAACCAGCCCTTAGCAATCAGATATCCTAGAGGGTACGGAAAGCTCGTAAACTGGGAACTCCCTTTCGAAAAAGTTGAATTTGGAAAAGGAAAATGTTTAAAAGAAGGAAGTGAAATTGGAATAATTAGTTTGGGAACAATCGCCTTAGAAGTAAAAGAAGCCATTGATCTAATAAGCGAAAAGATTCGAATCGCTCACTATGATTTAGCCTACGTAAAACCACTTGACGAAAAATTGCTTCACGAAGTTTTTAAAAAATACAAATCAATACTTATTATTGAAGACGGGGCAGTTAGCGGCGGAGCCGGAAGTGCCGTTCTCGAATTTGCTGCAATCAATGAATATAAAGTAAAGACTGTGCTTATGGGAATTCCAGATGACTTTATCTCTCATGGAACAACCCCTGAACTCTTCAAGGATTTAGGACTTGATGCCGAAGGAATTGCAAAAAAAATTAAGACTTTACTATAAATCTTTCCTCCAACATTTTTATATCCACTGGCTTTGTTTATTTTTAATCAAATATATCCATGAGCTCTAAAAAACGACTATTTCTTCTCGATGCTTTCGCTCTGATTTTCAGAGGATATTATGCTTTTATTAAAAACCCTAGGATTAACTCCAAAGGGATGGACACTTCTGCCATTATGGGCTTTATGAACTCCTTATTAGATGTAATTAAAAGAGAGCGTCCAGATCATCTTGCGGTTTGTTTTGACAAGGGAGGTTCTCACATCAGAAAAGAGATGTTTGATGACTATAAAGCCAACCGTGATGAAACGCCAGAGGCAATTATAATTGCTGTTCCTTACATTCAGAAAATATTAAATGCCATGCACATTCCTGTGGTGGTGAAAGAAGGATTTGAAGCAGATGATGTTATTGGAACCCTTGCCAAACAAGCTGAAAAAGAAGGGTTTAAAACCTTTATGGTTACTCCAGATAAAGATTTTGCACAATTAGTTTCGGAAAACATTTTTATGTACCGTCCTGCGAGAATGGGAAATAGTATTGAAATATGGGGAGTCCCCGAAGTTCAAGCCAAGTTTGAAATAGAGCGCCCCGAGCAGGTCATCGACTATTTGGGAATGATGGGCGACAGTGTAGACAACATCCCTGGCTTGCCAGGTGTGGGTGACAAAACTGCCAAGAAATTCCTAAAAGAATTTGGAAGTATGGAAGTCCTTTTAGAGAATGTAGACAAAGTTAAAGGAAAATTAAAAGAGAAAATCGAAGCCAATAAAGAACTAGGTATTCTCTCAAAAAAATTAGCAACCATCATCACTGATGTTCCTGTTCAATTTAATGCTAATGATTATGAACTATCCACTCCTGACCTAAATGCAGTGGGTGTTGTTTTTGAAGAATTGGAGTTTCGCCGAATGCAGGAGAGCATCAATAAAATTTTCAAATCAGGAACAGCTGAAGTTAAACAGGAGATGCTTGTTGAAAAGAAGACCCCTAAAGCTTCCGCTTCCCCTCAGTTTGATTTATTTAATCCTCCTCCTGGTCAAGGAAATATTGAATCTGAGGAAGCTACAAAAAAAGATCAAAATGCAATCGCACATGAATATCAATTGATTGACTCTAATGTTGGGAGGTCCATATTATTACAAAAACTATTGTCCAAAAAATCAGTTTGTTTCGACACTGAAACCACAGGTCTCGATGCGCTTCAAGCCGAATTGGTTGGGATTGCTTTTAGCTGGGAAATTCATAAGGGATATTACGTAGCCTTTACTGAAGGTTTTGAAGAGGCTCAAAAAATCATTGAACAGTTTAGACCCTTTTTTGAAAATGACCATATTGAAAAAGTTGGACATAACCTTAAATACGACTTAAAAGTATTACGCAAATACAAACTTGAAGTTTCGGGTCCTTTATACGACACCATGATCGCGCATTATTTGATCAATCCTGACATGCGACACAACATGGCTGTTTTGTCAGAAACTTATCTTAACTATAGTCCTCAACCCATAACGGAACTGATCGGTAAAAAGGGGAAAGGTCAGGGCAACATGCGTGATGTTGATTTAATTAAACAAACCGAATATGCGGTTGAAGATGCAGACATCACACTGCAACTTAAACACCATTTTGAAAAGGAACTAGAAGCTGCAAATACCAATTCACTATTTAAGGATGTTGAACTGCCTTTGGTGGAGGTTCTTACCGCAATGGAAGCAGAAGGAATTAATTTAAATGTAGCATTTTTGGATAAACTTTCTAAAGTCTTGGCGGAAGACATTTCAAGACTAGAAAAAAGTATTTTCGAAAAAGCTGGGGAAGAATTTAACCTCGCTTCTCCAAAACAGTTGGGGGTAGTGTTGTTTGAAAAACTCAAACTGGTTGATAAACCCAAGAAAACGAAAACAGGTCAATATTCAACTGCTGAGGATGTTTTGTCTTACCTGGCCAAAGACCACCTGATAATTTCTGAGATTACGGAATGGCGTTCTTTACAAAAGCTACAAAGCACTTATGTAACCGCCCTGCCACAGGAAGTTAATCCTCAAACAGGAAGAATTCACACCATATATAACCAAGCAGTGGCTGCTACCGGAAGGCTCAGCAGTAACAAGCCTAATTTACAAAATATTCCCATCAGAACACTCAGGGGGCAAGAAGTGCGAAAGGCTTTTATTCCCAGAGACAGTGATCATGTATTGATGGCATCAGATTATTCGCAAATAGAGTTAAGGATTATTGCCGCTTTAAGCGAAGATCCTTCAATGGTTAATGCATTTAAAAACAATGAAGACATTCATGCAGCAACTGCCTCTCGTGTCTTCAATGTTCCGCTGGAAGAAGTTACACGCGAACAAAGAAGCAATGCAAAAACAGTCAACTTTGGAATTGTCTATGGCGTATCGGCCTTTGGTCTTAGTCAGCAAACCGATCTCAGTCGGGCTGAATCAAAAGAATTGATCGATACTTATTATGAAAGCTATCCTAAACTTAGGGAATATATTGCCAGTCAAATTAATTTTGCTCGTGATAATGGCTATGTTGAAACCGTCCTGGGAAGAAGGCGCTATTTGAGAGACATCAATTCTCAAAATGCAATAGTTCGAGGAGCCGCTGAAAGAAATGCTGTAAACGCTCCCATTCAAGGAAGCGCCGCAGATATTATCAAAATTGCAATGATTTCGATTCAAAAGAAAATCAAAGCTGAAAATTGGAAATCAAGAATGTTACTACAGGTTCATGATGAACTTGTCTTTGATGTTTTAAAAACGGAAAAAGAAGGTTTTGAAAAAATGATAAAATCTGAAATGGAAAATGCATTTAAACTTTCCGTTCCCCTGGTCGTTGACATCGGGTTTGGAAACGATTGGTTAGAGGCCCATTGATAGGTATTTTTATTCAAGCAGGGGTTAAAACAATATAATTTTGAGTAATAAATAAGTCAAAATATAAATCATTAAGCTAAAAAATAATTCTTTTATAAAATAAAACCAAAAAAGACTTTTGGTAAAAAGGGAATAATTGTACATTTGCACCCCTGAAAAGGATGATTAAAACATAAAGTTGTGAATACATTAAGTTATAAGACAATCTCTGCAAATGCTAAAACCGTTGATAAACAATGGGTCGTTATCGATGCAGGAAATCTTCCACTAGGTAGAACTGCTTCAATAGCAGCCATTTATTTAAGGGGAAAACACAAGACAAATTTCACTCCTCATGTTGATTGTGGAGACAATGTTATTGTAATCAATGCTGAAAAAGTGTTACTATCTGGTGATAAGTGGAAGCAAAAACAATACGTTCGTCACACAGGATATCCTGGTGGACAACGTTTCCTTAATGCAGAACAGCTTCAAGCGAAAGATGCAAGAAGGTTAGTTGAACATGCGATTAAAGGAATGCTTCCAAAAAACAAATTAGGCGCTGAAATATACAGAAACCTTAGAGTAATTATCGGAAGTGAGCACAATCACGAAGCACAAAAACCTAAGACAATTAACATTAACGAACTCATATAATGGAAGTTATTCACACCATTGGTAGAAGAAAAACATCTGTAGCTCGTCTATTCCTCTCTGAGGGAAAAGGAAATATTACAGTAAATAAAAAAGATTATTTAAAGTTTTTTCCAACAGCTACATTACAATATAAAGTAAACCAGCCTCTTTTATTAACCGAAAACGAAGGAAGTTACGATCTAAAAATCACTGTTAAAGGTGGTGGAACAAATGGTCAAGCTGAAGCAATTCGTTTAGCAATTTCTAGGGCATTGTGTAAAATCGATGCAGAGCACCGTTTGGTTCTTAAACCAGAAGGATTACTTACTCGTGATCCCCGTATGGTGGAAAGAAAGAAATTCGGCCAGAAAAAGGCAAGAAAAAAGTATCAATTCTCGAAACGTTAAAAATTACTTTTGTTTTAAGAAAGATAATCAGTTCATTAATTTATTAAACAATCTGTTGCTTAAACCGCTAAGGCGGATACTAGTTTAGCATCTAAATAAACTTTCAAGTTTATTGCTACACATAAGGGAACGTAAACTAACAACTATGGCACAAACTACTGTAAAAGACCTGCTTAATGCAGGCGTTCATTTTGGGCATCTTACCCGCAAATGGAATCCAAATATGGCTCCTTATATTTATATGGAGCGTAATGGGATCCACATTATTAGTCTTTATAAAACTGTAGCAAAGATTGAGGAGGCTTCTGAAGCCCTCAAGAAAATTGCTGCCTCTGGAAGAAAAATCCTTTTTGTTGCTACAAAAAAACAAGCGAAAGACATTGTGTCTAAATCTGCTGCTAAAGTAAACATGCCATACATCACTGAGCGCTGGCCTGGTGGGATGTTGACAAACTTTGTCACAATCCGTAAAGCAGTTAAAAAAATGGCTGCAATTGATCGTATGAAAAAAGACGGTACTTTTGAAACTCTTTCCAAAAAAGAGAAACTTCAAGTAAGTCGTCTTCGTGCTAAATTGGAAAAAAACTTAGGTTCGATTACCGAAATGACTCGTCTTCCTGGCGCATTATTCGTCGTTGATATCAAAAGAGAGCACATCGCAATTAGAGAAGCGCAAAAGCTTAAAATTCCGATTTTCGCAATGGTGGATACCAATTCAGATCCTAGACAAGTGGAATATGTAATTCCATCTAATGATGATGCAACTAAGTCTATTGATAAAATCATGACTCTTGTTACTGATGCATTGGCTGAAGGACTTCAAGAACGTAAAAAAGACAAAGAAGTTCAACAAGGTAGCGAAGAGCAAGTCGCTCCTGCTGCTGCAGTTGAAACTAAGGCTGAAACTCCAGTTGAGAAGGCTCCTGAAGTCAAAAATGAAACAAAAGAAGAAACATCAGCTGATGCAGTTGAAAGTTCTAAGGAGGCATAATAAATAACTATAAATATATTTCTCGTGAAAATTACAGCATCAGAAGTTAATAAACTACGTCAATCCACTGGAGCTGGAATGATGGATTGTAAAAAAGCATTGGTTGAATCCGAAGGTGATTTTGAAAAAGCAGTAGAAGTTCTAAGAAAAAGAGGACAAAAGGTAGCAGCAAATAGAGCAGATCGAGATTCTACGGAAGGCGCTGCACTTGCAGTTGTTAATGCCGATAAGACTGTTGGTATCGCAATTTCTATCAACTGCGAAACAGATTTTGTTGCTAAAAATGATTCTTATTTAGAATTGGCGCATTCATTGGCTAATCATGCAATTGATTTTGATACTAAAGAGGCTTTTCTTTCTAGTACCTTTGATGGAATGACCGTCGAAGAAAAACTGACACAACAAACGGGTGTAATTGGTGAAAAAATAGAAATCGGAGGGTTTAGAAAATTAACGGCTCCTTTTGTAGGTTCATACATTCATTCAGGTAACAAAATTGCCACTTTAGTGGGACTTTCGGGAATTGTTGAAAACGCTGCTGAGATTTCTAAAAATGTTGCAATGCAAGCTGCTGCAATGAATCCTATCGCTCTTAATGAAGATGCGGTTGATTCTAGTTTAATTGAAAAAGAAATTAATATTGCAAAAGATCAGTTGCGTCAAGAAGGAAAACCTGAAGCAATGTTGGACAATATTGCTAAAGGAAAAATCAAACGTTTCTTTAAAGACAATACCCTCGTAAATCAAGTTTTTATAAAAGACAATACCGTATCAGTTGCACAATACGTTAAGTCAGTAGATGCTGATTTGGTTGTTACTGCTTTTGAGCGTGTCGCATTGGGTTAATTTATTTTAATCAGATATAAAAAAGCATTCCACTGGGAATGCTTTTTTTTTGGACAAAAGTAACTTAACTTTATTGGAATGAACCCCGAAAAAAAAAGTTGCGCTTGGTGTGAAGGTAATCCGCTTTATCAATCTTATCACGATGAAGAATGGGGAGTGCCATTGTATGACGAGCAGAAACTATTTGAATTTCTTACCCTAGAAACTTTTCAGTCAGGACTTAGCTGGATTACCATCCTAAAAAAACGGGAGAATTTCAGACAAGCATTTGATCAGTTCGATTATAATAAAATCAGTGCTTACGACCAAACTAAGGTTGATCTGCTTCTTAGCGATGAGGGAATTGTCCGCAATAGACTGAAAATACTTGCGGCCATCAATAATGCAAAATGCTTTATTGAACTTCGTAAAACAGAGGAGTCTTTTTCTAATTTCATATGGAATTATGTAAATCACCAGCCGATACAAAACAGTTTTGAACTCCCAAACGACATCCCTTCTAAGACAAAAATTGCAGAACAGATCAGTAAGGATTTAAAAAAGAAGGGGTTTAAGTTTATAGGGCCTACAGTAATCTATGCACACATGCAAGCAACAGGAATGGTCAACGACCATCTGGTAACTTGCTTTCGTCACAAGGAACTTCTGTAATTAGAAAGGAAGATCGTCTTCAACCTCATTTTCAGCATCTTTTGCAGGCTCAAATGCTGGCGGTGGAGGAATTGGTGGCATTTCGGAATTAGCGGCTGCTGTTCCTGCTTCAATCTTCCACCCTTGGATGGCATTGAAATACTTGGTCTCTCCCTGAGGATTGACCCATTCGCGACCTCTTAAGTTAATACCTATCTTAACATTTTGCCCAACTTGAAAAGCGTTTAATAAGTCACACTTGTCTTGAACAAATTCAACCAAAATATGTTGAGGATATTGTTCTTCCGTTGTAACAACTACTTCTCTTTTTCGAAAACCATTGCTTCCATATTCTTTGGTTTCATCTAACCACTTTACTTTTCCTGCTAATTCCATTTTTAAGTTATTTATACGGTTAAAACAAAAATATAAAAAGTTTTTTGGCAATTATAGATAGTTAACACTTTTCTTTTATTTAGAGTATCTTCGTGAACAGAGTTTTTATAGTTTGTTCGACAAAATTAAACATAGATTAAAAAACAGTTGGCTTCTTGGAGCCTTCGCTATCGTTGCGCTTATTTTATGGAACACCAATGTTTTATTCCAAAATCTCAAGAAAGAGGAACGTGCTAAGATGGAATTATGGGCAATGGCCCAACAGGAATTCATCGAGAATAGTGTTTTAAGCAACCTTACTTTTAAAGTACTGCAACAAACTTGGAATAATCCAATGGTTTTGGTAGATGGTTCTGGGGAAATCATTGGACATAAAAATTTAGATTGGGAGCCGGAAACTAACGATTCTCTTGAAATTTTTAAACTTTTAAAAAATATTAAGAAAGAAAATAATCCAATTTTCATCAGATATCAGGACAGTATTTCGGACATCAACCAAAAACTATATTATGGTGATTCGATCTTATTAAAAAAGTTACAATACTATCCTCTGGCACTGTTGTTAATTATATTTCTATTCGGTGCAGTGCTTTATTTTGTTTTTAAAACCTCCAAAATATCGGATCAAAATAGATTATGGGCGGGGATGGCAAAGGAAACTGCGCATCAAATAGGAACACCGCTCTCTTCAATGATTGGCTGGATAACATTGATGAAAGAGCAGGAAAGAGACCTTGGTCCTTTATTGGAGATGGAAAAAGATGTAGAGCGTTTACAGACAATCACCGAGCGGTTTTCGAAAGTAGGCTCGCTACCAGAATTAGAATCTGTTGCGCTGATTGACACTGCCAGTAAAACCATTCAGTATCTTGAGAAAAGAACTTCAAATTTGGTTGCGTTTAAAGTCGACTTTCCTAAAGAGGAAATATACATTCCCTTAAACCCTCAATTGTTCAGTTGGACACTCGAAAACTTAATTAAAAATGGAATCGATGCCATGAAGGGCAAGGGGGAGATAACCCTTAAAATATTGGAAAAGGAGGATGAAGTCGCGCTAGAGATTAGTGACACAGGATCGGGCATTAAAAAGGAATTTTACAAAAAGATTTTTACGCCAGGTTTTACTTCTAAAAAAAGAGGCTGGGGCTTGGGGCTTTCATTAGCCAAAAGAATCATTACAGACTACCACAAGGGTAAAATAGGTGTAAAGAATTCTAGGGTTGGAAAGGGAACTACTTTTGAAATAATCCTTAAGAAAACTGCTTAAAAGCAACTTTGAATTTTTTTTGCAATTTTTTCAAATTTCTCAGGTATTGGCTTTATCTTTTTTTGAAAAGTAGCTTCTGCCATGTTTTGAAGTGGAATTAAATGAACATGCGCATGAGGAACTTCAAGTCCAATAACGCTCATGCCAATTCGTTTGCATGGAATTGCTTTTCGAAGTGCTAGCGCAACTTTTCTTGAAAAATTCATTAATTGGTTGAAGTCTTCTTCTGACAAATCAAATATTTTATCCACCTCTTTTTTGGGAACACACAAGGTGTGTCCTAATGCATTTGGATTGACATCAAGAAAAGCATAGTGATTTTCGTCCTCATAAACTTTATGAGAAGGAATTTCGCCTGCAATTATCTTAGAAAAAATACCTGACATAATTAATCTCTGCTTATTGAAATAATTTCCAATTCTATGATGCCATTGGGGACGGAAATATCAGCGATTTCTCCAGTCTTTTTACCTAAAAGACCCTTGCCGATAGGGGAATCCACCGAAATCTTACCTATTTTTATGTCCGCCTCACTTTGTGCAACCAACTTGTATTTCATCAGCGCTCCGTTGCTTTTGTTTTTAACTTCCACATTGGAATGAACCAAAACTTTAGAAGTATCCAGTTGAGATTCGTCTATTAACCTTGCATTGGACAAAGTCTCTTCCATTTTAGAGATATGGAGCTCAAGTAAACCTTGTGCTTCTTTGGCTGCGTCGTATTCTGCATTTTCACTAAGGTCTCCCTTGTCTCTTGCCTCAGCAATTGCTTGGGATGCTTTTGGTCGCTCAATGTCCTTTAGGAGATTAAGGTCCTCACGAAGCTTTTTTAAACCTTCTTCTGTGTAATAAGATACTTTACTCACTTTTTTTGCGTTTCTTTAAGAAGAAAATACCCTTCGTATTTAGGGGTATTTTATCAAATATAAACATTTGACGGCTTTTTGTAAAACATTCATTCTTAAAATATCACTGATTCTTTTTCTACTGAATTCTTGTAGCTCAGAAAAAATGGAAAGAAACCCCTATTTGACAAACGTTAAATTCAATTTACAGATTAATTTGAATCTACCTTCCTACGATCTCTTGCGTTTTGCTGGAGGTAGCATGCGTTTGAATCAAGGGGGTGTCAATGGTATATTAGTGTTTAATCTTAATGGTAATGATTATCTGACTTGGGATGCCTCTTGTCCAAATCATGCGATTAAAGATTGTTCTAAACTGGAAATCTTTGGCGTACTAGCAGAATGTGGTTGTGAAGATTATCAATACAGTCTTGCCACGGGTCAGCTATTAAATTCTGATGGAAAAACGAAAAACCCCCACCCCATGTTGTTTTATAGCGTAAGAAGCTCAAACAATCAATTGTTTATTTCTAATTAAATTCTCTTGTAAAATGAGAAGATTATCATTTATCCTGCTTTTCCTTAATGTCTTCTTATCACAAACCCTACTCCTTGAACTTGATTATTGGTCGCCTTCCAAAAAGGCAAGAGTTTTTAAAGTTTCTTTTTTAAAAGGATTCATGTTAAGTGCAAATACTTTGGGAGATTTTGACAGTAACAGTTAAGTAATTCAAATAAATTAGCCATAAAAAAACCTAGTTAGATTAGGGGGTTAGATTATATACCCATTTCACCAGCACAGCACTAAAAGGAAAATAGATTTATTTTGAAGGGGTGGAGTGCTCAATTTAATTTTTCAAGAAGGAGTTCCTTGTAAAAGATTGATGCTTATCGTTGCCAATTCATTGTTTGGAAACTTTACAAAATAATTTTTGTCTGGAGTGAGGCCTGCTTTTTTACAAGCTTCTTTAAACACATCCAGCTCTAATATATACTGATCACTATAACCATGGATTGCGTCGTAAGCTGTCGCAATTGTTTTACCAATATTTTTTGATATTAACTTTGTATTTATGGTATGTAATTCTATTATTAACAACCCAAATTTTTCTACATATGGTTTCCATTTACTGAGATGTTCCATGAGTGATGCTTCTACATCACCATTTTTTAAGTGTTCTCCTTGATAAGCATAAGCTCCAAAGGAGTTATTTGTAAAATCATAATGTTGTTTTGGTTCTTCCCAAGTTCTATTATGATCTAAAAAGGTACGCACATTTAATAAATCACTTAATTCAATATTATACTCATCTTTTAAATCATAAGCTAATAAATCAGGTCGTCCTATATCTCCCCAAATTACTTTTGCCCAAACATCTGCTTTAATAAGGTTTATTCTAGTAACATTTAAGGCTGTTTTATTAAAATCCGCTCCTACTAATAAAACCGGGTAATCATCTATTAGTTTCCCTCTTAAAGTTTCCTTTTTAATGACATTGAATACATGTTCAATAAACGCACCGTTACCACAACCAAGATCTAAGATACCTTTTGGTTGTTCTTCTATAGGTTTATTAAATATGTCAATTATAACTTTATTTATAACTTTGAAATAAGTGGAATGAGCACCACCACTTCCCCATATATTCAAATCACGATGAACATGCTTCTCAGTTTCATTTGATGAAGATGTTTTTAATATTAACGGATTACCAAAAATTAATTCATCTAAATCTAAAAATGTTGGAATGTAGGATACAATTACACCATACGCACTAGCACGTTTGGCAAAGAAAAATCCAGTATCAGTAAATTGATAAGTGTCTTTCTTTTTTTTAAACCACCCTAAATGAGATAAAAAGTCAAGTATATTTTTAAACCCTTCAGAATTTTCATGATACTCTTCTGCTGTAAACGAAGCTTGCTCAAAATATTTGTGAAATAAACCATTAGTGCTTAAAAGGACAATAATTGGTGCTACAATAACACCTTCAATATGCTTTAAAATTTGATATTCTAAACCAT
>Ga0209711_10000184_pt1 | contig 62486 bp, 70 predicted proteins | sample ArcticOcean_MG_C_7_FD_187441 | JGI IMG/M metagenome (GOLD analysis project Ga0209711, IMG submission 187441) | Marine microbial communities from western Arctic Ocean - ArcticOcean_MG_CB11_88 (SPAdes) (version 2) | ecosystem: Environmental > Aquatic > Marine > Oceanic | place: Arctic Ocean... | reverse complement strand
TCCTCGTTGATAAATTGCAGTTAGCAATAAAATGGGAACGCAAAATAAATATCTAAAAAATAAAATCATAAATACAGATAAATCACCTGCAATTAGTTTAACTAAACATGCAATAGTTATTGTACAAATAACTTCAGTAATAGATAAAGTTATACCTAATGGTATACTTGAACTCTTATTAATTGCTTTCATTAATTTAATCTCAAAAATAATTTAAAATATACAAAAGATAATGATTAAAAATTTATTATTGTAAATCTTAAGCATTTTCACTTCTAAAAAAACCCTTATATTTCAATTATTTAATGGTGGGACTAACAGGATTTGAACCTGTGACCCCTTGGATGTCGACCAAGTGCTCTACCGCTGAGCTATAGTCCCATTAAAATTTAAAATTGAAAGGAATATAAATTCAATTTTTTAATTAGATCTATACATAATTAAGATATGTAAAAAAGTAAAGTTCAACAATTATAAAAAAATGCATTAAAAGAAATTTAATTTAATTAACAGAATTCAAGTTATCACAGTTCAATAAAGATAGATCTCAAAGCTTCTTTAAATACATTATCTAAAGGTAATGGCTTGTTAGTTGATCTATCTACATAAACGTGAATAAAAAAACCTTCCGCTGAAGCTAATTGTTTGTTTTCTTGAAAAAGCCCTACTTCATATCTAATTGAGCTATTTCCAATTTCAGTTACTCTAATTCCCGCATCTACGTCTTCAGGATAAGTAAGTGATGAGAAATAGTTGCACCCTGATTGAACTATTAAACCAATATTATTACCCTTTTTAATATCAAGTAGTTGATTTTTTATAAGCCATTTATTAACTGCTGTATCAAATAATTCATAATAAACAATGTTATTCATATGGCCATAAATGTCATTATCATTCCAACGAGTTCCAAGTTTAGAAAAATAATTATATTCATTTCTAGAAGATGGTTTTTGTTTCAATTTTATTCTCTACTTAATTAAATTCAGGTAATTCAGAAATTATTTTTGATAAATATTCAATTTTTATTTCAGGTATCGATGCAATATTAATTCTTCCATCAGGCATTAGATAAACACCATTATTATGTCTTAATGATAAGATACTTTCATTAGAAATTGGCAAAAGAGAAAACATACCACTTTGAGTGTTTAAAAAACTAAAATAATCACTATTTTGTTTTTCTTGAAGAGCATTAGCAAACTTATCTCTAAGAGAAACAATTCTTTTTTGCATAGAGTTTAATTCTAATATCCATTCTTTTTTTATATTAACATCTTCTAAAAGTATATTAATCACGGAAGCAGCGTGATCAGGTGGATGAAAGTAAAGCTCTCTGGCTATTTCACTTAGCATTGTTTCAAGAGAACTTGCTTTAACTCTATCAACATCAGTTATTACTGCCATTAAACCACAACGATCTCTATAAACACCAAAAGTTTTACTAGAAGATACTGTAAGAATTACTTCAGGAACAATACTTACTAGCCTTCTAATACCTTCTACATCTTCATCAAGTCCCTTCCCTAGCCCTTGGTAAACAAGGTCAATGAATGGTATTAAACCAATTTTAGAACATACATGAGCTACCTCTTCCCATTGATCAACTGAAAGATCTGCTCCAGTTGGATTATGGCAACATCCATGTAATAACAATGCATCTCCTGATTCTAATTTATTTAAATCAGTTAACATTCCTTCAAAATTTAAAAAATTATTTTTTGTATCATAATACACATATTTTTTAATCGACAACCCAGACTTTTGAAACATAAAGGGCTGTTGTCCCCAAGTAGGATCAGGAACAGAAATACATCTGTTTTTTGTAAAAGATTTAATTAACTCACCTGCTATTCTTAACCCTGAACCAGCCCCTGGAATTTGAATAGCACCAATTTTACCATGCCTATCTTTTAAAACACTCTGACCAAGAACTAAATTTAAAATATTATTGCAATAACTTGAATTACCAGATGGAGTTTTATAAGACTTAGAAATTTCAGTTTGATAAAGAATTTTTTCTGCTTTTTTTATTGCTGAAAATACAGGCGCATCTCCATTTTCATCTCTATAAATTCCAATGCCCAAATCTATTTTTGTATGCCTTAAATCACTTTCTAAGTCTCTAAACATTTTTCTTGTATTATCTAATTCTGGATTAGGTATATCAAAAATTCTCATGGAAAGCCTATATAATAAATGATTAAATTTTTACTTATGAAAAAAAAGTTATATATTAAATATTAGATTTAAATAATATTCAAACAAATACAAATAGTTTTTTTTAAATAAATATGATCAAGAAATTAATAAGGAGCAAACCAAAGAACCCAGTTTTAATTACTGTGCCTCACTCAGGAAATTTTTATCCAGATATTTTTTTAAATAACTTTAAAAAAAATATTAGAATTGTTAGAAAAATGGAAGATTTTGAATCTGATAAAATTTTAGATCTATTAGATAAAAGTAACGCCGATATTATAATAGCTAAATGCTCAAGAGCAGTCGTGGACTTGAATAGATCTAAGCATGCAATTGACAATAGTATGTTTTTTGAAGTAGTTGAAAGAGGCTTTATCCAAGAGCAAAAGATGGTTGATTATGGACTGGGTGTTATTCCTAAAAAAAGCTATAATGAATTTATTTTTTTAAATAAATTATCTGCTTCATATGCAAATCATATGTTAAAAAATTATTATGATCCATTTCATAGTGTTTTATCTAAACAAATAAATAGATTACTTAATACTTATGGTATTTGTATCCATATTGATTTACATACAATGCCTTCAAAAGCTATGCTTAATCATAAAAAACAAACTGATATAGTTCTAGGGAATAACTTTGGTAAGAGTTGTTCAAAAGAAATTTTTAATTATTTTAAAAATATTTTTATCGCCGATGGGTATAGTGTTGAAGTTAACAATCCCTATGCTGGAGGCTTTATAACAAGGAATTATGGCAACCCTTCTCTTGGAGTTAATACAATACAAATAGAGATTAATAGAAACTTATATATGAATGAAAAAAATCTAACTATTAATAAAAATATTATAAAAATACAAAAAAGTTTTTATAATATTTTTAACGATTTTCACTATGATTTCAAATTAGCTGCTGAATAATGTCTTTATTTATAAAAACCTATCTAAAGTCAATAATCTCTCAAGTTTTTTATTTATTATAATAGGTTCTTTATTAATGGATTTTATTAAAAGTTCTGCGAAATAAGGAGCATAAACAAATCCCCAAGCTCCCATTCCTCCTAAAACATATGTTTGATCAGAATTGTTACCATTTACTTTGCTTAACGGTCCATAAAAAGGAATCCTATCCTTAGTAGAAGCTCTTATACTAGTTCTAGACTGAAAGTTAGTTTGATCATTAGTTTTAAATATATTTTTTAAGAACTCAGGAATTGATTTAATGTTATCTATTTGATCTTGATTGTTAAAATCTTTACTAATAAACCTATTAAAAGAAGATCCTAATTGATGGTATCCATTAACTGATTGTGAAAGAAAATGACCATAACTAAAGTTTAGTTTTATTTTAGAAGTTTCAAATGTTTCGGGGAGATATGTAACTTGTCCAGAAACGGGAATAATTGGTATTTTTTCATGAAGATCAGACATTTCATATCCATTGGCCCATATTACTGATTTAGCTAATAATTCATTACCCTTATTATCAATTATTTTTTTAAAACCATTGTCACAATTTATAACTTTATTAACATTAAAATTTTTAATAAATTTAACATTTTTAGTTAGATTATTTATAAATTTTATATTTTCCACTAAACCTGAAGTTTTCATATATAAGTATTGTATTTTTTCTAAAAAATTAAAATTAGCAATTTTATTGTCAATGAAAGTTTTAGGCCAATTATTTTTTAAAAGTAAATTAAATTTTTTAATTTCTCTATCTCTTGAAGGCAGTAAAATAACACCATCTGTAATTGGCGTTGCCCCTAAATCAAAAGCTAACTTTCTTGAAAAACAGAAAGCTTCTAATGATAAAAAACCATATGGTGAATCGTCTAACGTTAATTTAGGTATTTGTAGAGCTACTTTATTACCACTAGCACCAGAAGCTATAGTAGATGACTTACAATTAAATAGCATTCTATATTTCTTTTTTGTAAAGCATAAATTAATGAAGCCCCTGATATACCTGCCCCAATAACGGCAACTGGTCCAACATTATTCTTGTCTTTAGATAATTTGTTTTTTAAAGGTGTCTGTTCATATTCTTTAAAAGCAAATAAAATCTCTTTTTTATTACCAACACCTTTAATCTTAGAAACTTTAAATCCACTCTCAGAAATTCCTCTTCTTATATAACCAGCAACTGTATATGTAGATAAAGAACCTCCAATTTTTGTATGATTATATACTTCTTCAAATAATTCTTTATTCCATGCATCTATATTTTTTTTAGGAGAAAAGGCATCTAAAAACCAAGTGTCTGCAACAAAATTAAAATTCTTTAAAGATGAAAAGTTATCATAAATTAATATTAAATTAACATTTCCTAATTCAAGATAAATTCTATGAGTACTTTGCAAAACTTGAGGCATTTTTTTTAAAAGAACCTTTGATAACGAAAATAGATTCATAAAATGTGTATGAATTTTTTTAAGTTCATCTATCGAAAGTGGAGCATTTTCAAAACTTATATATGTTAGAGAAGAGTTTTTCTTTTGACATTTATTCCACAAATCCCAAGATAAAAGAAAATTCAACCCTGTTCCAAAACCTAATTCCGCAATTAAATACTCATTAGCATCTTTAAATTTTTTTTCTAAGTTATTGGAATTTAAATAAACATGCTTACTTTCATTAATACCATTTTCTTTATCAAAATAAATATCCTGATATAACTCAGAAAAAACTCCTTTAGCTGATGAAATTGATAATTGTGATTTTTTTAAATTGTTTTTCATATTTATATCTTTATCTATAAATAAGAAATATTTAAAAAAGAAGCTATAAATTTAATATAAAGGTTTATTTTGAGTAATAAAAAATTTTGGGAAACTAAAAAATTAACAGAAATGAGTGATTGTGAATGGGAATCATTATGTGATGGATGTGGAAAATGTTGTGTAATTAAATTAGAAGATTATGACAATAAAGAAATATTTTACACTAATGTTTCATGTAAATTATTATGTGAATCTTCAGCTCAATGCAAAGATTATATTAATAGGAAAAAAATAGTTCCTGATTGCATTATTTTATCAACAAGTAATCTAAAAGAATTAAAATGGATGCCTGATACCTGTGCTTATAAACTTTTAGATGAAGGTAAGAAATTGCCAAATTGGCACCCACTTATTTCTGGTAACGATGATGAAATTGTAAAAAGTGGTAATAGTGTTAAAAATAGAGTAACTAACGAATCTAAAATTAAAGTTAAACATTTGCCTAATCATATTTTTAATTGGTAATTATTTAAGGAAATATTATATGTCAAAAACAATGTGGATATTAGCATCATTAATAATTATAACAGTTATAGCATCAATATATAGGGAACAATCAGATATGAAAATGCCTGAATATTTAAATTGCAAGGAATCTATGTTAAAACAGATGTTTTCTGATATGTGTACGCCAAGGTCTGGTTTAAAAAAAATTAAATAAAAATAAAATAGAGTTCACCTATCAATGAAAATTGCAATTATTGGGTCTGGAATATCAGGCCTTTCTTCAGCTTTACTTTTATCCCAAAAACATGAAATTACATTATTTGAAGCTAGCAATAGATATGGTGGTCACGCAAATACAATTGATATTTCAGTAGATAAAAAAACAGTACCTGTTGATACTGGTTTTATTGTATACAATGAATTGAATTATCCTAACCTTGTTGGTTTATTTAAATGGCTCAAAGTTCGAACAGTCAGTTCTGATATGTCTTTTGGTGTTTCAGCAAGAAATGGAGAGTTAGAGTACTCAGGATCATTAAAAGGATTGTTTGCTCAGAAAAAAAATTACTTTAATCTTAGTTTTTATCGAATTTTAAAAGACATTTTTATTTTTTTTAAATTTGGTTATAAATATGCTCATTCAAATCCAGGTAATGAAAGTTTAAAAGAATATATTATTAGATGTAAATTCAGTGATGAATTTGTAAATGATCACCTTATACCCATGTCTTCTGCAATATGGTCTTGTCCAGACGAACAAATTTTAAATTTTCCTGCAAAAAACCTTTTAACGTTTTTTAAAAACCATCAATTACTAAATTTCTATAAAAGACCAAAATGGAGAACTGTAAAAAACGGATCAATAATTTATGTCAACAAGATTGTTGACCTTTTAAAATCTAAAAAAAATAATAAACTTTTATTAAATATAAAAATAAAATCAATTATAAGTAAGAATAATAAAATTATAATTACTGATCAAAAAAATAAAATATATAATTTTGATAAAGTCGTAATGGCTTCTCACCCTGATCAATCTTTAAAAATATTAAAAAATATAAAAAAAGAAACCTCTGATTTATTAAACAAATTTCAATATCAAAATAATATTGTTTTTTTGCATTCTGACAACTCATTAATGCCACTAAATAAGAATGTGTGGTCAAGTTGGAATTATTTATCTAACAAAGATAATAAAACAAAATCTTCAGTTACTTATTGGATGAATATTTTACAAGAATTAAAAACTAAAAAAGAGATTTTTGTTAGTCTTAATCCATATAAAAATCCAAAAAAATCTCTGATTTATCAAAAAATTAACTATATGCATCCTATTTTTAATAATAAAACTAGTGAAGCTCAAAAAAATATTTTTTCGATACAAGGAAATAATAACATATATTTTTGCGGTGCTTGGACAGGATATGGATTCCACGAGGATGGTATAAAATCAGCTGTTAGTATAGCTAAATTAATGAACATACAAATTCCTTGGGAAACTATTGATAGCAAATGATAAAATTATGAAATATCAAAAAAAATATTTTAAATTTTTAAAAGGCAAAGTTTATCATAATAGATATGGAAAAATTGAACATTATTTTAAAAATAGAATTATTGCTATAATTGTCGATTTAACATCAATATCTGAAGAGAAAAATCTTAAAAAACCTTTTTTATTTTCAATAAATAAATTGAATTTTTTTTCATGGATGCCCTCTGATCATGGGTCTAGGACAAAAAACTCAAAACCTAAAGAGTTGTTAAATTTTATATTTAATTTGATAAAGAAAAAATCATATCAATCTGAAAATATCAAAAGCATTAAATTAATGTGCTTTCCAAGAGTTTTAGGATTTGGATTTAATCCTTTATCAATTTATTTTTGCTATGATGGAAAAGATAATTTAGTACATACAATATTTGAAGTAAAAAATACATTTGGAGATATTCATCATTATGTTTTACTAGATGTAAATAAAAAAGGTAATTCACAAAAGGTATTGAAAAAACTATTTGTATCACCATTTTATAGTGATAATGGCTGCTATGAATTAAGTGCAAATTATCTAAATAAAAAATTAAGAACCACTGTTAAATATAAAATAAATAATGAAATTATTTTTACAGCTTCAATGAAATTAGAAGAAATAGAATTCAACAATTATAATTTTCTTGTTGGCTTAATAAATTTTTTATTTTTTCCAGGGAAAATATGGTTAAACATACATTTACAAGCTCTAAAAATCTGGTTAAAAAAAGTATCTTTAAATAAGATACCTAAAAGTAAAAAAGTAAAATATTCAATAGCTCAAGAATTAACAGAAAATAAAAAATAATAGTTTTCACCCACTTTTTACTAATTAAGGAAAAATAATGAATTTTTGGGAAATTTTACTTTTAAAGGGCATTAAAAAATTTTCATATGGTTCAATTCAAATTGAGTTTTCTGATGGATATATTGAGAATATAAAGGCTAAGAAACCCGGCCCTAAAGCAATGTTAAAAATTAACAAACCAAATGCTGCAAAAGAAATTATTCAAGGTGGCTCAGTCGCATTTGCTGAATCATATATTAACAAGGATATTTCAACTGATAATTTAACAAACTTAATTCATTACTGTGCATTGAATAATGATCAAGCTGAGAGTACTTTTAATATTTCAATTTTAAAAAAAATTATACATAAGGTTTTTCATTATAAAAACAAAAATACTAAAAATCAGGCAAAAAAAAATATATCATTTCACTATGATTTAGGGAATAAGTTTTATGAATATTGGTTAGATAAAACCATGACTTATTCATCAGCAATATTTAATAACAAATCTATAGAATTAGAAGCTGCTCAAAATAATAAATATAAGAAACTAGCTGAATTATCAGCTATTAAAAATGGAGATCAAATATTAGAAATAGGATGTGGTTGGGGAGGATTTGCAGAATTTATTGGAAATAATTATGATTGCAATCTTACCGCCGTCACAATATCTAGAGAGCAATATGAATACACTAAAAAGAGAATTTTTGATGCTAATTTATCTCATAAAATAGAAGTTTTATTATGCGATTATAGGAATATTACTGGTAAATTTGATAAAATTGTATCTATTGAAATGTTTGAAGCGGTTGGTAAGCAATATTGGAATACATTTTTTAAAAAAATTGAAAATATTTTAAAACCTAAGGGAAGTATTTCACTTCAATTAATTACAATAGATGACAATATTTATGATGTTTATAAAACTAACCCTGACTTTATTCAAAAATATATTTTTCCAGGGGGCATGTTACCTTCTGATAAAATCCTTAAAGAACTTATTAATAAAACTTCTTTAAAAATAAATTCTATAGACAGCTTTTCTAAAGATTATGCAAAAACATTAAATATATGGAACAAAGAATTTAATAAAAAATGGGATAAAATAGAAAAACTTGGGTTTGATGAAAACTTTAAATTATTATGGAATTACTACCTATCATATTGTGAAGGAGGATTTTTATCAAAAAACATAGATCTTAAACAAATTAAGCTTAGCTTAGATTAATTTTTTAAACTGAATAACCTTAAACTTAATCTGTATAAAAATCCTATAAAAGGTAATTTAATAAATATACCATTCATGGAATCCCAATAATCATGATGAGAAATTATTTTTCCATTTTTGCCACATTGAATTTCACTTATACCAACTATCATTTGCTTAGATTTAAATGCAAAAAAAGTCATTTCCCATTTCAAAAAAGTTCTATTTTTTTCAATAGTGTAATCTATAATTTTAAATTTAGGATCTTTGATGTTTTTAAACATATGTTTAAAAATACTTTTAAAGCAATCTAATCCTTTAACTATATTAAAAGGATCAGTAAACTCTATGTTTGGGTCTACTATATGATCAAAGTGTTTTAATTTATCTATTGTTAAATCACCAAATAATTCAATATACTTGTCAATAGGTTTTTTTTTCATAATATTTAACTTTTAAGTAATAATTTCTTAATTAATAATAAAGATATCTTATCAGGCAAAAGACTTAATATTTTCATACATGATGAAAAAATAAAAGGAAATGAGAACTCAAATTTATTTTTATTCATATTTTTATAAATTAATTTTGCAGCATCATCAACTTTCAAAAGACCAGGCATATAAAAATCATTTATTGATGTTGCAGAAGTTTCAATAAATCCAGGACTGCAAAGTTGCACTGAAATACCTTTAGAAAATAAATCATATCTAATTGATTGCGCAAAAGATCTTAATGCAGCTTTAGTAGGCCCATATGCAGCTGATTTAGGTAATCCAATCCAACCAGCAATACTGGACATAATTAAAACCTTTCCAGAACCAACTAATAACATTTTAGGAAGAAAAGCTTCATAACAATTAATTACACCAAGAAAGTTAATATTTAAGTGTTCTCTATAAACATCAATATTTTCATTACTTGAATCAATTGGTTTATAAATACCTGCGTTTAGAAACAATAATGATGGGGAATTATTTTCTTTTGCTATTAATTTTAATTGATCAAGATTTTGAACGTCACATTGATACCCTTTAAACATATTTATTTTTGTATCTAATTTCTTTTGAAATATTTTTAATTTTTCTTTGTTTCTACTTATTCCGATTACATACCAACCGTTATTAATTAAAAGTCTAGCAAAAGCAGCTCCAATACCGTCACTAACACCAGTTACTAAAGCTATTTTTGTGTTCATATAAAATACTCTTTAAAAAATCTTAAAGTAACTAAATATTATGTATATTGATACTATAATTATACTTTACAAGTTATATAATTAACTAGAACAGCCCCTCTTACTTTAGATTTAACAAGCTCTATTTTGACGGAAAACTTTCCAGCAAAAATAGTTTTTTTGATTGGCAAATTTCCTTCAACTAAATCATTGTTTCCAAAATAAATAAAAGAAATTCGCATAGGTTTTTTTGAATCAAAATACGGGTTATCATTACTAATATCTAAAATATTACCTTCTGCTTTAATTTTCAAACTACCCGATAATAATCTCAATGTATTTTGAGGAGGAATAAATAATTTTGTAGATACTGGCAGTTCTTTGTATTGAACATTATTACAAACTTTTTTCTTACCTAATAACCTTAAATTATCTACTATAATATTTTCAGGCACACCATTAGCTAAGGTTGATGCCAAAACGTTCTTAGCATTTCGTCCAAATCTTGATTGTCCATTTCTTATATTTTTAGTATCTAAAGCTAGATTTGCCTCTTTAAGTTTCAATCTAATTTCAGCTAAATTTCTTTCTAAAATATTTTTAGATTCTATAAATTTATTCACTATTTCTTCATTTTCTTGTATTAGAATTTCTTTATCACTATTACCAAATCTCCAACCTAAAAAAAATATTATAAAAATAAACAATATTTTTAATAGATTGGTAAAAATGAATCTTAGTTGTTTTTGTCTATATTTATTTTGAGCTTGATAGAAATCCAAAATATTTACCTGAATTAATTATTTTTAAATTACTATCTTTAATATATATTAAATAAAAGACATTTTTAATAAAAAGAACCAAAATAATATTTTTACATAGAAAGTAAGATCAATCTCTTCAAACTTAAATAAAATAAATGAAAGAGCTTGGCAAAGAATGTTGTCTGGCAGAAAACTTGATATTTTAGCTCCATCTCCATTTGATATAGAAATAGAAGATATTGCTTTAGGCTTATCTCGTGTCACACGTTGGAACGGTCAAACCATTGGAATTCATAGTTATTCAGTGGCTCAACATTCAATTTTAGTAGAAAAATTATTTACTGAAAAAAACCCTAACTCACCATTAAAATGGAGATTAGCAGCTTTATTACATGATGGGCCTGAATATGTTATAGGTGACTTGATTACTCCCTTTAAATACGCCTTAAATAATAGTTATAGATTAGTTGAAAATAATTTAATGCAAGCTATTAATTTAAGATTTGGACTCCCTGCAATCATTCCTAAATCAGTTGAGTTAAGTATTAAAGATGCAGATAAAAAAGCCGCTTGGTTTGAAGCTGTTCAAATTGCGGGATATACTGAAATTGAAGCTTTACAAATTTTAAAGAAGCCTAGTATTAAACTAACAGCAAAAATAAAACCTGTTTCTCCAAAAGTATCAATAAAAGACTTTTTAAAAAGATTTAACGAACTTACATAAAATCTAGATTAATAACCTTCGCTTAACAATGGAAACGAACTTAAAACATCCAAAGTTCCAAACGAATTATCGCTAGTTAAAAATGTATTATCTAGTTCATTAAATGAATTAATTCCAAGTAACCTAATACAAGTGCTGATCTCGACCTCTAATAATTCTAACATTCTAAAAATTGCATCAGATCCTCCTGCACCTGCAGCAAATCCTTGAAGTCTTCCTATGCCGACTATATCAGCACCTAATGCAATAGCTTTTACAACATCAGTGCCTCTCATTATACCGCCATCATAGAATATCTTAGCACGACCTTTTATAGCATTAACTATTTCAGGTAAAACCTTAACACCACCTAAGCCATAATCTAGCTGTCTACCACCATGATTTGATACATAAACAACTTCAACTCCATGCTCAACAGCTAAAATTGCATCTTCAGCAGTAGCAATTCCTTTTAAAATTATAGGCAAATCACAATAACTTTTAATTCTATCTATATCTTTCCATGAAAAACGCATTTGATGCTCAAAACCAGAAGCAGATTGCCTAGAAGTTGTTCTATATCTCTTCGACAGATCTCTTTCTCTTCTTCCATATGCATCTAAATCTACAGTTAAACATATACCGGCATAATTAAAATCAATTGCTCTTTTAATATTGTCATCAACCCAGTCTTTATCACCCCTTATATAAAGTTGAAATAATTTTGGATAATTCACACTTTTGGCAACGTCTTCAAACCCAGGCAAACAAGTAGAGCTAGTCATATGCATGATGCCAAAATTAGCTGCTGCTGTTGTAGGCGCTATGCCTGCTCCATCAACAAAATCTTGCATTGATCCTATTGGAGCTAAAATAACAGGAACACGCATCTTATGACCAAATAAATCCGCTGTTAAGTTAACATTTTCAACATCTCTTAATACTCTGGGCCTAAATGCTAAACTATCCAAAGCGTATCTATTACGTTTAAATGTAGTTTCTGTTTCAGCAGAACCAATTAGATAATCCCATGTTTCTTTAGAGAGATTTTGTTTAGCTTTTTTAGCAAATTCATGAAGAACTAAATATTCTTCTCCTTCTATTTTGCTACCTAATTTATCACTATTCATTTTATCAGCTCCACTATAAATAACAAGTTAACTTATATAAAATTTGTTAAAAAATGTCATGATAAATGTTGTTATTATTTTTAATAAATAACTTGCCTTACACAAAATCCTAAGTTAAACAAAACAAATATGGATTATGCGGGCGTGCTGGAATAGGTAGACAGACCAGACTTAAAATCTGGCGGGCTTTATGCCCTTGGCGGTTCAAGTCCGCCCGTCCGTACCATATAAAATTTAATAAAAAAATATTTTGATTTTTAAATATTTTCGTCCTTGCAAGATAAAATGAATTTAATTATTAATTAAAGAGTTCATAGCAATTTTTTTATATTTATTTCAAACAAAACACATAGGTCATTATTTAAATGATTATTGCTAAAACTAAATATGAACTCAATGAAGCATTAGGTCAAATTTCTCTATCACCTGGTAAATTAGCTTTAATACCAACCATGGGTAATTTACATCAAGGCCATTTATCTTTAGTTAAGTTAGCAAAATTAAATTCATCTAAGACAATAACAACAATTTTCGTTAATCCTCTTCAGTTTGGAAAAAATGACGATTTTGATAATTATCCTAGAACAATTGAACAAGATATTAAAAAATTAAATGATGAAAAGTGTGACATCTTATTTTTGCCAAAAAGTAAAAATGAAATGTTTCCTGTTGAAACAGAAATTCAACAAATTAAATCAAGCAACCTTGGTAAAGAGTTATGTGGCAAATTAAGACCAAATCATTTTGATGGGGTTCTAACTGTTGTCCATAGAATGTTTAATATAATTAAACCTGATATTGCTGTTTTTGGAGCAAAAGATTATCAACAACAGGTTTTGATAAGAAATATGTCTAAATTATACTTTCCCAATCTAAATATTTTAACTGCTCCCATCGTAAGATCTAATATTGGTTTGGCATTATCATCTAGAAATAATTATCTATCCAATGAAGAGTTGGATTTAGCATCTAACTTATTTAAATGTCTTCAAAAAAGTGTTGATTTATATCATTTAGGTGAAAGTATTGAAACTATAATCAAAAAAGCAAAAGAATTTTTAATAACTAAAAATCTTGTGCCTGATTATTACGAGATAAGAGATGAATTATTAAGCCCTATTTTTAATAGTAATCAAGTTGGGAAAAAAGTGATTTTAGGTTCATTAACAATAGGTAAGACAAGAATTATTGATAATATAGAATTCAAAAGTTAAAATGTTTTTTTTCCCTATTTCTGATGAGAATCCAACAAACAAGAAACCTTTAGTTTGTTGGATTATTATTTTATTTTGTATTTTTATTTTTATATCTTACGTTTTTAAAAACTCTTATTTTAAAGATAGTATTTTTCTTAGTTTTGGAATGATTCCAGCTGTACTATTTGGGTTTTCTGAGTTATCTCCAACTCTTAAATTTATACCATCATTTCTTTCTATAATAACATCAATGTTTCTTCATGGCGGTTGGATGCACCTAATTGGTAATATGACATATCTTTATATTTTTGGAGATAATATTGAGGATGTAATGGGGAAAATAAAATTTATTGTTTTTTACTTAATTACTGGTACTTGCGCTGCTTTATCTCAAGCCTTATTAGATCCTAGTTCCACCATTCCTATGGTTGGTGCTTCTGGATCTATTGCGGGTGTATTGGGAGCTTATTTAATGTTATTTCCTAAAGCTAATATTAGAGTTTTTTTTTGGTTTATCATTTTTTTTAAGATAATAAATATTCGCGCTATATTTGTACTTGGAGGATGGATAATTATTCAGTTAATAAGTTTTAATGGAACTGATGGAAATAATGGAGGAATTGCTTATGCTGCACATATTGGAGGATTTATTTCAGGAATAGTGCTTATTCATTTTTTTAAAAATAAAAATTTTAATAAAGGGAAATTAAGTAAAAGGTCTTTGCCTTCTGCTAAATAAATTCATTTATGAGTTTCTTTCATCAACTTGACCTTCTTCATAAATTTTACCATTTCCTCCTAAGTTATTTATAGCCTTCAAAACTTCTTTTGATGCTATATCTAATTCAATTTCTTCTTCTGATCTTAAAACAACTGATGTTCCAAAGCTTCCAGGTTTAAAATATGGATAAGAACCAATTTTTATTCCTAAAAATTGTTTTTCTATTCTTTCTAGATCTTTTGCAATCATTCCTTCACCAACATTAGATGATACAGTTCTAGAAAATAATTTTTTACCACCTGTTAAATCATTTATAATAGTATGGAACATTCCTTGCATTATTTTAGGGACACCTGCAAAAACAAATAGATTTTCTACCTTGTATCCTGGAGCTGCTGAGACAGGATTATCAATTAAGGTTGCATTAATAGGAATTATTGCCATTTTTTGACGAGATTCATTGAATTCTATATTAGTATTTTCATAATGTAATGTTAACCTTCTCATAGCTTCAGTATTTTTTTCTAATTTTTGATTAAAAGCCTTTGCAACTGACTCTGTAGTTATATCATCGTGTGTAGGACCAATTCCTCCACAAGAAAATACATAAGTAAATTTGTTTCTGAATGTATTAATTGTTTGTACAATTGTAGATATATCGTCACATATAATTCTTGCTTCTATTAATCTGATTCCAATAATATTTAATTCTGAAGCTATCCAATTGATATTTGTATCTTTTGTCCTACCAGATAAAATTTCGTCTCCAATAATTATAACACCGGCTGTTGAAACCATAAAATTAAACTCCTAAAATTAAAAATAATATGTATCCGTCGTATACATATTTAAGTATATATATATATAATAATACTAAAATATAATTTTAAATAAGAAAAATTAAAATGATAGACAATATACAAATTCATAATAAAAGAGATTTTTTAAAAATGCATAATGCAGGTAAGTTGGCTGCAGAAGTATTAGATTATATTACAGATTACGTTGAAGTTGGAGTAAGCACAGATTTTTTAGATAATTTATGTCATGAATATATTATAAATCACAATGCTGTACCAGCACCTTTAAATTATAGAGGGTTTCCTAAGTCAACTTGTATTTCAATAAACGACGTAGTATGTCACGGAATACCTTCATCTCGAACTCTAAAAGATGGAGATGTTTTAAATATTGATGTTACGGTAATACTTGATACTTGGTTTGGTGACACTAGCCGAATGTTTTTTGTTGGAAATCCATCAAATAAAGCAAAGTTTTTAACAAGAATTACATATGAATGTCTTATGCTAGGAATTGAAGAAGTAAAACCGGGGAAAACAGTTGGTGACATTGGGTTTGTTATTCAAGAACATGCAGAAAAACATGGTCTATCAGTTGTAAGAGATTTTACAGGACATGGATTAGGAAAAGTTTTCCATTGCCCTCCAACAATACTTCATTATGGCAAGCCTAATAAAGGGGATATTCTTCAAGAAGGCATGTTTTTTACAATAGAGCCAATGATAAATTCTGGTAAATATGATGTAAAAATTTTATCTGATGGATGGACAGCAGTTACAAAAGACAAAAGTTTGTCAGCTCAGTTTGAACATAGTATTGGAGTTACATCAAATGGGTATGAAATATTCACAAACTCTCCAAAAGGATATACTCAACCAAATTACAAATAATTGAGAACTGGTATTATTTTAGAAAAAGGTTTTTTAAAGGTTTAAATTTTATAAAATAATTATTTATTTTTTTAAACCATCATTAATTGTTAATTTTATAGCTTTACTAATTTCTTTTAATTTTGGTTTAGCAGTTTTATAAGCTTTTACAGCAACTTCACCTGCTTTTTTTCTTATTTCAGGATTAGTTACTAAAACTTTAATCGTATTTTTTAAAATAGAACTTATAAACATTTATTACTCATATATTTTTTTAAAAGATAATGTTAATTAATCAAATATAATGTAAAACTATAATTATTCATTAAATAAATTATTATAAACATTTTAAGATATTTTACATTAAAAAATATTTTTTATAATATTAAATTGAGGAAAGCATGATTGAAAGATACTCAAGAGAAGAAATGGTACAAATATGGTCACCATCTGAAAAATTTAAAATTTGGTTTGAAATTGAAGCTCATGCTTGTGATGCTCAAGCTCAATTAGGAGTAATACCGTTAGAAGCTGCCAAAAAAATTTGGGAGAAAGGCAAGTTTGATATTGAGAAAATAGATGAAATAGAAAAAACAACAAAACACGATGTTATTGCCTTTTTAACTAACTTATCTGAATACATTGGGGATGAGGCAAGATTTATTCACCAGGGAATGACCTCATCAGATGTATTAGATACTACTTTATCAATACAATTAAAAAAAGCTTCTGAAATTTTATTAAATGATATTAATAAATTACTTACAGCTCTTGAAAAAAAAGCTATGGAACATAAACATACAATTACTATTGGTCGGTCACATGGTATACATGCCGAGCCAATTACATTTGGTTTAAAATTAGCTGGTTATTATGCTGAATTTAAAAGAAATAAAGAAAGATTAATTAACGCTAAAAAAGAAATAAGCACATGTGCTATTTCAGGTGCAGTAGGTACTTTTGCACATATTGATCCCTTCGTAGAAAGTTATGTTTCAAAAAAATTAAATTTAGAACCTGAAGAAATTTCAACTCAAATTATTCCGAGAGATAGGCATGCTATGTTTTTTTCTACGCTAGGTGTTATCGCTTCAAGCGTAGAACGTTTGGCAACAGAAATAAGACATCTTCAAAGAACAGAAGTAAGAGAAGTTGAAGAGTACTTTGCACAAGGTCAAAAAGGATCTAGCGCAATGCCACATAAAAGAAATCCTGTTTTGACCGAAAATTTAACTGGGTTGGCAAGAATAGTCAGATCATCTGTAACACCAGCTTTAGAAAACGTTACTTTATGGCATGAAAGAGATATATCCCATTCTGCAGTTGAAAGAATGATAGCTCCTGATTCGACAATAACACTTGATTTTGCTCTAAACAGGTTAACTTCAGTTATTGATAATTTACTAATATACCCTGAAATAATGTTATCTAATTTAGAAAAGCTAGGAGGACTAGTCCATTCTCAACAAGTTTTACTTGCTTTAACTCAAAAAGGAGCGAGCAGAGAAGATGCATATGAAATGGTTCAAAGTAATGCAATGAAAGTATGGGAAACCCCCGAAGCCACTAGAAAAAATGTATATAAAAAATTACTTAAGAATGACCCAAAAGTAAAAAATTATCTTGATGAAATTGAAATTGATAAATTGTTTAATTTAAATCAGCATTTTAAACATATTAATACTATTTTTGATCGCATTTTTTCTAATGAGAAAGAATAAAGCTATGACAAAAAAGAAAATTATTTATGAAGGAAAAGCTAAGACAATTTTTGAAGGACCTGATTCAAACACAATAATTCAGTATTTCAAAGATGATGCAACTGCAAATAATGCAGAAAAACACTCTATAATTAATGGTAAAGGTGTTTTAAATAATGCTATCTCTGATTATCTAATGCAAAAAATAACTGATATTGGGATACCAACTCATTACATAAAAAAACTTAATATGAGAGAACAACTTGTAAGAAAAGTTGAAATTATACCTGTTGAATTTGTGGTTCGCAATATAGCAGCTGGATCAATTGTAAAGCGTCTTGGATTAAAAGAAGGACAATTATTTTTTAGACCTTTGGTAGAGCACTATTATAAAAAAGATGAATTAGGTGACCCTTTAATAAATGAAGATCATATTATTAACTTTGACTGGGCAACTAGAGATGAACTAGATGAAATGCAAGAATATGGCCTAAGAATTAATGATTTTTTAAGAGGTGTATTTTTAGGTATCGGCTTAAAGCTTGTTGACTTTAAAATTGAATTTGGTCGTTATTTTTCAGAAGATGGCAATTCAATATTATTGTTAGCTGATGAAATTAGTCCTGATAACTGTAGATTGTGGGACATAAAAACTAATAATAAAATGGACAAAGATTTATTTCGACAAGATATAGGTGGATTAAAAGAAGCCTATCAAGAAGTAGCTAATAGACTGGGGATACTTCCTGAAAAAAAAACTTACTCAAGTAGTAAAACTGAAATAGTAAAGTAAAGTGAGCTTACAATGAAAGTAATTATCAATATATCATTAAAAAATGGAGTTCTAGATCCAGAAGGCCAAGCAATTAAAAACTCATTGTTGAATCTTGGATTTAAAGATTTTAACAATATACGAATTGGTAAACAAATAATATTAGATATTGATAAAATCAATAAATCAGAAGTTCTAGAAGAAGCTAATAATATGTGTGAAACAATTTTAGCTAATACGGTTATTGAAAATTATAAAATTGATATTTTAGAGGGTAAATAAATTTTATGCGAACGGCAGTAACTATATTCCCAGGCTCTAATTGTGACAGAGATATGATAATTGCCCTAAAAAAAATAACAGGCAAAACTCCTATTAAATTATGGCATAAAGAAACTGAAGTACCTAATCTAGATTTAATAGTAATACCAGGAGGATTTAGTTTTGGAGATTATCTTAGATGTGGAGCTTTAGCCGCCAGATCTCCTATAATAAAAAGTATTAAAAATCATATTAGCAGAGGTGGAGCTGTACTTGGTGTATGTAACGGGTTTCAAATTTTAATTGAAGCTAAACTTCTTCCTGGTTCCTTAATTAAAAATAAAAAATTACTTTTTACTTGCAAAAAAACATTATTAGAAATCCAAAATACCCTTCCAAGCCCTTTTTGTTCAGGATTTAAAGTGGGCACAACACTAGAAATTCCTGTTGCTCACAATGAAGGCAATTTTTTTGCCTCTAAAGAAATGGTTGAAAAATTAGAAGGTGAAGGAAGAATAGCCTTTAAATATAAACAAATTAAAAATAATAAGAATAGTTTTAATCCAAATGGTTCCTTAAATGACATAGCTGGTATTTTATCAAAAAATGGTCGTGTTTTAGGAATGATGCCTCATCCTGAAAGAGTGATAAATAAATTTCAAGGTGGAATTGATGGATTAAAATTTTTAAGCACAAGTATAGAACATCTAGTTGGTTAAATAATGAAAAACGAAGATTTAAAACTAAATAAAAATATAGATTCTGAACTTCTAAAAGTTAACAAAAATGAATATTTTGTTCAACAAACCAGTAATCTAAAAGCAGCATTAGAAATGGGTTTAACAAAAGAAGAATTTGAACTAATTTGTAATAAAGTAAAGAAAATTCCTAACAAAACTGAATTAGGAATTTTTTCTGCAATGTTTTCAGAACATTGCTCATATAAAAGTTCAAAAAAATGGCTTAAAACTATGCCGACTAAAGGTAGTCACGTTATTCAAGGACCTGGAGAAAATGCTGGGGTTATAGATATTGGTGATAATTTAGCTATAGTTTTTAAGATAGAATCTCATAACCATCCTTCTTTTATTGAGCCTTACCAAGGATCTGCGACAGGCGTAGGTGGAATATTAAGAGATGTGTTTACAATGGGTGCAAGACCTATTGCTCTTTTAAATGCATTGCGATTTGGCTCTATAGATCATCCATTAACTAAACATCTTCTTTCTGGTGTTGTAAGAGGTATCGGTGGCTATGGAAACTGTATAGGAATCCCAACAGTGGGTGGTGAAACTGAATTTAATAAATCTTACGATGGAAATATATTGGTAAACGCCATGGCTGTTGGGTTAGCTAAAAAAGATCGAATTTTTTATTCAGCCGCAACTGGATCAGGTAATCCTGTAGTATATGTAGGAGCTAAAACTGGAAGAGATGGTATTCATGGTGCAACAATGGCATCTGCTGAATTTACAGAAAATAGCGCAGAAAAAAGACCAACTGTTCAAGTTGGAGATCCTTTTACTGGTAAATTACTTTTAGAAGCTTGTTTAGAATTAATGAGCACAGACATTGTTTTATCAATCCAAGACATGGGAGCTGCAGGTCTTACTAGTTCGAGCGTTGAAATGGCCTCTAAAGGAGGTTTAGGTATGTTTTTAAACTTAGACTTAGTCCCAACTAGAGAAGAAAAGATGACTAGCTATGAGATAATGTTATCCGAGAGCCAAGAAAGAATGTTAATGGTTTTAAAGCCTGGATCAGAAAATCAAGCAAAAGCTATTTTTCAAAAATGGGACTTAGATTTTGCTACGATAGGTGAAGTGACAAATACAGGAAGATTAATACTTAATAAAGATAATCATGTTGCTTGCGACATTCCTATAGCACCATTAGTAGACGATGCTCCAGAATATGATAGACCTTATGAAATAATTAGAAATAAACTAATTTCAACTTCAAAAGAAATAGCTGTAAATAAAACAATAAATGAAATTTTAACAAAATTTTTTAAAAACCCTAATATGGCAAGTAAAAGATGGCTTTGGGAACAATATGATAGTTCAGTAATGGCTGACACAGTTTTATCTAATGGTAATAGTGATGCTTCAGTAGTTAGAATTCATGGAACTGAATCTAAAAAATCCTTAGGTAAAGGTATCTCCATGACAACAGATTGTACACCAAGATACGTCAAATCTGATCCAATAATTGGAGGTATGCAAGCGGTATGTGAAGCAGCAAGAAATATAGTTTCAACAGGAGCAAAACCTTCAGCAATCACTAATAATTTAAATTTTGGCAATCCTGAAAAAACTAATATAATGGGAGAAATTGTTGGTTCTATTCAAGGAATATCTGAAGCCTCAATATTCTTAAATACTCCTATAGTATCTGGAAATGTATCGCTTTATAATGAAACAAATGGTGTAAGTATTTTACCAACGCCAGTAATTGGAATGGTTGGTCTAATAGAAGAAGTAGAGAAATGCATCGGATTAAATGCAGAAACTGATTGTACATTAATTCTTCTTGGTCAAAACGAAAAAATCGATGATGGATGGTTGGGTTGTAGTTTATATCAAGAAATAACATCTCAAGATATTAGTGGTGCTCCTCCTCCAATAAACTTAGAAAATGAAAAAAAATTAATTAATCTTATGTTAAAGTTAACAGATTCTAATATGATTATTTCTGCTCATGATCTTTCTGATGGTGGATTACTTCCAGCTATTTGTGAAATGTTATTTTTTAATAAATTAGGAATAAATGTTAATCTTCCTATAAATTCAACTTTGCAAAACTGGGCAAATCATATGTTACACGGATGGTGTTTTGGTGAAGATCAGGGTAGAATTATTGTTGCTACTAAAAATCCTGAAAAGGTTATTTTATCTGCAAAAAATAATTTAGTAGACTTTTTCGTTCTTGGTGACACTAATAAGACTGGAAACTTGAATTTATACAATTTAGCTCCCATATCAATTAATGATATAAGTAATTATAATGAAGAAACATTACCTTTGTTAATGAATGAAGATAAGTAAAGGCAGGCAGATAACATGACTATGACATCAAACGAAATTGAAGAACTGATATTAAAATCTTTTCCAAATGCTAAAATTACTATAGATGACTTAAGAGGTGATGGTGACCATTATGCTGCTCAAGTAGTTACAGAAGAATTTAGAGGGAAATCACGTGTACAGCAACACCAAATGATTTATAATGCAATGGGTGGAAGAGTTGGAAAAGAGTTACATGCTCTTGCCTTAAACACTTCTGCTCCAAAAGATTAAAGGAGACTTACTATGGAAGAAAATACAAAAGAAAAAATTAAAGATATAATAAAAGATAATGAAGTTTTATTATTTATGAAAGGCACACCTGTAATGCCTCAATGTGGATTTTCTGCAGCAGTAGTAGGAGTATTAACTCATATGGGTGTAAAGTTTAATAGTATTAATGTTTTAGAAGACGCCGAAATTAGAGAAGGAATTAAAGAATATTCCGATTGGCCTACCATACCTCAATTATATGTTAAGAATGAATTTGTTGGTGGTTGTGATATTATAAGAGAAATGCATGAAAATGGTGAATTAAATGACTATTTTAATAACGCGGGAATAAGCGTTTAAAAAAAATTATAAAAAAAAACGCTACATGAATAATGTAGCGTTTTTAATATAAAACAATATAAATTATCTTGAATAAAATTCGATAACTAGATTAGTTTCCATTTGCACAGGATAAGGAACTTCATCAGGCATAGGAATTCTGATTAATGAACCAGAAAACTTTGAATGATCAACTTCAACATAATCAGGAACATCCCTCTCAGGTAAAGCAATTGCTTCCATAACTGCTGGAATTGATTTTGCTTTTTCTTTTAAAGAAACAATATCTCCAATACTTAGCATTCTTGAAGGAATATTACATCTGCCACCATTAACTAAAACATGACCATGATTAATTAATTGACGACATGAGAAAACTGTTGGAGCCAACTTAAGTCTATATAAAACAGCATCTAATCTGCATTCTAAAATACCTATTAAATTTGCTCCAGTATCTCCTTTTCTTCTAACAGCTTCTGTATAATATTTTTTAAACTGCTTTTCACCAATATTACCATAATAACCTTTTAATTTCTGCTTAGCCATTAACTGCACACCATAATCAGTTGGCTTTTTTCTTCTTTGACCGTGTTGTCCTGGTGCGTATTCTCTATCATTAAGAGGAGATTTTGGTCTTCCCCAAAGATTTACACCTAATCTTCTATCTATTTTATGTTTGGAACTAGTTCTTTTATGATCTGACTTAGGCATTAATACAACCCTTTATAAAACTACTCAAATAAAGTAGCAATTATGCTTCCAACCAGAAGTTATGAAAACCTCGGGATAAACAACACCATGTTGATATCCACATTATCGGAAATAGACTTGAAAAATACTTGTTAACTAGAAAATGTCAAGCACGATTTCCTTTTTCAGATAATGACCTAATAATGCCATGCAAAGTTCTTAGATCTTGATGTGTTAAGGAAGCTCTATTGAATAGACTACGAATATTACGCTTTACAACAGGAGCCATTTCAGGTGAATAAAAAAAACCTGATTTTGTTAGCATTTCATCTAATTGTTTATAAAAATACTCTCTATCACCTACGTTTGATAATTCAGTACTTTTTTTTATTTTTTTATTAACTAAAACTTCATTATCTTGAGGGCTTAATTCAGAAATTTTTAATTTATTCCATTCCCAACAAATTAACAAAACAGCTTGAGATAAATTTAATGAAGAAAAATTTTTATTCAACGGTATAGAAATTGTATAATCAGCTTGAACAACATCATCATTCGACAAACCTGATTGTTCAGGTCCAAATAAAAACCCAACCTTACCGCCATTAATAACATGTTGAAAAGATTTTGAAATAGCTTCAATAATATTTAAAGATTTTGTTCCTATAACACGTTTTCTAGCTGTTGTAGCTATTAATAAAGATATGTCATGCGTAGCTTTATCTAACGATTCGAAGCATTCTAAATTATCTAAAACGTCATCTGCACCAGCTGAAATAGCGTATGAGGATTTATTAGGCCATCCATCTCTTGGAGAGATTAATCTTAATTTTTCAATACCAAAATTTTTCATAGCTCTAGCAGATGAACCAATATTTTCACCTAATTGGGGCCTTGATAATATTATATACGGGGTAAGGATTTTCATATGTAATTCATATTTTATTTAACTTTTTCTCCAGTCAGTTCGATCTGGCTTATCTTCTAAAATAATATTTAATTCTAATAATTTATTTCTTATTTCATCTGCTAAAGAATAGTTTTTATTATCTTTAGCTATTTTTCTTTCTATAATTAATTTATTAATTTTTTTATCTGATATTATTGGTTGAGAACTTAATTTATCTGTATAACTATCTTTTCCATATTTTAACCAATTTTCTGAAGAGTGAGACAAAATTCCTAATATTGAACTTGAGTTTTTTAATTTTTGAGCACTTTCTTTACTTCCTTTATTTGCTTGATCTGCCAAATAATGTGCTCTAGCAAGAGCTTTAGGAGTGTTTAAATCATCACATAAGTTTATTAAAATTTCTTTATCAGGATCTCCATCAATTTCAAACCCATCAACTGCTCTATATAATCGAGACAAAGATTTATGAGCTTCTGTTAAAGTATTTTTGCCAAAACTTAATGGAGCTCTATAGTGAGCTTGTAAAAGTGAATATCTGATTGATTCACCGTCACAATTTAATAATAAATTATTAATTGTACTAAAGTTACCAAGAGATTTTGACATTTTTTCACCATCAGATGTCACATATCCATTATGAATCCAATAATTAGCCATTAAATTTGAATTATTAGAACAACAAGATTGAGCTATTTCATTTTCGTGATGTGGAAAAATTAAGTCAGCACCTCCTCCATGAATATCAAAAGAATTACCTAAATACTTTTTACTCATAGCTGAACACTCAATATGCCAACCTGGACGACCTCTTCCCCATGGACTTTCCCAACCTGGAAGATCTTCAGAGGAAGGTTTCCATAATATAAAATCACCAGGATTATCCTTATAATCAACAACGTCTACACGAGAGCCAGAAATCATTTCTTCTAAATTTCGTCCCGATAAATTTCCATATTTTTTAAATTTTTTTATAGAAAATAGAACATTATTTGATGCTACATATGCAAAACCTTTTGATATAAGAGTTTCAATCATATTGATCATTTCATTAATATGATCAGTTGCTTTCGGTTCATATTCTGGAGGCAAGTTTCCTAGAGAATTACAATCTTTTTGAAAGTTTTTAATAGTTTGATTTGTTAATTCTGAAATAGATATATTTTTTTCTTTTGCACGTTGATTTATTTTATCATCAACATCTGTAATGTTTCTAACATAAGTAACTTTTGGATAAATGCTTCTAAGAACTCTTACTAAAACATCAAATATAACTAAAGGTCTAGCATTCCCAATATGAATAAAGTCATAAACAGTTGGTCCACATACGTATATTCTAACATTATTAGAATCAATGGGATAAAAGTCCATTAATTGTCTTTCATAAGTATTATATAATTTTAAATTACTCATAATTACTCTTCTTTTTTATTGATCTTGATTACTTAATCTTTTTAAAACTTTATCTCTTCCTATAATTAAGATTAAATCTGCCATTTCAGGACCTTTGTTATATCCAGTTAGACATAACCTAAGTGGCATATATAGATCTTTCCCTTTCCGGCCACTTATTTGTGATAAATTTTTTGTCCATATAGACCAAGTAGATTTATTAAATTCACCTTCTGGAAGAGTTTTTGCTGCTTGAGTTATAAAAGCACCATCTTCTATTATTGAATTAATGTTACCAAAACATACATCAGACCAATCCTTTACATTTTTTAAAAGGGAAATATTACCTCTTACTAAATACCAAAGATCTTTTGTGATTATTAAATCTAATTTATTTAAATCATTTAAAACTTCGTCATACTCCATCAATTGAAGAACCTTAGAATTTAATGCCAATAATTCATTTTTATCAAATTTAGGTTTTGATTTTCCAAATTTATTTATATCAAAACTTATGATTATATTTTCAATATCTTTTTTTGCCTCCACTGAATCAGATGATCCAATTTTTGATAATAAAGATGATATAGCCATAGGATTAACACCTTCATTTCTTAAATCTTGCAGAGACAAACTACCTAATCGTTTGGATAATCCAGATCCTGAAATATCAGTCAATAAAGATAAATGTCCTAAATTAGGTGCAATTGATCCTAAAGATTCAAATAGTTGGATTTGAGCAGCAGAATTTGTCATATGATCTTCGCCTCTTAATATATGAGTTATATCAAAATCAATATCATCCACTACTGAAGCAAGTGTATATATAACTCTTCCATCTTCTCTTAATATTACGGGATCAGATAAACTGGACATATGATACTTACTTTCACCTTTGACTAAATCATTCCATTTAATCTCAGAATGATCTAATAAAAATCGATAATGCGGCTTTTTACCACTTGACTTTAAGTTTGCAATGTCTGAATCAGAAAGCCTTAATGCTGATCTATCATAAACAGGAGGTTTTCCAGATGAAAGTTGAACTTTTCGCTTGAGTGATAATTCTTCCGCAGTTTCATAGCATGCATATGCGCGCTTTTTATCAAGCAAAATATTGAGTGCTTCATTATAACGTTCAAGTCTGCTTGATTGTTTTTCAATACTGTCCCAATTAAAATTCATCCATTTTAAATCATTAATAATGTCTTTTTCAAACTCTAATGTAGACCTTTCATCATCAGTATCATCTATTCTTAACATAAAATGACCATTTTCTTTTCGAGCGAATAAAAAATTCACTAAAGCCGTTCTAAAGTTACCTATATGTAAATGTCCAGTTGGACTGGGAGCAAAACGAACTTTAACCATAAATAATTCCTAATTTTAAAAACATTAAATTTTAGTTAAACATTGAAGATATGATGAAAATTTACTTAAATTGAATTTAATTAGCTCCAATTTCTAAAGCCACTTGTTAAAGGATATCTTCTATCTCTTCCAAAAGCTTTTTCAGTAACTTTAGGGCCTGGTGCAGATTGAAATCTTTTATATTCAGATCTAGATAAGAGCATGGAAACTCTTTTAACTTCCTCAGCATTAAACCCTTCACTAATTATCTGATTAACTGAAAAATCATCTTCTACTAATTTTTGTAAAATAGCGTCAAGAATATCATATTCTGGCAAGCTATCAGTGTCTTTTTGATCATCTCTTAACTCTGCACTTGGAGGCTTAGTTATTATACGTTCTGGAATAACAATACCATCAGGTCCAAGGAAATCTTCTGGTTTATTTAAGTTTCTCCATTTACAAAGTGCAAAAACATGGGTTTTCCATAAATCTTTAATTACAGCAAATCCTCCACACATATCGCCATATAGAGTAGCATAACCAACAGCATACTCAGACTTGTTACCTGTTGCTAATACCATTGGTCCATATTTATTTGAAATAGCCATCAAAACTAATCCTCTTAATCTAGATTGAATGTTTTCTTCAGCAATTCCTGACTTTACAAATGGTCCTTTAAAGTCTTGTAAAATATTTTCAATTACTCTCATACCATCTTTTATGTCTAAATCTGAGTATTCTATTCCAAGTTTAGATGAAGCATTTTTTGCATCCTCTAAACTATCGTTACTTGTATATGGGCTAGGCATCATTATAGCTTTAACTAATTCAGGGCCTAGCGCATCTGTTGCAATAGCTGCTACTAAAGCAGAATCTATTCCACCAGACATTCCTAAAACTACGCCAGGAAAATTATTATTATTAACATAATCTCTAACGCCCATCACTAAAGCCTTATATAAACCTTCTAAATTAGAGGAAACATTATTAATTTCAGCTTTAAAAACCCAATTGTTATCTTTTTTTTCTATAGTTATTTCAGACGTTTCTTCTTTAAAATCATGTAATTGACAAGTTAAGCTTCCATCATAACTTAAACAAAATGATGATCCATCAAAAACTAACTCGTCTTGACCTCCAACTCTATTTAGATAAATTAATGGCAATTTAGATTCTAAAACTCTAGAGACAGCTACAGACATACGTTGATCTCTTTTTTTAATTGTATAAGGCGAAGCATTGATAGATAAAATAATATCAGCTCCGGTTTCACATAAACACTCTACAACTGTTTCAGTCCAAATATCTTCACATATAGGCAAACCAATGAGAACATCTCTAACTTTAACTGGACCAGACAAAGGCCCTTGCGAAAAGATCCTTTGCTCATCAAAAACTCCTGAATTAGGTAAATTATGTTTATCCCTGAAAGCTATTATTTCACCTTCATCTAAAACAAAAACTGAATTTCTAATAGTATCTTTTTCTTTTCTAGGAGCCCCTATTATAATAGCAGCTTTTCCATCATTTGTTAATTTAGCTAGTTCATTTAATTGATGACCTACTAATTCTAAAAAATCATCTCTGAGAACCAAATCATCTATTGGATATCCAGAAATATATAATTCTGGAACAACAATAATATCAATATTATTATTGAGATTACTTCTAATATTAATTAATTTTTGAGCATTACCTTTAACATCTCCTACAACTGGATTTAATTGAGCGAGAACAATTTTAAGTTTGTTTTTCATTTTATAGCTTAACCTATAATAATATTATTTTAACGCTTAAGTAGAAACTCTCTTCCAAGCTTAACTTGTGATTTTCCACCATATGAAATGATATCTGCAGTAGCATAAGTTTCTGACCACCTACTTGGCAAATATGACCCTGTACCAATCACATCTACGGGAACATTAGCTAATGAAAAAACTTTGCATTTTTCAGGACCAAAGCCACTAGATGCTACAATTTTAACATTTTTAAATCCTGAATTATCAAGCATTTCTCTTAAATGCCATATAGCTGCCGCAGAGACACCTGTACCAATCAAATATCTTAATTCTTGTTCATTTCTATAACCTCTAATCGCTTCAGGAATATTTCTTTCAAGCACTGCATACGATCCTGCTACGTCTAAACCTTCTATATATCTTCCACCATGAGTATCTAATCTAAGTGACAAAGTTCCTTCTTTAGCTAAATTTTTAAATGCTCTGCATACCATTAAGCCATCAGTTATTTCTTTACCAAAGTAATCAATTAAAACTGTTAGAGGATGATTTGGCCATGTAGAATTAAACATTTGAGCAGCCTTTAAAGTTGATCCTGCGTAACCCACTAATGCATGAGGCATAGTGCCCAAACCGCTCGTAATTTCAAACATATGAGCAGACCTATCTGTTGCGCAGCCTATAAATCCAATTGCATCTCCTTCAGACTTTACCCTTTTAGAACCCACAGAAGCACCATAAGCCATTAAATCAGCCATGTCTGTTCCTGCACAATGCCTTGCGTCCATTGCTAGAAAAGATGTGTTCCTTAGACTTTCTACCATTGACTTTGCATTGTAAGCAGCAACACATGTAGCTCCGATTTTTTGAAGCAAGGCTGTTTCAAGGTCTACTAATGTTAAAAATGAACCAGATAGATATACCATTGGCTCTCCCGCACCTACATCGTCACCTTCATTAAAACAACGATTAACGTTAACACTACTATTTCTTTCTTTAACAATGGCTTGAAGCCAGTCCAAAGCAGGATTTAAAGCAGATATAACAGGTCTTCTCATAAAAATAGCATAAGTTACTTCAGTATCTCCAAATGAGGACACTATATCACGCGTTCTTAAAAAATAAGTATCTGTTACTGAAGGTAATTGATCAGGACTAGGTCTTAAATCAATTGGCCATTCATCTGTTTTATCTAAATTGATATTAGATTCTTTTTTAGATTTAGTCACAGTTTAAACTTTCTTTAAGCAATTACTGAAAATGGTTTTCCAACTTTGCCACGCGTTTCAGCAAGTAGGTCAGCTAATAAAAAAGCTAATTCTAAAGATTGAGTTGCATTTAATCTTGGATCACAATGAGTATGATATCTGTCACCTAGATTAGATTCACTAACAGCGTAAACTCCACCTACACATTCAGTAACATTTTGACCAGTCATCTCAAAATGAACACCACCTGGAACAGTATTCATTTCACCATGCACATCAAAGAATCCTTTAACTTCAGTCATTATATCATCCATTTTTCTAGTCTTAAAGCCACTAGAGGCTTTAACTGTATTCCCATGCATAGGATCACAACACCAACCAACAATTAAACCTGATTTTTTAACAGCCGAAACCAATGGTTTAAGTTTTTTATGTATATCATTTACTCCCATTCTCGCAATTAATGTAAGTCTGCCAGCTTGATTTAAAGGGTTTAACTTTTCAATTAATCTAAGAAGATCATCTGGATCTGTAGAAGGACCACATTTAAGACCAATTGGATTTGCAATACCTCTCATATATTCTATATGAGCCTCGTCAATAGCTCTAGTTCTATCACCTATCCAAAGCATATGTGCAGAAGTAGCGAACCATCCTTTTTCCTCAGTAATGGTATCTTTTCTAGTAAGAGCTTCTTCATAGTTAAGAAGCAAGCCTTCATGAGATGTATAAAACTCTGTTTCTCTAAGTTGAGGAGTGTTTTCTGGGGTCATACCACAAGCATTCATAAATTCTAAAGATGAAGTGATTTGAGCAGCAAGATTTTTATATTTTTCTGCTTCTTTAGTTCCCCTCACAAACTCTAAATTCCATTCATGTAATTTAGTTAAGTCTGCCATTCCTCCACTTGCAAATGCTCTTAATAGATTAAGTGTAGATGCAGATTTATCATACACTTTAATTAAACGTTCTGGGTTTGGTTCTCTAGCATTTTTATTAAATTCCATATCATTTACCATATCACCTCTATAACTAGGAAGCTCTATGTCTCCAATTATTTCAAAAGGTGAAGATCTTGGCTTTGAATATTGACCAGCAAGCCTTCCAATTTTAACTACAGGTAAAGCTGATCCAAAAGTAAGAACAACTGCCATTTGTAAAAGCACTCTAAAGCTATCTCTTATATTATTTGCATTATGCTCGGCAAAAGACTCAGCACAATCACCACCCTGCAACAAGAAAGCTTTTCCTTCAGCAACATCTGCCATCCTTTTTCTTAATCTTCTAGCTTCTTCAGCAAAAACCAAAGGTGGCCTTAAAGAAAGTTCTTTCTCAACATTAACAACCTTAACTTTGTCGCTATATTCAGGAACTTGTTTAATAGGAAAATTTCTCCATGAATTTACTGACCAATCGACCATTATACTACCTTCTTCTCAATTAAATATTAATTAATAGGCTATTTTACTTTTCAATATCATTCTCAAATAGCAGAAAATGATCCAATCTACAAATATTGTGTTAATAAATTGATTCTAAGACCTCATCGTAACAAACTCTTCCGCCGCAGATGGATGAATGCCAATAGTAGCATCAAAGTCTGACTTAAGAGCGCCAGCTTTAATAGCTATAGCAATACCTTGAATAATTTCAGCAGAATCTGGACCTATCATATGAGCGCCTATAACTTTTTGAGAATTATCATCAACTATTAATTTCATTAAGGTTCTTTCTGGGTTCCCAGATATTGTATTTTTCATAGCTCTAAACTCACTTTTAAATTCAATGACTTGATAACCTTTTTTAACAGCTTCCTCCTTTGATAAACCGACTACAGCTATTGAAGGTTGACTGAAAACAGCACTAGGAATATTGTCATATGAAATAAATCTTTCTTTATTACCGAATTCTCTATCCGCAAAAGCGTGTCCTTCATTAATAGCTACAGGAGTTAATGTAACTTTATCAGTTACATCACCTATCGCATATATTGAATTAATATTAGTTTGAGCATAATTATTAACTAAAACTTCTCCTCTTGAACCAAGATTTAAATCTATATCTTTTAAACCCAGACCGGAAATTTTTGGATTACGTCCTGTAGCTCCCATAACTAAATCTAAATTTAATATATTTCCATTAGAAAGATTTATATTATAATTATCATTGTTTTTATTAATTTTAGAAATTGTAACTTCATTATGTATAGTGATACCTTTTTCTTTCATAGATGACATTAATTGATCTCTAATATCATTATCAAAACCTCTTAAAACCTTATCAGCACGAAAAATCAAATGAGTATCAACGCCAAAGCCATTAAATATACCAGCAAATTCTACAGCTATGTATCCGGAGCCATATATTGCTATTGATTTTGGCAATTGATTTAAATCTAAGGCTTTATCTGAATTAATCATATATTGATTTCCTTCAAATTCAGGGAAAGAAGCTTCGCCTCCTACAGCTATCATTATCTTTTTTGCAGAAAAATTAATTATTTTACCATTTTCTTTAGTTATTGAAACTAAGTTTGGGTCTTCAATTTTTCCCCATCCAGATATTAAGTCACATCCAGAATTTTTAATTAAATTTACATAAATTTCATGTAATCTATCTAATTCTTTATTTTTTTTCTTTATAAGTTTGTTCCAATTACTTTTAAACCCATCAACCTGCCAACAAAATCCTTCAGCATCAGAAACTTGTTCAGAAAATTGCGAAGCATAAACTAGAAGTTTTTTTGGAACACAACCTCGTAGCACACATGTTCCTCCAGCCCTGTCACCTTCTACAACTAATGTTTTAGCACCATAAGACGCTGAAATTCTTGCGGTTCTTGTTCCACCAGATCCAGCACCTATAACTATTAAATCATAATCATAATCAGACATTTCATCTCCCTCTGGTAACAAAAAATAATATAGTGAATATATTAATTCATATGATTAAAGCTATTACTAATTAAAATAAAATTATTGTTATTAAAATTGTGTACTTAAAAAAAACAAGAAATAAAAAAAAACTTGAACATTTATAAAAAAATTAAAAAAAAGCTTGAGCTTTCATTGTTAAGCCTGCATCTAAAGTGCTTGTATAACAATTAACTTCATTATTACCTTTATCTTCAATATTAATAAATAAATTATCATTAGCAAAAACAGGCGCTACACCTTTGTGAATAAATTTTTTAACTTTAGTTTTCTTAAACTTTTCAGCAGCCCTTAAAAGAAGAGTTGCTTGTAACGGTCCATGAAAAACAAGATTTTTATAACCTTCTTCATTTACAGAATACGGGTAATCGTAATGGATCCTATGACCATTAAAAGTTATTGCAGAGTATCTAAATAACATTGTTGGATGTGTATATATTTTTTCTTCATAATCAAATTTAAATGTAGGTAATTCATTTTTTAAAATTTCAGTTTTTTGTTGCTTTATAAAATCTCTATAAACAATGTCATGAAATTCTTTAATAACTAACTTATCATTTACAAAAAACTCATATTTAGCTTTAACAAAACATAATAAACCTGATTTTCCTTTTTTAAGATTAATATCAAAAACTGAAGATTTTTTTGTCACTATATCTCCAATAAATAATGGAGAAAAGAATTCAGTTTCACAACCTGCCCACATTCTTCTAGGCAAAGATACAGGAGGCAAAAAACCACCTTTTGTGGGATGAGAATCTTTTCCTAGAAGTGACGATTTAACAACTGCAGGAGCTAGCGCCCAATGAATACCAGATGAAGCCTCTTGTCCAGAAATTGGTTCCCCAGGATCTATATCTAAAGTAGCTCTAAACCTTTTCTCTAGACCTTGTGAGACTTCATCGGTTACAACTTCATTATTTCCAATCCATTTTTTAAGATCATCTACATTTATATTTTCTTGATTCATTTGTAAGTCCATAAAAAAAGTTTTACTTAATATATTAAATTAAATAATTTAAAACATATACCCTAAATATTAAAGAAAGCATTTAAAATGAACCATATACTAAACTTGAATATTGGCATCGCAGGATGTGGAACTATGGGATTGCCAATGTTAGAAGTTCTTTTAAACAAAAATATAAAAGCTCAAGGTTATGATATTAGACCTCAAAAATATTTTTTAAATCTCAAAGAAAACTTTATTCCTTCTAAAAAAGCTTTCTTAGATAATAATGACGTAATTTTAAGTGTAGTAAGAGACATTAAAGAAACTTTAGATTTATGCGAAGGTATTGATGGACTTTTTAATATAAAAAATCATAAAATACTTATAATTTGTTCTACTTTATCACCTGCTTTTTTAAAAGATTTTGTAAAAAAAATTCCTAAAAATATTTCTATTATTGAAGCCCCAATGTCCGGGGCTCCAATGAGAGCAAAGGATGCATCATTAACCTTTATGGTAGGGTCAACAAATAATCAATTTAAAATCATTTTACCTTTATTGAAAATTTTAGGCAAATCTATACATCATATTGGAGATTTTGGCTCTGGAATGTCTGTAAAAGTATTAAACAACTTCGTAGCGGCATCTTCAGTTGTTGCAGTAAGACACGTTCTATCAGAAGCCAAAAATCTTGATATCAGTACAGAACAATTATTAGATATACTTAATTGCTCATCTGGAAAAACTTGGTTTAGTGAGAACATAAACTCTATAGACTGGTCTAAAGAAAGTTATAGTAAAGAAAATACAATTGGTATTTTAGAAAAGGATGTAAACAGCTATTTAGATGGTTTAAAAAATACTAAAAGTGACGTCAATGAAGCAATGGATAATTTTCAAAAAGCACTATTAAATGGATTGGCAAACTTACCTAAATATCCAATAGATAATTAATAAATTCCCATTTCAATACCATTTACAAAAGCAAGTGATTGATCTTCAACTTTTTGAATAAAATTGTTTTGCCATTTACCTCTTAATATCAAAGGTGGCAAGACTTGCTTCCATTTTAATCCTGTCATAATTTTATTAATTGCAATCTGACTTCCTTGTCCATCTAAACCAGCACGAACATAGTAAAAAACAGGCAAACCTTGAGTTATTTCTCTTAAACCTTCATAACATCTATCAAAAAAATCTTTGGTAGCTCCTGCCATATATCCAAAATTTTCAGTAGTACTTATTATTACACCATCTATTAAATCAAAAGATTTTATACTTGTTTCAAACGGATTTGAACAAATCAAGCTTGTATTCGGATTTAATAACTTTACTTTCATACAGATATGGTTTGATAATTTAATAGTATTTGGAGATGGACAATGACTTATAAATAAAATATTTTTATATTTCATATTTTCACTAATTAATAAAATTAAAAAATTATATTTTTTTTACATCAAAATGATTTAAAAACTGTTCTAAATTTTCATATGGTTGAGCACCAACTAAACTTTGACCTGAATATACATAAGTTGGAACACCAGTGACCCCATACTGTCTTGATTTTTCCCAGTCTTCATCAATATTTTTTTTAAATGTTCTATTATTAATTATTGACTTAGCTTCTTTTTTATCAAAACCTGAATGAGCGACAACATCTAAAATGACTTCCTCTAATCCAATATTTAAGCCTTTTACAAAGTAAGCTTCAAAGAAATTATCATGTATAGATGATTGTTTTTGTAATGTTTCAGCCCAAGCTCCAACCTCTTGAGCTAATCTACTATTATAGGTATGAGTTCGATTGTTATATGGAAGACCTTCTTCATCCATCAAACCTTTCATTCTTAAGTTTTTTTCTTTTATGTCATCAGTACTACATTGGAAAAGTTCCAGTAATGTCTGTCCTTGTGATGGAGTTGAAGGATGCAAAGGAAAATGAACTAATTTGATATTAATATCAAAATTAGTTTTAATTTTCTTTACTCTTGCATCACCTAAATAGCACCAAGGACAAACATAGTCTGTAAACACTTCTAAATTTATATCATTCATATTATCACTCTATTAAATAATTAAAAAAATACTCAGTCCCAACTAAAGCCAGTTGTCCTAAGGTAAAAATGAAGCCCCTCATCTTGAACAACAAAACTCATCATTCTCTTAGAGCCACGGTTATGATGTGAATGAAGCTCTGAGGCTGGTGTAATTAACACAACTCCATTCTCCCAATCAAGTTCTTCATCTTCAATACGGGAATAGACATTATCTGCTTGAATTGCAAGGGTAATTGCCGCTCCATTATGCCTATGAGGTCTTTGATCCCCTCCTGCTTCAAGTGTATTTAAAGCTGTATTTATCATTGGTATAGTATTTCTACTAGGTAAAGTTCCAGGTGTGGAAAATTGAATAGCTACTCCTGCAGTTTCCTTAGTTTTTGGTCTTTTATAAATTTCCTCTAAATTAGACATAATCTTTTCACTTGTCCAATGAGTAGCTTTAATCATTTCATTTTGTTCTTTAGAAGGAATTAATTTTTCAAAAGATAAAATTGGTTCATTTGTGACTAAGAATAAAATAGAATTATCCGATAAAGAATAATGATTAGTTTCGTTGCCACCTGGCAAACAAAATACATCACCTTCTGACCACTCAATTGTATCTTCTAAATTTGTTGTCTTTCCATTACCTTCTATAACATAGTATATTTCACCTGAGGCAACCAATTTATGAGACAATGGATCACCTGATTTCAATCTAATATATCTTGCTAATATTGATGGAATAGTAGCTGGATAAGGGGTAGACAAAATATCTGAAATATCAAGAGGGATAAGTAAACTTTTGTCATTAAAAATAAAAGCTTCTTCTTTTTCTTTTAAAAATTTATGTCTTGGAACTTTTGGCCAAGACCAATTAAAAACATTATCAGGGCTGTTATATATAGCCCTCTCTTGAGGTGTTTGATTTTTTATATTTTGAATAACGTTCATAAAATTTCTCCAGTTTTTCAATAATCTTAAATAGTATTGTAGTTAAAAAGATTTATTTGTAAAATTAATTGAAAGTTAAAATCTTTGTATATAACATCTAAATAAGGGATATTTAACAGATGAATTTAAATATAAAAAAATTATCAGATCATACTGGTGCAGAGATTAATAACATTAACTTAAATAAAATATATGATGAAGATATATATTTTAAACTTAATAAAGCATTTCAAAAGTACTCAGTACTTGTTATTAGAAATCAAGATCTATCCCCAAATGAATTTCATAAATCTTCTCAAATTTTTGGTAAAATTTTTGAACAGCACAATAAAAAATTTGCTTTAAAAGATAATAATTTAGTCCATTACATATCTAATCAAGATAAATTTGAAGATGGAAAAACTTATATCCCAGGTGAAGACTATCACACGGACCACAGTAACGATAAAAACCCTCCTAAAGCTACAATTCTTCATGCAAAACAACTTCCTTCATTTGGAGGAGATACTCAATTTGTTAATATGAGTTTTGTATATGAACAATTAACCATAGAATTAAAAAATAAAATTAAAAACTTAAAAGCTATTCATGTATATCAAAGTTCACTAAGTACAAGGAAGTTAATGTCTCTTTCAAAAAACCTTCCCAATAAAAAGCAAACAATTCATTCACTCGTAAAAATTCATCCTGAAAATAAAAAAAAATGTGTTTATATAAATCCAATTAGAATTGAGGAAATATTAGGGTTAACAAAAAAAGAAACAATAGAGTTGCTTGAAGAATTGATGACCTATGTTTCAAATACAAATTTTCAATATAGACATGAGTGGAAACAGGGTGATTTTGTTATTTGGGACAATAGAAATTTAATGCATAAGGCTAATGGGGATTATAACATGAATGAAAAAAGATATCTTTATAGAGTTATGATAGAAAATGAACAATCTCTGAGAAAGATATCATGAAATCATTGCTTAATAAAACCGCTATAATTACCGGAGGCTCTAAAGGTATAGGTAAATCAGTAAGCTTAGCTCTTGCCAAAGCTGGTGCTAAAATAATTATTTTAGATATTGACGAAAAAAAAGGTTCTGAATCAGTAAAAGAAATTATAAAAAAAAATGGAAAAGCCTCTTTCTATAAAATAGATGTTTCTCAAGAAAAAGAATGGGAAAAGTATTCTCGATTATTAAATATTGATAAAGAAACTATCGATATTTTAATTAATAATGCTGGTATTTTTTTAGGTAAAGATATTAACAACGTATCAATGGAAGAATATCAAAAATTAATTTCTATAAATTTAACAGGAGTATATCTTGGTATTAAATACCTTACACCTTCATTAATTAAAGCGGGCAAAAAATCTAAATATGGAAGTTCAATAGTTAATTTAAGCTCTGTTGCTGGCTTGGTAGGTTCTCAAATTGATCCTCTTTATTCAATGACTAAAGGAGGAATTACAACTTTTACAAAATCAATGGCAATTTATTATGGGAAAAAAAATATTCCAATTAGAATAAATCAAGTTCATCCTGGAATTATTGCAACAGATATGGGAAATCAAGTATTAGATGCACGATTAATACAAAATCTTAAAATGACGTCTGAGGAATCATACTTAGCTGGCATATCACAAACTCCATTAGGTAGATTTGGAACAGCAGAAGAAGTTGCTAAAACTATTCTTTTTTTATCATCTGATGATTCAAGTTTTATGACAGGTTCAAGTTTAGTAGTTGACGGTGGTTTGACCGCTCAATAATAATCCAACAAGTTAAATTTAAAGAAAGTGATATGATCAATGAGAATAAATCTAGAAAACAAGATTGTGTGGATTACAGGAGCTGGTTCAGGAATAGGTCAAAATGCGGCAATAACTCTATCCAAATTGGGTGCAAGATTAATTTTATCAGGAAGAAATCAAGAAACATTAAATCAAACGGCTGATCTATGCGTAAACGAAGCAAATATTAAAATTTTAGATATCTCTAATAAAGATCAAGTCAAAGAAATAACTTCTGAAATTAAAAATGAATATAGCAAGGTTGATATTTTAGTGAATTGTGCTGGTATTAATATTGAAAAAAGAGACTGGGAAACAATAAATCAAAACGATTGGGACAAAGTTTTTCAAACAAATATAAATGGATTATTTTATTGCTGTCATTCAGTTATCCCTCTAATGAAACAACAAATGGATGGTTTAATTATAAATGTTTCTTCATGGTCAGGAAATCATATCAGTCTTTTATCAGGTGTCTCATACACCTCAGCAAAACATGCTGTGAATGCAATGACCGAAACTATTAATATGGAATTTTGTAATGTTGGAATTAGAGCTTGTGCTTTATGTCCTGGAGAAGTAGCAACTCCAATTTTAGAAAAACGTCCAAAAAAACTATCTTTAGAACAAAAAAATAAAATGCTTCAGCCTGATGATTTAGGTGAAACAATAGCATTTATATGTCAAATGCCAAAACATGTATGTATTAACGAATTAACTATTAGCCCTACATGGCATAGAAGATACATTGCTGATTTAGGAATTGAAGAACTATAATTTTTTATTATTTATAAATAAAATTAAAGAGAAGTTAAAATGAAAAGAAATTTAAAGGATAAAATTGTTTGGATTACTGGTGCAGGTGGAGGAATGGGGCAAAATATAGCTAAAACTTTATCAAATTTAAAAATGACAGTTATTTTATCGGATATCAATGGACATTTGCTTGAAGAAACGTCAAGGCAATGTTTAAAAAACACTAAAATTAAAATTTTAGATATAACCGATTTTGATGCAGTAAAAAAAGTTACTAAAGAAATTAAAGATGAGTTTGGATACATAGATATGTTAATTAATGCAGCTGGAATAAATATTCAAAATAGAGATTGGGATAACATTGATGAAAATGACTGGGACAAAGTGTTTAAAGTAAATATCAATGGAATTTTCTATTGTTGCAAGTCAGTTTTATCAATAATGAAAGAACAAAAAGATGGTTTAATCATAAATATCTCTTCATGGGCAGGAAATCATATTAGTTTTTTGTCTGGAACTTCATATATATCTTCAAAACATGCAGTAAATGCAATGACTGAAACAATTAACATGAAATACTGTAATGTTGGAATTAGAGCTTGCGCCATATGCCCAGGTGAAGTGTCTACTCCATTATTAGATTTAAGACCAATTAAGCTCTCACAAAAAGAAAAAGATCAAATGCTTCAAACTGATGACATAAGCGAAACAGTTTGTTTTGTCGCACAAATGCCAAAACATGTGTGTGTTAATCAAATGACAATAAGTCCAACTTGGAATCGGCTTTATACTTCAATTTTAGGAATTGAAAAAATATAAGCAATACATTTCAAATTTATTTGAAACATTAATTATTTATTTTTAACTTTGAATTTTATCTTGCGTTTTATTTAAAAAATCTTCTGCGTCATGTCTCTCGTGAAGTTGAGTATCTATATCTCCATTAATTCGATTAACCATTCGTCCTCTTTTAACCGCAGCTCTTTTGTCAATCATATTTGCCCACTTTAAAACATTTTTATAAGATTTAACGTCTAAAAAGTCTCCTGCACTATAAAGTCTTCCTAAAACAAGAGCTCCATACCAAGGCCAAATTGCAATGTCTGCAATGGTATATTGATTGCAGCAAATGAATTCGTTATTTGATAATTGTTTGTCTAAAACATCTAATTGTCTTTTAACTTCCATAGAAAAACGATTTATTGGATATTCAAATTTTTCTGGAGCGTATGCATAAAAATGACCAAATCCTCCTCCAAGATACGGGGCACTTGCCATTTGCCAAAACAACCATGATAAACATTCTGTTCGTTCTTGAAAGTCAACAGGAATAAACTTTTTAAATTTATCAGCTAAATATAATAATATTGATCCTGACTCAAAAACTCTAAATGCTTTTGAATTTGAGTTATCTATTAAACTTGGAATTTTAGAATTAGGATTTATTTCAACAAAACCTGAACTAAATTGATCACCTTTTCCTATTTTTATGAGCCATGCGTTATAATCAGCTTCTTTTATTCCTAATTCAAGTAACTCCTCTAGCATTACAGTTACCTTAACTCCATTTGGAGTTCCTTGAGAATATAATTGAAATGGATGTTTACCAATAGGAAGTTTTTTTTCATAAGTAGAGCCTGATATTGGCCTATTTATATTAGCAAATTTTCCACCATTTTCTTTATCCCATTTCCATACATTTCCTGGAACAAAACTTTGTGATTGTGACAATTGAAAATCCTTTATTAAAAAATTATATTAAAATGATGAATTCTATATAGATTAGATATAACAATTATATTAATAATTTAAATCTATCGATTGGAGTGGTTCCTTTCCAAGCACTAAATCAGAACCCTTCTCACCTATTAAAGTTGCTCCTGAATGAAGATTAGCCGATAACATTGTTGGCATAATAGAAGCATCTATAACTCTTATGTTTTTTAATCCATAAACTCTTAATGTATTATCCACAACTGCAGTTTTGTCTGTTCTAGGACCCATTCGACATGTTCCCATTTGATGATAAGTAGTAGTACCTCTTTCTCTTGCAATTTGAAGAAGTTCTTCATCTGTTTGCTTATCTAAACCTGGATACACTTCATAATCAAAGTATTGCGACATAGCTTTGGAATGCATTAACTTTCTTGAAAGCTTTAATCCAGCCACAACTACTCTTTGATCTTCTTCTGCATCAAGATAATTAGGATTAATTAAAGGTTTATCAAAAGGATCACTATTCTTGGCTTTAACCCACCCAAGTGATTCAGGTCTTTGTTGCCATGCTGCAACAGTAAAGCCAGGCTTATCATCAAGAGTAGATTGAACACCTTCTTTATAAGAAGCTGGTGAAAATGTCATTTGCAAGTCATGATTTCTAATAGCCTCATTTGAATGCCAGAAACAATAGATTAAAGTAGGACTTAGATTAACAATAGATTGCTTACCAATTAAATATTTTCCTATTTCTTTTATTAATTTAAGACCTCTTGCTTTTTCATTAATTGTTTCAACATTTTTAGCACGAGCCGTTAATCTAGGTGCAAAATGGTCTCTTAAATTCATCCCTACACCTTTTAAATCATGGACAACATCAATGCCAAGGTCATTTAAAAGTTTTCCTGGCCCAACTCCTGATAAATGAAGTAAATGAGGTGATTTAATAACTCCTGATGATAGTATTACTTCTTTATTAGCATTTAATGTTAATTTTTCTCCTCGTGCACCACCTTTTGAATAATTAACACCAGTAGCAATTTTGTTTTTAATATTAATTTTTGTTACAAACGCATTAGTTATAATTTTAAGATTTTTTCTAGATTTTACAGGATTTAAAAATGCTCTGGCTGAACTTACTCTAAACATCCCTTTTTTAGTTGTTTGAACATATGAAACTCCTTCCTGAGATTTACCGTTATAATCGTTATTTAAAGGAATACCCTCTTCAATAGCTCCTTTAATGAATGCTTCGCAAAGAGGGTCTGTATAACCCAAATCTGTAATTGGTAACTCGCCCTCAGTACCTCTATAAGTTTTATCATGACTACCTATTCTATTTTCATATCGCTTAAAATACGGTAACAAATCAGAATAGCTCCATCCTTTATTACCTTTTTGAGCCCAAACATCATAGTCCATGTTTTGACCTCTATTAAAAACCATTCCATTAATTGAACTTGATCCACCTAAAGTTTTACCCCTTGGGATATCAATTATTCTGCCATTAGTTCCCCAGCTTGGCTCTGCTTGAAATAACCAATTAACATTTGGATTTACTAATGTTCTCATAAATCCAGCTGGAATATGAATAAAAGGATTCCAATCAGGTGGTCCTGCTTCTAACAAACAAACAGTATACTTCCCATCAGCGCTTAATCGATTAGCTAAAATACAGCCAGCTGAACCAGCGCCAACAATAATATAATCAAAATTTTCACTCATCTAAAATCTTTCAGTAAGATTAGTTAAATATTACTTATATTTAAAATATAGTTAACACATTAATTCAATATCTAATTAATTCAAATAGAAAAAAACAAAAAGTAATAACACATTAATATAATACAAAACTATCTATTAGAGTTATTTCCATGATTGAAGCCATATTACTAAACTATCTCTCAAACCAGAAGAAATTAAAATAGCCTGAATATCATCAAAGAAGAAGAAAATTAACGTCGATAAAATTATACCAAATATAAAAGTCATAATAATTTCCTTACTAAATATGATTTAAAATTTAAATTACTTGAATAACTTAAAAAATAAAATAAAATAATATATATTATATTTATATATAAATGGGGACCATAAAAAATGAAAAATGAAAAATATAAGTTTACTGAAACTTGGAAATCGGAATGCGTATTAGCTGTGTTACTTTTTATTCCTCTTTTATTTACAATTTCAGCTGTATTTTAAAATAAGTAATTCTATTTAAAAAATTTTTAAATAATAACACCCTCTTCAATCAACTGAATAATTATTTTGTTATCATACCCATTATCAAGCATTATCTCTCTTGTATGCTGACCTAAAGCTGGCGCAGTTGATAGATAACTTCCATTAACTAATTTAGGCATCCCAGGCAAATTTGGAATAGGCCAAATTGCATCAGATGTAGGTTGTTTTAACCACGAAATTGTCTCTAATATTTTTATTTGTTCGCTATTAACAAATTCACTGTAATCTTGAACTTTTTCATTTTGAACTCCAGCTTCAGTTAATAATTTTTTCCAATAATCTGTTTTTTTATTGATAAATAGTTTTTGAACTTCTTCAGTAAGTAATTTTTCAAGTCCTATTCTTTTAGCATTACTAGAAAATCTTTCATCATTTAAAAAATCTTTCCAACCAACAGCATTACAAAACTTAATAAATTCATGATTTTTAACAACTATAATCTGTATCCAACCATCCTTAGTTTTAAAAGTACCTGAAGGTGAAGATGCATGAGTATAAGGACCGTCCATATATCCACTCATAAGTCTAATCGATTGCATTGCCGCTGCTGCTTCCATAAGACTGATTTCAATTTTTCTTCCAACGTCTTCATTTATTCTTGCATATAATGTTGAAGCAATTAATTGCATCGCATAAAGAGCAGTCGTCATATCAAATATAATTACAGGTGTTCTATGAGGATGACCATCAGAACCTTTATTTTCAGACATAAAACCAGTAAATGCTTGAAGAACAGGATCCATTGCAGGTTTTTTACTCATTGGACCAGTTTGGCCAAAGCCTGATATGGATAAATAAATTAATTTAGGATTATATTTTTTTAATCTATCATAACTATATCCAAGTCTTTCAATAACTCCTGGTCTAAACCCTTCAATAAAAATATCAGCATCAGCAATAATTTTATCTAAAATGGATTGGCTTTTTGGATTTTTCAAATCAATTACTATACTTTTTTTGCCAAGATTTGCTGTTACAGAAAAAGCAGAGTGTTGACCATACTCTTGACCTAAATTCCTAGCCCAATCACCTTCTTTAGGTTCTACTTTAATAACTTCGGCTCCATGTTGAGCTAAAAGCATTGCACAGTAGGGACCAGCAACCCCTTGAGAAAAATCTACTACCTTTAATCCTTTATATGGACGTTCAAAAGACATAAAAACCTCTTTTTAAGATAATTTAAAAAGTTATTAATAAAAAAAACTATACATATTAACATTTAACAACAGTATTTATAACAGCAATAAAATTTTATAAATTAAGATTTGTCTAACATGTTATTTTACATATAATAATTAATGTATCCTAAGTTCAAGTTTTAATGCTAAAGCAACTAAATATATAAATTAAAAACTGTTTAATTGAGGTCTTTTTGAAAAACAACACTAGCATTTATTGGTTTCGCCAAGATCTTCGTTTAAATGATAACCCAGCTCTAACTGAATCAGTTAAAAATGGATCCATAATTCCAGTATATATTTTAGACAACAGTAATCCCAAAGATCATGAAATGGGAGCCGCTAGTCGATTGTGGTTACATTACTCGCTTATAGAATTAAATAAACAATTAGAATCTAATTTAATAGTAGCTGAAGGTAATCCAGAAGATATATTATTTGATATTTGCAAAAAAGAGACAGTAAAAAATATTTTTTGGAACAGAGTATACGAACCTTGGGGTATTGAAAGAGATAAAAAAATAAAAGAAAAATTGTCTAATAATGATATTGAGATAAATAGCTTTAATGGTTCACTATTATGGGAGCCATGGGAAGCACTAAAAGATGATGGCACACCTTACCGAGTTTTTACTCCATATTTTCGAAGAGGATGTATGAATGCACCTCTTCCTAGACGTCCTATACCTAAGCCAAAAAAAATTGTTTATCATCAATTAAAAAATTTTAAAAACTCTCTTATATCTGATCTAAATTTATTACCAAAGCGCGAGTGGAAAGATGATTTACTTATTAATTGGGATGTTGGAGAAAGAGGTGCTCAGTCAAGATTAGACCAATTTGTTCAAAATGAATTAGACGGATATAAAGAAGGTAGGAATTTTCCTACAAATAAAAATGTGTCTAGATTATCACCATACTTACATTGGGGAGAAATTTCTCCAAATACAGTATGGTACAAAGTCAAAGATAGAGCTGATCTTGGCATTGGTAACACTAAAGATAATGATCATTTTTTATCTGAGATAGGATGGCGTGAATTTTCAAATTCACTTTTATTTCACTTTCCTACTTTGCCTAGAGAGAATTTACAAAAAAAATTTGATAAGTTCCCATGGAATTATGATAAAGCAAAACTTATGGCTTGGAAAAAAGGTAAAACCGGATATCCTATTGTAGATGCAGGTATGAGAGAGTTATGGTCAACAGGATATATGCATAATAGGCTAAGAATGATAGTTGGATCATTTTTAGTAAAAAACCTTTTAATTCATTGGCATGAAGGAGAAAAATGGTTTTGGGATTGTCTTTTAGACGCAGATTTGGCTAATAATAGTGCCAGCTGGCAATGGATAGCTGGCTGTGGAGCCGATGCAGCCCCCTATTTTAGAATTTTTAATCCTATTACTCAAGGATTAAAGTTTGATGCTGATGGAATTTTTATAAGGAAATTTATTCCAGAAATTGCTAACCTTCCCAATAAATATATATTTAATCCATGGGAAGCACCAAAAGACGTTCTAGAAAAAGCAAACGTTCGACTTGGTGAGAATTATCCTAACCCAATCATTGATTTAAAATCTTCAAGAGAAGAAGCTCTATTAGCTTTCTCTAAACTAAAAACAATAGAAATTTAATAATGAAAAAAATTAGAAGTTATGTTTTTTTTGTAATTATTTTTTTTGTAACGTATTTATTTTATGTTTTTCCATTTGAAATATTAAATAAATATTTATTGAATGAAGAAAGTAATATTAAAAACTCTCTTATAAATACTGTTATTTTTGCTACGTTAATAATCTATTATTTAAAATCTCATAACACATTTGCTCCATTAAAATTTTTTGTGTATGAAGGCATTGGTGTTGGTTTCATAAGTTTTTGGGTTGTTTGTATAGGAATTATTTTAAATTTTATTAATATTTTTAATCAATTTTCAATAGGTATTTTTTGTATTATTTTAATTATATTATTTTCAGGTTTTGGTTTTTTAAAAGGCCGAAGGATTAATATCAAAAAAATAGAATTATTCTCTTCAAAACTTAAAAAAAAATATAATTTTATTTTTATAAGTGATGTTCATTTAGGAACTAATAAAGTTAAACATCTCTCTAATATTTTAAAAAAAATTAAAACTATAAAATATGATTTTCTTTTAATTGGGGGTGACCTTATAGATTCAAGTTCTTTTAAAATAGAAGAATTATCTATCTTAAATGATATTAAAAAAAAAATTTATTTTGTTAATGGAAATCATGAATATTATTTAAAAGATTATCAAGAAAAACTAAAAAAATTAAGTTTATACAATATTAAAGTATTAATTAATCAAAGCCAAAAAATTAAAGACATTAATTTAATAGGAATTGATGATTTACAAGCTGTTGAAGATAAAATTAAACATGTTAAAAAATTAAGAAAAGAAAATTCATTTAATTTAATTTTAAATCATAAGCCAGATATTTGGGAACAAATTAATGATCAAATTGATTTAATGCTCACAGGTCATACCCATAATGGACAAATATTCCCCTTTAACCTTATAGTTAAGCTTAAATTTAAATATAGTTATGGTTTATTTAAAAAAGAAAATTCAAACCTATATGTTTCATCTGGATCAGGATGTTGGGGCCCTAAAATAAGAATAGGAACTTCTAATGAAATTATACATTTTAAATTGAATAGTAAATCTAGTTAAATATTTATAATTCTTATTTTAAAAGTAATGAATCATTAATTGGATAAAAAGTAGACGTAACATTTTTTAAAGAATTAGCTGTTAATTCGGAAACTCCATATACTTCCGTATCTTTATTATATAAATCTCTAATTCTTTTTATTAGAATATCAAAATCTCCATCTCCTGAGGCTAAAACAATAATGTCTGCCTTATCAGCATTTTCCATAATATCAATAGTAATACCAACATCCCAATCACCCTTTGATGACCCATCTGCACGACTAATAAATGGTTTCAATTTGACTTCAAAACCTATAGCTCTGAGAATATTTTGAAATTGTATTTGTTTTGGATCACCTCTATTCGTTGTGTAAGCAATTGCAGTAACAACCTCTCTATCGTGAGTTATTGTTTTCCAAAATTTATTATAATCGAAGTTACAATTAAATTGCTGCTTAGTTGTATAATAAATGTTCTGGACATCTACAAATATAGAAACTTTTTTCATTTAATCTCATGTAAAAATATAAATTATTTATTTAAAATATATTCTAAACATAGTTTATTTTAAAACATACCAATTTAGATTATAAAAAGCTTTTAATTAAGATTATCTAGTTGTTATTAAATCAAACCTTCAATAACTACTGGCATATCATGCATCTCGATTTTTTTTATAATTGAATTTAAATGTTCAGTATTTTGAGTTTCTATAGTTATATTTAACTTAGCTACACTTGCAGACAAATCCATTGTAAATCTACTATGCTCTACTTCTAATACATTAGCTCCTTCATTAGCACATATTTGCGAAATAGTAGCCAGTTGCCCAGGTTTATCAGGTATAGTTATAGTTAAGGTAGTAACCTGACCCGATCTAACTAAATCTCTCATAAGTATTGAAGAAAAAACTTTAGAGTCAATGTTTCCGCCACATAGAATAATTCCAACTTTTTTATCTTTAAATATTTCAGGTTTTTCTAACATTCCAGCTAGTCCTACTGCACCAGCTCCTTCAACAACAACCTTCTCATGTTCAGCCAACATTGCAATTGCTCTTTCAATCGATGCCTCTGAAACTGTAATAACATCATCAACATTATCATTTATAATTGATAATGGAACACTACCAACCTCGGAAACAGCTATACCTTCAGCTAAAGTAGAGCCTTTACATTTGTTATTTCTATTAAACATTATATTGGATAATGATGGATATAACTCTGATTCAACTCCTATGACTTTAATATTATTATTTATTCCTTTAGCTGCAATAGAACAACCAGCTATTAATCCACCTCCTCCAACAGGAACTAGCAATATATCTATGTCCTTAAAATCAGATAGCAATTCTATTGAAACAGTACCTTGGCCAGCAATTACATTAATATCATTATATGGGTGAACTTCAGTATAACCATTCTCTGAAATTAATTTTTTCACATGATTAAACGAATCAGAAAGTGTATTACCTTTTATGATAACGTTTCCACCAAAATTTTTTGTTCTACGAATTTTTGTAAATGGAGTGCCTTCTGGCATAACAATATGTGATAAAATATTCATTTTTTTGGCAATGTATGCCAAACCTTGTGCGTGATTCCCTGCAGACATAGCAATTACACCGACATCTTTTTCTTTTTGAGATAAGGATAATAATTTTGAATAAGAACCTCTAATCTTAAATGCACCAGTATGTTGACGATTTTCAAACTTAATATAAGTATCAATTCCAATTTTTTCAGAAATTTGATTTGAATAACTAGTCTCTGTCCATTTAACAACATCAGTTATTTTTTTATGAACATTACAAATGTCTTTAAAAGTTAATTTCATTATTCTCTCTAAGTATTATAATATATGATATAGATATGTTTGATGAGTTATGGACAAAAGTAAAAATTGTCAAATTATATATCATAACATTTTTTTAAAAATATATTATTGGAGAAAATTAATGGATAATTTAATTATAAAAAATATTATGAAAGGCAGTCCTCCATCTAAAGAATATCAAGTTTCACTGGATAATTGGAGAAAACATCCTTTTAATAAATGGGCATTTGTAAATACTAGAGAAATAATTCCTACTAGCCTAATTTTCTCTAATGAAAAAAAAGAAAGTGAATTCCAGCTTGATTTTAATGATCTTAATAATATGGAAATCATTCATAAAGAAAATAAATTAATCTTAAAAAATATTTTAAAAGAGTGCCAAACTGATGCATTTATAATTTTACATCGAGGAAAATTAATATTTGAATATTTTGATTACTTCACAAAAAAACACACACCACATATTGTCTTTTCTGTTTCAAAATCCTTAACTTCTCTAACTGTAGGTATATTAGAAAGTAAAGGAGTATTAGATGTAAATAAAAATATTTCTTATTACATCCCTGAAATAAAAGGAAGTGCATACGATACCGCTACGATTAGAAATGTTCTTGATATGAATGTAGCATCTAATTTTATTGAAGATTATTTAAATCCATCTGGAATTTTTGGTGAATACAGAAATGCCACTGGATGGGATAAATCAGATTCATTAAAAAATAATGAAGATGGATTAAGGTTATTTTTGTCTAAAATGCCTAAATCAAAACTTAATCATGGAGAAAAATACCATTACTGTTCTCCACATAGTGATTTGTTGGGGTGGTTAATTGAAAGAACAACAGGAGAAAAATACTCTTCTGTTATGTCAAACTTATTATTTAAACCATCTGGTACAATACATGATGCAAATGTTACATTAGATAAATGGGGTGCTCCGAGATCAGCAGGAGGAATAAGCGTTTCTCCTTATGATTTATTATTAATTGCAGAATTAGTAAGATGTGAAGGTAGCAATAAAAATGGTCAAATCATTCCATCTTCATGGATTAACGATTTTAAAAATTATGACAATAAATTTGCATATCAAAACCAAGATAAACTAGAAAGATTTCCAAATGGAAATTATAGATCAAAATGGTATCAAACTGGATTTGATGATAATGAGTTTTGTGCAATTGGTATTCATGGACAAAATATTTGGATTAACCCTAAAAAAGAAATAACTATTGTTAGGATGTCATCAGCAATTGATCCTATTAATATAATTACAGAAGAATTAATGTTTTCTGTTTTTAAAGAAATATCAAAAGCACTTTAATTAAAAAGTAATAGGGTATTTTTTATACAATTTATTTATTTCTATCAAAATGTCATCTGATAGAACAACTTCAATGCCTTGTAAAATGTTTTTTAATTGAGTCAACGTAGTCGCTCCATAAATCACAGATCCCATAAAAGGTCTTTGATTACAGAAGGCTAAAGACATATGAATAGGATCTAAATGATATTTCTTAGCAAGATTAATATATTCTTTTACTGCTGGAGTGGAATTATCATTAATTCTTCCAAATAGACTAGGAACTCTTGAAAGACGAGAATTTTTTGGAATATTCTCATTTAAATATTTACCTGTTAGAAAGCCACCTGCAAGTGGCGAATAGGCTAAAAGACTAATATTTTCATGATAAGAAAGCTCTGCCATATCAAGGTCATACAATCTGCAAAGTAAACTATATTCATTTTGAATAGATGCTATAGAAAGATTTGGAAAAGACTTTAAACAATTAATAAATTGAATAGCCCCCCAACACGTTTCATTTGATAAACCTAAAGATCTGATTTTACCTTCTTTCTGCAATACAGATAAAGTTTCCATCACTAAATAAATATTTTCTTTAGCTTTATTAGTTTCTTGATTAGAAGGATTATAAGTCCAATTTTGTCTAAAGTGATAAGACCCTCTATTTGGCCAATGAAGTTGGTATAAATCAATATAGTCAGTTTTTAATTTTTTAAGACTTCCTTCTAAAGCTATCCTTATTGATTTTGCATTAATTCCTTCACCATTTCTTACTGCCTTGTAACCTATACCTGAAATTTTCGTTGCTAAAATAAATTCGGATCTTTTAGATTGATTTTTTTCAATCCAATTACCAATTATTTTTTCTGTATTTCCTGTTGTTTCAGGCTTTAATGGGCATGTAGGATACATTTCTGCTGTATCAATAAAATTTACACCACTTGATAATGACTCATCAATTTGTAAATGTGAATCTTTTTCAGAAGTAGCTTCACCAAATGTCATTGTTCCTAAACAATAGGGAGAAACAAATAAATCAGAATTTCCAAGTTTTTTTAATTTCAAAATTTTATACTTTCATATAATTTAACAAAACTTATTAATGAGTTTAAAATTAGCTAAGTAATATAGGTTATTTATTATTATTTTTAAGTTCCCAGCTGACAGAGACTGACCCACTCACAATAGTTTGACAAGCCAATCTTTTAGATAATTCAATTTCATCTTTAGATAAAATATTTAATTCTTTTTTAGTTAATTTATTAGTGTTTTCCATACCTTCTTCAATTATACAAACACAAGTTTTACACATACCACCTCCGCATTTAAATGGCATTCCAGCTTTATATCTTATGGAAACTCTAAGTAAACTGGTTTCTTCATAAAAATCAACCACTTGATTATTATTAGTTATAAAAGAAACTTTCATTATTTTTTAATATCTGCTGATACTTCAACTTTATAATCAGAATTATTATAATGATTTGCAAGAGCTTGTAAGGCAGCTAAACCTACGACTGTATCTTCCTCTCCATTTCCTCCGCTCATACCTATCCCTCCTATAACTTCATCATTAACACAAATAGGAAAGCCTCCAACAAATATTGTAAATTTACCATCAAAACTAAATTGTATTCCAAAAGCTTCATTACCAGGCAAAGCTGGACCATTAGGCATTTTGTTAAATAAGTGAGTTGATCGTTTATGAGTTGCGGCAGTAAATGCTTTATTCCACGAAATTTGAGGACCTGTTAACCTTGCTCCATCCATTCGTTCAATGGCCAAAGGTATTCCAGAATTATCAACCACACATATTGTTTCAAAAACATTTATTTCATAAGATTTTTTTTTAGCAGCATCTATCATAATTTTTGCATCATTTAAATCTAGTGTTATAAAATTTTTCATCACTCATAATACTCCTTAAATAGGATTAGATAATAAAATTTATCTAGATTTTAAAATATTTTAATCATATCTGTATTTAAATTGCCATAGGAAATAAGTGTTTTAATTTCATTCCTAGCAGCATCAATAGAATTAAAATTTCCAAAAAATTTAACAGATATAAAGTTTACACAATTTTTTTGAGTACAATCAATAACTTTAATTTTACTTTTTATATTATTAACCTTGCCAATATTCAACTCTAATTGAACTTTTCCATAAAATTTATAATGGTACATCTCAATAATATCTATTCCATCAACAGGAATAGACTTGTAAACGTTTTTTTTACTTCCAAAAATAATATACATAAGATTTACATACTCAAAATAGTAATAATAATATATTTTATTTCAAAAAGATGTTTAAATAAAATAATATTTTAATTTTTTAATTTTTTATGGGGGATAATAATGAAAAAATTAATGAACAAAGATGTTTTTAGAACTGCCTTAGAAGATGCTATTAAAGGAAAAAGTGCCAATCAAGCACCATTCAGTAAAGCTTGGGCTTCAGGTAAATTAGAGAAGAAACATTTCGCTCGATGGGCTGAAAATCATTATCATTATGTAGGACCGTTTGCAGATTATCTTGGATATGTATATGCAAATATGCCGGATGAACTCACAGATGCAAAAGATTTTTTACTTCAAAACATGTATGAAGAAGAAATTGGTGGAGACAGACACACAGATCTCTTAATTAGATTTGCAGAATCATGTGGAACTACTAAAGAAAGAATTAAAAACCCTGATAATATGTCAGCTACAACTAGAGGATTACAAGCATGGTGTTATACAATAGCCATGAGAGAAAATCCTATTGTAGCTGTAGCTGGCCTTGTAGTAGGCCTTGAGTCACAAGTTCCATCAATATACAGAAAACAAACACCTGTTTTGAGAGAAAAATATGGTTTTACAGATGAAGAAGTAGAGTTTTTTGATTTACATATTGTTTCAGATGAAATTCATGGAGAAAGAGGGTTTCAAATTGTTTTAGAACACGCTAATACCTTGGATCTTCAAAAAAGATGTCTTAAAATTTGTGAAATTGGGGCAGAAATGAGATTCTTATATACTACTGCTCTTTTTAATGATTATGTTAAAAATGATGTGGCATTAGAAGAGTTGGAAAATGCCGCCTAGAGTTATAGTATGCCTATTGTTAAAATTCATAAGGACGAAAAATGCTTTGAACAACATGTTGAAAAAAACGTAAATCTAGTAGTTCAAGCAGGCATTAAAAAATTTCCCTTTCCACATTTAAAATATAAATGTGGAATGGGAACATGCGGAACATGTGCTTCAATAATTATTTCTGGTGCTAAAAATATAGATGAACCTAATTGGAAAGAAATAAAAATTTTAAAAGAGAAGATAAAATTAGGATATAGGCTAACTTGTCAATTTAGAGTTTCAAAAGATCTTGAAATAAAACAAGATATTTAATTTTAAAAAATACTAACTTACTAAATATTTAAAATGTTTTTCTATATATACTAATGATTATTTATTCTTATGATTTTAAGAGGTTTTAAATACATTATTGTAAACATTTTTAAAAAACTTATTATAATAATAATTGCCGGCACAAATAAAGACAATAATGATATAGTTAAAAAATTAAAGTAAAATTCAATTTGAAAAACATACTTTAATAACAAATAACTAACAGAAGTTCCTATTACAAAGGAAATTAATGAAGTCATAATTCCTATAATAAAATATTCTTGTAACCATAAAAAAATAATTTTTTTTGGACTCGCTCCTAATATTTTAAAAATTGCAACTTCAAAAAGTTTATCTTTTTTGCTGACATTTAAAATTCCTAATAAAACAATAATTCCAGAAAACAATGTTAAAAAAGCTATAGAATTTATAATTACAATTAATAAATTTAATAAGGATTTGATAGCTTGGAATGACTCATTAACAGATATATAAGAAATATTAGCAAAGTTCTCCACAATCTTTTCTAATATAGTATTTATGCCCTTCTTATTTTTATTCGTTAAAGTAGCAATCCATGTATGGGGTGCTCTTTCAATATTATTTTTACTTAAGATAAAAACAAAATTAATACCCATGTTTTGCCATAAAATTTCTCTTGTATTAAAAATTTTAGCTTCAAAATTTTTACCTAAAACATTGAATTTAATAACATCACCTATTTTTAAATTTAATCCATTTGCGATTTTATCACCAATCGAAATAAGAATAGGACCATCATAATCTTGAGGCCACCATTTTCCAGAAATTAAATTAACATTTGGGGGAATTTGATTAGACCATGAAAAAGCTCTGTCACTTTTTAAAACCCATTGAACTTCTTTATTGACTATGAGTTTATCAACTTTAATTCCTTTAATTTCTATAATTCTTCCTCTTAACATCGGTTGAGAATTCAAACTCTTTAAATCGATGATATCTGAAGTTATTTTTTTAACTTTATCAATTTGATTTGGTTGAATATCAATTAAAAAATAATTAGGAGCTTGCTGGTTAATAGTATTAGTAATTTTATAATTTAAACTTTCTTCAATTATATTTAGTGTAATTAAAAGAGACAACCCTATGCTAAATGACATTACAATAGATTTAGAAAAAGACCCTGGCCGTATTAAAGATTTTCTTGATAACTCTATAATTGAACCAACTTTAAAATTAATTTTTTTGAGTAAAATAAATAATAAATTAGTAGAAGAAATTAGAATTATAAAGGAGAAGGAAATTACTAAAAAGATATAAAAAGATATTTTTAAATCCCCTGTTAACTTTAATACTAATAAACATAATGATAAAATAAGAACTAAAATTAATACTTTAATTTTTTTAGAAAAATTATTTAAAGAATGATGGGATGACATTCTAATAAGTTGGATAGGTTTAATTTGATAAGTTCTAGATATAGGTATAATTGTAAATAATAAACAAACTATCATTCCGAATAATAAACTCATAATTATTGGATTAATAAAAACAGCTGGTTGAAAAGAAGTAATTAAATTTTGACTTATTAATGAAGATAATAAAAAAGGAATTGTTATTCCTAAAAGAACCGCCGGAATAGAACTAATAATAAAGACAAAAATGATTTGTAAAAAATATATTTGAAATATAGTTGAACTTTTTGCTCCTAGTGTTTTAAAAATTGCAATATTTTTTATCTTTTTTATTAAATAACCATTTACACCATTAGAAATACCTACTCCAGAAATCAACAATGATATTAAACCAACAAAAGAAATAAACAACGAAGTTTTTTCTATAAATTTATTAAAGTTATTTGTACTATTTTTAATGGTTTTGATTGAAATATTAGTGTCTTGTATTAGATTTTTTAAAAAAGTAAGTTTTAAATTTTTATTTGTCGGTATAAATTTAACCTTGTATTTAACTAAGGATCCTGGAACCACAATCTTTGAATCTTTTAAAGCTTCCTTTGTTACTAATAACCTTGAACCAAATGTTGCAAACGAAAACAAGCGATCAGGTTCTTTTATTATAATACCCCGTATTTGAATTTTAGTTTGTCCTAAATTTAATATGTCCCCTACATTAATTTTTAATTGCATTTTGAGAGATTCATCGATTAATACCCCATGAATATTATCAATTTTTTTCATAGATTTATTAATTGGTATTTTAGGAATAACTGATAATGAACCAATTAAAGGCCAATAATTATCTACAGCTTTTAACTCAACAAGCCTTTGCTTTTGCTCATTTAATATTTTAGATAAAAGCATAGTTCTTAGTTCAATAATATGAGTAGTTTTACCGTTATTATCTAACCAGTTTTTAATTTGGACAGGAAATGGTTGATAAGTAGCACTAAGCTCAAAATCACCCCCCAATAAAATGTTGCTTTTATTGTTAATTTCATACTTAAGGTTTTCTGAAACACTTCCAACTGCACAAATTATAAAAACCCCTAAGAAAATAGAAATTATAATTATTTTAAATTCTTTAATTGAACCTCTAAGCTCTCTATATGATAATTTAAAAAGGATTAATAATTGATAAAGATTTATTTTAAGATTTTCTAATAATTTATTATTCATATTAAATTATAAAACCGTTGTCTAAAAAAACATTTTGATTGCAACGACTAGCTATAGATTGATCATGCGTTACAATTATTAAACTAGAACCATTTTCTTGTTGTAATTTGAAAATCAAATTCATTATTTCTTCGCTATTTCTTTTATCAAGATTACCTGTTGGTTCGTCAGCAATTAATATTTCTGGGGAGGCAATTAAAGCTCTTGCAATAGCTACTCTTTGTTGTTCCCCACCTGATAATTGATGAGGATAATGTGTAGTTCTATTTCCTAAACCTACTGATTTCAAAAGATCAAAACTTCTTTTAGAGTCAATTTTAGATCCAGAAATTTCCATTGGTAAATTAACATTTTCTAAAGCGGTCATTGAATCTAATAAATTAAACGATTGAAAAACAATACCTATATATTTAGAGCGATATATCGCTAAAGCATTTTCATTTAAGTTATGAATAGGTTTGTTTTTAAAAAATATTTTGCCTTTTGAAATCAATTCTAAACCAGCTATTGTCATGGCTAAAGTAGATTTTCCGGCTCCGCTTTCTCCCGTTATACTAATACTTGTATTTTTGTATATAGTTAGATTTATCCCCTTGAGAATATGAATGTTTTCAATATTGTTTTTAATATTTACATGAATGTTTTTAAGTTCTATTAATTTCTCTTTTATTTTATTTTTCATTTATAAAAATTACTCTATCTTATATTTATCAACTGAAAGATTTAAAAAGGTTAATGTTATAATATGAATTATATACTTAAATTGATTTTAGCAATTACATTGATAATATTATTTTTAACAAAAATAACATTATCAAAACAAATAAACATTATTATATTAGGTGACAGTCTAATTGCTGGATATGGTTTATTAGAAAAAGATGGATTTGTAAAACAATTAGAGAAACAAATACAATATACAAATGATAAAGTTACATTTGTAAATAGTGGAGTTTCTGGAGAAACATCTTACGGTTTAAAATCTCGTTTAAATTGGCTTATGGAAGATAATTTTGATGGTGTAGTCATTGCAACAGGGTCTAATGATGCTCTGAGAGGAATTTCAACAATTACCATTAAAAATAATATTGATTTTATATTAAATAAATTAAAATCTTTAAACATACCTTCAATGTTAATTGGAATGAGAGCGCCTGAAAACATGGGAACTCATTATGTAACTTCATTTAATGAAATATATCCATCATTATCTAAAAAATATAATACCAATTTTTATCCATTTTTTTTATTAGACGTAGCTTTAAAACCTAAACTAAACCAAAAAGATATGTTACATCCCAATAAAGAAGGTGTAAAAAAAATTGTTAAAAATATATCACCTTCTATTTTGACATTTATAGAAAGTATAAAAGTTAATGATTAACGTTTTAAAATTAACAATTTAATTAATCTCCACAATCCTTTAAAAATTAATAGACGTAAAAAAGAATTATTTAATAATCCTCTTAAAAAGAATTTAATTTTTGCAAAGTTCTTCATAAGAATGATTAAACATAAGAAAAATATTAATGATATTAAAATTATTTTAATCATAATAAAATTGAAAATAACATTAATTAAAACTAGTGCTCAAAGTACCTAAAAAACCATAATCAACTGTAATTTTATCACCTTTTTGTATTTTAATAGGCTTAGCGCATGTACCTGTTGAAACTATCATACCTTTAAATAAGGTAATATTATTTTGTGACAGCTCATTCACCAGCCAAGTTAAAGCTATTTTAGGGTCTCCTAAAACGTTAGAACCTACCCCTTCATTAGTCATCCCATTTAAAACTGAAATTTTAACAATATGCTTTGATAAATCAATTAATTTCCATTTTTTAGACATTGCTGGACCAATCACAAACTCATGAGCACAAGCGTTATCTGCTATTAATTGATTTTCACCAACAAGAGCAAAATTTTCAAATCGAGAGTCTGGTATCTCAATTGAAGGGTGTAGTGAATCAACTGAATTCATTACTTCTTCTATAGTATATTTAGTATTTTTAGGCTCTAAAGTCATTCCAATTCTAAAAGCAAATTCAGGTTCAGCTACTGCCATTTTATTGCCACCAAAATTTAATTTAGCATTTGGAGAAAACACTCTATCATGAAGAATACGACCTACTAAGGGACCTGAAACACCTATATGTTTTTGTCCATCTAAACTTGTTGCAGCTATCTTCCAACCAAAAATAGGTTTTCCACTAAATTTTTCATATAATGACTGAATAGCATAAGACTCACTTCGATTGTTTGGAGATATTTTTTTTGGCAATTGCTTAATTTTTTTACCATTTTGCCAACAATCCCAAATTATTTTAGCTGCTTCCATAATAATGTGTTTACCCTTAATATTAATTAAAATTATAATATTGTTATACTAAATATATTTATTTACTCTGCAATATTAATAGTTTGGTATTAATTTTCATTCTTTATTTTTGAATTATACCAAATAGTTATATCTTGCCCTACTGGCGGTAGAGGGGGGTGACCAAACATTTCAGCAAGGATGCCTCTATGAAACTTTCCATGGGTTACTAAATGAGTAATGATCATATATCTAGGCAAACTACTTTTATTCCCTCCGATTAACTCAAAATTTACAACTTCCTCAAGATTATCTTTATTTTGATTAGAAACGTAATATTTAATTTCCATATCCATTTTATTTTTTGCATCCCAAAGACCTTCCATATCTTCAAATAATATTGTCTGTAAGTTATTAAAAGAATGTTTTTGATTTTTTATATTTGAAAGCCAAATTTTATCAATAACTAAAAGATGTTTTAAAGAATTACGAATACTATTCATAAATGATTTTCGTTGTTTATTAACTTCATCAATTGGAAGCTTTGCTTCAACTTTAAAAAACTCATTATTAGCCCAACTATTGTAATCTAATAATGAAATAAGATAGTTTTTGTCATACATAAAAATAATCCTAAAATTAATATTAAATTAATTCTAAATAAGAAATAGTTATGTTCATAAAAAACCTATTATCAACTAAATCAAATTAAATTATAATTTATAAATAGAAAGGTAATCATTATGATTTTTAGAACTAGAAAAATGATATCTGCAAAAGACTTGAATTCTAATGGAACTCTCTTTGGAGGACGCGTTCTTGAATGGATTGATGAAGAAGCTTTTATATTCGCTTCTTGTCAAATTAATTCATCAAAAATGGTTACAAAGTGTATTTCTAAAATTGAATTTATATCAACAGCAAGAATTGGAGATATAGTTGAAATAGGAATTGAAACAATTAAATTTGGAAAAACCTCTATATCTCTTTCATGTATAGTTAGAAATAAAATAACAATGAATATAATTACAGAAGTTTCTGAACTAGTATTTGTAAAAGTTGATGCAGAAGGAAGACCTGTTCCACATGGTATAACAAGTATGTTGAAACAAGTTATTTAAATAATATTTATTTCTTAACTTTTAAATTTTCATATAAAAATTTAAATAAGTTTTTCTTTGAATTGTTTTGGATATTCCATTTTTTTTTTAAAAGTCTATATAATAATATACATCCCAAACCTAATAATAAATATAAATAACTTGATAGATTTTCCATTTTTTCTAATTTCTTTTAAAATTTAACTATTATTAAATAATAATTATATCAATTATCACTTTAAGCAAAATTATTTTTCTTTAGTATTTTTTTTATTTTTAATCTCTAATCCAATAATATAATGTAATCTCTAACCATTACAGCAATCATCAACTACAATTATACAGTTTAAACCATAATAGTGAGATTGAATGTAAACAAAAACTTAAAAAAAACTACAATATGGACAAAGAATATTTTCATTCATTATTACTACCTACTTTTAATCAAGGTTAATAATGAGGAGGAAGTTTTTCTTCTTCATTATTAAATTGACTATTATTATCTTGGGAACCCTGTAGTTCAAATTTAAGTTTTTTAATTTGAAATTTTAATTCAGTAATTTCCTTTTGCTGATTATAAAGCTCATCACTCATTTGAGCCATTTCTTGTTGAATTAATGTAGTCTTCTCTTCAATTTTTTTAATAACTTCTTCCATTAATAATATCTAAACCTCAAAATAAAATTATTTTAACCTAAATGATAATATAATAATTTATAACAAACAAAATTAATTTATTATATAAAGAACCTATATATTTATATATATAAGTATTTAAGTAAAAATGGATTGAGAATGAAAGTTATAGTTGGAATTTTTTTATTTTTTTGTGTGCTAAATATTTTAATGTATTCTATATCTTTTTTTAGTTAAAATTTTTACAATTCATCATGTTTAATGAGATTTTAAATCTTTTTTAATGTCATCATGATCACCAACAACAATATGGTTTTTACTTTTAACAACATATTTCTCTAAAATTGGCACTAACAGTAACGGAATTATACCTCCTAGAACAATTCCAAAAACCATGCTCCTAATATGAGGATCTATATAACTTGCAACTAAGTCTGCAATTATATGAGATAAAGCTGCTCCAAAAACACCTGCTATATATCCATTAGAAGAAATTTTTAATAATCGATTTATACTCCAGCCTGAATAGTAACCAACTAACATTATGGCAACATGTACAAAACCAAAGACAAAGCCTCTTAGGTTACTATTTGCAAACGTTACATAATGTTCTAAAATATGTTCCATTATTGACACTCCATACATATCACTGGAATTTCAATATGAGAATTTGGAGATATATTGAGCCCTAAAGACTTTGAACCTTTTTTAAAATCTAGTCCCATTCTTTTATTACAGGTTTCTGATAATTCTTCGCAATTTGTACATACATTAACAATATGTAAATGAACCTCCTCTGGATTTGAACAAGTTGTATATTTATTTAAGGAAGATATTTTGTGAATTACACCATTTTTGCACCAAAATTCCATAACCCTGTATATAGTCGAAATATTAAGATCATTTCCATTATTTTTAACATATTCTTTTATTTCATATGCTGACAATGGTTTTCCTATTTCAATCATTAAATCAAGCAAATCAATTCTATTTGGAGTTAAAGTTGACTTTAGGTCTAAACATTTTTTAACAGCAGAATCTTTGATATGGTTAAACATTAATTATTTTCCTATTAACAGGTACACATAATATATTATGCAATAATATTGCATAAATTAAAGATTTTTAAAATAAAAAAATTATTTAAATTTGAAATAAAATATATTTATTAATTTAAATCTTTTACACATCTGAATCCAACATAAACTACAGCCATATCTCTTAGCTTTTCAGCACGATAACTTGAATGCATTTGAGTTTTTCCATACCACCAAGAACCACCTTTAGTTCCTTTAAATTCATCATTATGGATATCAACCCATTCCCATACGTTTGCACCCATATCAAATAAGCCGTTAACTCCAGCTTTTGTCGTTCCAATTAATGAATGGCCTCCTCCTTGTGATAAATGATTAGAATAATCGACATGATTAACTAATCCACAATCTGATAAACAATTTGCTCCATTAGGGTTTGAACCCGTAGGATAAGGATAAGTCTTATTTTTTATAAACGGTAGTTTTGGAGCTAAACGACGCTCTGTATATGCAGCCTCAATCCATTCTATTTCACTTGGAAGCCTTTTATCTTTCCATTTACAATATTCAGTAGCTTCATCATAATTGATATGGACTACAGGCTCATTTTTATTCGGCTTTTTACCGTAAGGTGTTTTCCAAGTCCATCCTATTTTCTTTTTCCAACCAAAACTATAAACTAAACCTCCACCCACCTTTTCAGCCTTAGATATAAAATTTGTGGCCTTGGCAAAAATACTAAATTGCTCAATTGAAATCTCTGTTTTATCAATTGCAAAATATGTAATTTTTTGCATATTATTAAAATCAGAAGCAAAGGCCATATTAAAAGAAAAAGAAATAATTATAATTAAATAAAACATAATATTTTTTATAAAAACTATCCAAATCAATTGAAAATTAAGATATTTTTTTAACAAATAAACTTATATCTTCTGCTAATTCATTGGGTTTTTCCATTGCCGCAAAATGACCTCCTGAGCCATGTGATCTCCAAAACCTTATATCTTTATAAAATTGCTGAGCTAAAGA
>Ga0209711_10000181_pt1 | contig 63785 bp, 58 predicted proteins | sample ArcticOcean_MG_C_7_FD_187441 | JGI IMG/M metagenome (GOLD analysis project Ga0209711, IMG submission 187441) | Marine microbial communities from western Arctic Ocean - ArcticOcean_MG_CB11_88 (SPAdes) (version 2) | ecosystem: Environmental > Aquatic > Marine > Oceanic | place: Arctic Ocean... | reverse complement strand
ATAGATTATTACTTGGATTTGCACTTCTTAATATTATTGTATGACCTGTGTTATATATCTAGAAGACTCTTATAAAGAAGAGGAATTAAAGCTTATAGCGCAAGATCTAAATTTTGAATTGGTCCAAGAATACCCTCAAGAAGGCTCATTTATTTCTATAAATGAAGCAGGGTTATATTTTATAGATAACGCTAAAATCCCCTTAGACAATCTTCATATTGATTTTCTTTCAGGTTCAATGGGTTGGAGAATAAAAAGATCAGAGCATGAAACTTTACTAAAAAAGACATTAGGAAAAACTAAAGATACTTTGACTATTTTTGATGGAACTGCCGGCTTTCTTTCTGATGCAATTATATTTTTATCTCTTGGTCATAAAGTTATTGCTTGTGAGCAAAGTAAGATCTTATATTTACTGGTTAAAGATGCTTGTAATAGAGCAATTGAAGAACTACCTTTTTTATCAAACTTAACACTGCTTCATGGAAATTCTTTGGAGGTTTACAAAGAGCAAATGGATATTGATGTAATTTACTTAGATCCTTTATACCCAATAACTAAAAAACATATATTAAGAGCTGGAAATATTAGTGCTATAAAAAATATTTTAGAGCTAGAAAATATAATGGATATGGCGGATACTCTTTTTACAGAATTTAAAGAATTAAATTACAAAAAAATTATTTTAAAAAGACCTATTAAAGGTGAAAAAATTTGTAGTAATATTAATTATCAAATCAAAGGCAAGTCCACTAGGTTTGATATATACATATAAAAAAATTTAACAGGAGAAGGCTTAATGAATCCATTTGCAATGATGAAAGATGCTAAAAACATGGAAAAAATGTTAAAACCAGCATTAGAAAAATTTATGAAAGAGTCGGGTTTTATTAAAAAAGATGAACTCGAGCCTTTGAAAAGAAGAATCGCAGAGCTTGAGGCCGAGGTAAATAAGTTAAAGGATTAACTTATTTAAATATTATTAGTCTCGAAGAATCAGACATATCTAGAATCATTGAAATGGCCTGGGAGGACAGAACTCCCTTTGATGCCATTGAGGCAACCTATGGCCTTAATCAGAATCAGGTAGAAGATCTTATGCGTGAAAACCTTAAGAAAAATAGCTATACGCTCTGGAGGAAGAGGACTAGCGGAAGAAAGACCAAGCACGTTGGCCTAAGAGAGTTCGGTCAGGTGGGCAGGCACCACTCCTATGATCAGCACAAATATAAAAAGTAGCCACTTCAAGATAGAGAACTTATTTAAGTCTATCTTCTCGGACATACCCAACACATCCATTATTTTAAATGATACCTCCGTTATTATTCAGCATGATGATGACTCAAACCAAGATGCAGCATCAATAGAAATAACCGAAGCAAACAATATATATATAATTACCTATTGGGATGGTTACTCTCTTGTAGAAGAGGAGAAGAGTAACAATTTAGTAAAGTCGTTAAAAATATTTAAAAGGTTTTCAAAAAAACTAGCCAAAAATCTAACCAGGTTTAACAAAAAACCTTAACGATCAAGCTCTTGTATGACCATTCCCGTTTACGAGATACTTAAAGCTTGTTAGTTGTTCCATTCCTACCGGACCCCTTGCATGAAACTTTCCGGTTGCAATGCCAATCTCGCCACCAAGTCCAAACTCGCCACCGTCAGCAAACTGGGTTGACGTATTGTGCATGACAATAGCGCTATCGATCGTTTTTTGAAAATAGGAAGCTGTGTTTAGATTCTCTGTCATGATAGATTCAGTATGGCCTGTGGAGTATTTTTCTATATGACTTACAGCCTCATCAGCGGATTCAATAATCTTAATACTTACAATGGGTAGAAGATATTCTGTACCCCAGTCTATTTCTGAAGCAGGAAGAACTTGATCTGATAGTAATTGCGCTAGGCTGCATCCACGTACTTCACATGCCTGAGCAGAGAGAGCATTAACTATTAAGGGCACAAAAGAGCTAGCTATATCTTTATGAACAAGAATTGTTTCAACCGCTCCGCAAATTCCAGGTCTTCTCATTTTTGCATTAAGACAAACGTTTACTGACTTATCTTCATCTGCATCCTTATCAACATAGATATGACATATGCCTTCCAGATGACCAAAGACAGGGACCTTTGCTTCTTTCTCAACTTCAGCCACTAAACTCTTACCGCCCCTTGGAACTATGACATCTATAGACTTATTTATACCTTGGAGCATTAACTTTACAGCCTCTCTATCAGTATCATTAACTATCTGAATAGCATGCTCAGAAATACCAACTTCTTTCAGACCCTCAACTAAACACTTATGGATTGCTAGGCTAGAGTTTAGGCTATCGGAGCCGCCTCTAAGTATCGATGCATTCCCAGATTTTAAGCACAGTGCCCCAGCATCAGCTGTTACATTAGGCCTGCTTTCATAAATAATACCTATTACTCCAAGGGGAGTAGATACTCGTGATATCTTCAGGCCGTTGGGTCTTGTCCAATTCGCGAGCACCTTGCCAACAGGGTCTCCAAAGGAAGCAATGTCCTTCAGGGTGTTTGCTATCGAGGCAATACCTTCACTATCCAGTTGAAGCCTATCTATAAATGACTCAGACAAGCCTTTTTGCTTTGCACTTTCAATATCCTTTGTATTAGCTGTAATAATTATTTTTTCGTCAGCTAGAATATGCTTTGCCATAGCCAAGATAGCCTCATTTTTCTTCGAGCCTGAAGTTCTGGCAAGCTCTTTAGATGCTTCTTTGGCCTGAATACCAATTTGATTAACTATCTCTTCTATTGAACTCATGACTTAGCTACAAACCTTGTTGATTTAGTTGTACTTCTTAAAAGGCTTTTAATAGGATCTTTCTTTAGACCTGAAGTAATAATGACTGAGCATTTAGACTTCATACATATCTCAGCTGCCTTAATCTTCGAAACCATTCCACCTTTTCCAAGCAAAGATGCTGTTCCTGCCATGGACTCAATTTTCTTTGTAATACTTTTAACTTCAGTTATTAAAATATCATTTTTTTGATTCTTTGGAGGCTCGCTATAAAGACCATCAATATTGGATAGAAGGATTAAATGATCGGCAGTTACAAGCTTGGAAATCTTAGCAGCAAGAATATCGTTATCACCGAACTTTATTTCGTCGGTTGAAGTTGTATCGTTCTCGTTAATGATAGGCACGCAACCAAACTTAAGAAGATTTTCAATAGTTGCTATAGCATTCTTTGATGATTTTTTATTCTCTGCATCAGAGGGAGATAGAAGTATTTGTGCAACCTGAAATTTATGTTTCTTAAATTCTGACTGCCATGCTGCCATCAGCTCAATCTGACCGGTTGCTGCAACCGCCTGAGATTCGTTGAGAGTAAGTTCGGATTTAAGTTTTAATTTTCCTCTTCCAAGTGCAATCGCCCCCGAGGATACAACAATAACATCTTTCTTTTTATTAAGAAGCCAGACAATATCAGCTACTACATTTTTTAGAACAGATTTATTAACTACGCCTTTGGAGTTGGTTAGAAGAGATGATCCTATTTTCACAACCAATCTCTTGCTATCAATGAATGTGTTTTTGGTTTTCACAGTGAGATTATAAAGATGCTTGAAACATAAACAACTACTAAGACTGGTGCCCCATGCCTGAGTCGAACAGGCACTCCCGAAGGAACGCGATTTTGAATCGCGCGCGTCTACCAGTTCCGCCAATGGGGCATGTTGGGCATTGTAGCTAAGTATTATCTAATTTAAAATCATCCTCATTCATGAAAACTTCAGATTTTAATTATTATTTACCCGAAAATCTTATAGCTGAGTATCCGCTGGAGGATAGAAGTGCAAGCAGATTATTAGTTTTCAATAAACAGATAGAGCATAAATCATTTAAAAATGTCTTAGATTACTTTAAAGATGGAGATCTATTGGTTGTAAACAATACTTCAGTTATACCTGCAAGACTGCATGGTAGAAAAGAATCAGGTGGAGTTGTTGAGGTTATGCTTGAAAGGATCATGGAGGATAATCAAGCTTTAGTTCAAATACGTTCTGGAAGAAGTCCAAAAATTGGGACTAAAATTTATTTAGATTCCTATGAAGTTGAATGTATTGATAGACAGGGTAGCTTCTTTATTTTGCAATTCAATGAACCACCTTTAAATATTTTTAACAAGATAGGGCATGTTCCTTTGCCTCCATATATAAAGCGTCCAGATGAAGACTTAGATAAAGATAGATACGGAACTGTTTATGAAGATAAAAATTTACAGAATTCAGTGGCAGCTCCTACTGCAGGTCTTCATTTTGATAAAGAGCTTTTAAAGGCTATTAAAGGCTTGGGTGTAAAAATAGTATCAGTTAATTTAAGCGTTGGAGCTGGAACCTTTCAGCCCGTTAAAGTTGAAGATATCAAAGATCATGATATTCATAGTGAGTATCTTGAGGTATCTCCTGAAGTTATAGATTTAGTTGAAGAGACTAAGTCAAAAGGAGGTCGTGTATTTACAGTAGGGACAACAGCAACACGAGCTCTTGAAACTGCTTATATAGATACAAGCATTAAAGGTTATCGTGGTTATACAAAACTTTTTATCTATCCTGGATATAGCTTTAAAGCAGTTGATATGCTTATTACTAACTTCCATCTTCCACAATCTTCTTTACTAATGCTCGTGTCCGCTTTTATTGGTTATGAGAATATGAAAGATATATATAAAACAGCTGTTGATGAAAAATATAGATTCTTGTCTTATGGTGATGCTATGCTTCTGAAAAATCATGAAATTTAAAGTACACAATCAATCTGATTTTGCTCGAAGAGCAGAATTAGAATTCTCTAGAGGTAATATCCAGACACCTGCTTTTATGCCTGTTGGCACTAATGGCACTGTCAAAGGCTTAACAGTAGAAGATCTCAAATCAACGGGATCAGAAGTTATTTTAGGTAATACTTATCACCTCATGCTACGACCTGGAGATGAGTCTATTCGTGATTTAGGCGGGCTACACAAATTTTCTAATTGGGACAGACCCATTCTTACAGATTCTGGTGGCTTTCAAGTATGGAGTTTAGGTGATCTAGTAAAAATTTCAGAAGAAGGGGTTAGATTTAGCTCTCCTTATGATGGAAAAAAGATATTTATGACACCTGAAGACTCAATTCAAATTCAAGAAAATCTTGGATCAGATATTGTCATGGCATTTGATGAATGTACTGACTATCCTTCAACCCATGAAGAAGCAAAAAAATCCATGGAGCTTTCTATGCGGTGGGCAAAACGATGCAAAGAAGCTCATAAAACAGATTCTGCTCTATTTGGGATTGTTCAAGGTGGAATGCATAAAGACTTAAGAGAAGCTTCATTAAATAGCCTTAAAGACGTAGGTTTTGATGGAATTGCTCTTGGTGGTTTGAGTGTTGGCGAGTCTAAACAAGAAAAAACTGATATCTTGTCATTTATGGCTGATAAATTACCTTCTGATAAACCAAGATACCTTATGGGAGTTGGTAAACCCGAAGATATTGTTGAGGCTGTTAGATATGGAATTGATATGTTTGATTGCGTTCTACCAACAAGAAATGCAAGAAATGGTCAATTAATAACGTCTACAGGGGTTGTCAATATAAGAAATGCTCCATATAAGATGAGTGAAGATGCTGTAGATGAAAATTGTGACTGTAAGGTTTGCAAGGATTACAGCAGAGCATATTTAAATCATTTAGATAGAACCAACGAAATGCTAGGAAGTATATTGTCCAGTTATCATAATATTTATTACTATCAATCCCTTATGCAAGGTATGAGAGATTCAATTGAAGATAATATATTCGCGAAGTTTGTAAAAGACTTTTATAATAAGCGAAATTTAGATATACCCGATGGACCTTTATAAGGAGAACTAATATGGAAACTACTGGATCAATTTTTACACCGTTAATTATGCTGTTTGGCTTTATGGTTCTTATGTACTTTATGTCCATCAGACCTCAGCAAAAAAGAGCTAATGAACTCCAAAATATGATGAACAGTTTAGAGAAGGGTGATGAAGTTATTGCAGCAAGTGGAATTCTTGGAAAAGTTAAAGAAATAAAAGGTGATTATGTATCAATAGAGGTTAGTGAAAATATAACCTTTAAACTTCAAAAAAATGCTATTTCAAACACTTTACCTAAAGGCACGATTGCCTCAATCAATAGCTAGGATAATTTGTGAATAGATTTTCTCCATTTAAGTACACTTTAATCTTATTGGTGCTTGCCTTGGGAGTTCTCTATGCTTTGCCTAATTTATATCCTGCACAACCTGCTATTCAGGTTGCTTACACTGATTCGGGCAAATCAGCAGATCAGTCTTTACTAGAAACAGTTACAACAAGTTTAGAAAATAAATCTGTAAATTTTGATGAAATTATTTTAAGAGATAATAATATTGTTGCTAAATTCTTCTCTATCGAAGATCAATTAAGTGCCAAAACAATCTTGCAAAGAGCTTTGCTAGATGACGCAATCATTGCTTTAAATCTTGAACCATCAACTCCAAAGTGGTTAAAAGACCTTGGTGGTAGACCCTTAAAATTAGGTTTAGATCTTTCTGGAGGAGTTCATTTTCTTCTTGAAGTTGATATTGAAAGTGCATTAAATAGTAGACTTGAGGCCCAATTAAATTCTTATAGAAAAACATTTAGAGATCAAAAGATTTATTTAACAGACTCTTCAAGCAAATCTATGACTATGATGTTTGAATTTAAAGATTCAGAAGGATTCACCAAAGCAAGTAGCATTATTGGTAAGGATAATATAATCGGTATCAATGGCGCCCTTTATGATGTTACTGAAAATATTGAACGTAACTTGATATCAGTTGCATATACAGATGCATCAATTAAAGAGATTAGAGACTATGCGGTAGGACAAAATCTTACTACGCTTAGAAATAGAGTAAATGAATTAGGTGTTTCTGAGCCAATTGTTCAAAGACAAGGCAGTAGCAGAATAGTTGTAGAACTTCCTGGTGTGCAAGACCCTACAGCTGCTAAAAAAATTATTGGAAAAACAGCTAATCTTGAGTTTAGATTAGAAGCTAAACCAAATGCATCAAGACTTAGAAAAGAAGAATTTGAATTTAAAGATGGTTTTAGAACAGCTTATCTAGAAAAAAATATAGTTGTTACCGGTGACAGGGTAACTAATGCAAGCACTGGATTTGATGAAAATGGACGATCACAAGTAAATATTACTTTAGATATGCAGGGCGGAAGATCCATGCAAAGAGCAACTGGTCCGAATATTGGTAGAGGTCTAGCAGTTCTTTTTGTTGAACAAAAAAGTAAGTCTAAAATTGAAAATGATGATGATGGAAATGAAATTATTACTCAAACTTCTTATATAGAAAAAAGAATTATCAGTCTAGCGACCATTCAAGCTAATCTAGGAGCTTCATTTAGAATCACTGGTGTTGGGTCACCTCAAGAAGCTAGTGAGCTTGCACTTCTTTTAAGAGCTGGTGCTCTGGCTGCTCCAATGAAATTTGTTGAAGAGAGAACAGTAGGTCCAAGCCTTGGTAAAGAAAATATTGAAACTGGTTTTAGATCTGTAGTTATTGGATTTATGTTAGTTGTTCTCTTTATGGCTTTTTATTATGGAATGTTTGGTATTGCAGCTAACGTAGCTCTTTTTAGTAACTTAATCCTTATAACAGGCATTATGTCTTTGTTAGGAGCCGCTTTATCATTACCAGGTATAGCAGGTATTGTTTTAACAGTTGGTATGGCGGTAGATGCCAACGTGCTTATCTTTTCAAGAATTCGTGAAGAGTTAAAAACTAAAAATCCACAGAGCGCCATCAATGATGGTTTTTCTAGAGCTTTTGTTACTATCTTTGATGCAAATGTAACTACATTAATTGCCTCACTTGTTTTATATACCATTGGTACTGGTCCAGTTAAAGGTTTCGCAATTACCCTTTCCATAGGAATTGTTACTTCAATGTTTACCGCTATTCTTGTTACAAGATCGATTGTTAATCTTATGTATGGTGGTAGAAATATTAAGGAGTTAAAGATCTAATGAATAAGTTTATTCCATTTATGAAGTACCGTAAGATAGCTGGACTTATCTCTATAGCGCTTTTCTCTATTTCTGTCCTTACTTTAGGCTTTAGAGGATTAACTTTAGGTTTGGATTTTAGCGGCGGAACACTTGTTGAGATATCTTACGAGGAGCCAGTTAATCTTGAGGAAATTCGTTCAATATTAATTGCTAATAATTTTGAGGACTCTCAAGTTGTAAACTTTGGAACTGATTTAGATGTTTTAATTAAAGTAGCAGATCGAAGTGGTAATAGTAAATTAGGTGATCAGATATTTACTTTACTTGAAGATCAAGGCTTACCGGGTACATTGAAGCGCTCTGAATTTGTAGGACCTCAGGTAGGTTCAGAACTAAGAGATCAGGGTGGTGTAGGTATGCTTGTAGCCCTGTTTATGATTTTGCTATATGTCGCCTTTAGATTCCAATATAAGTTTGCTTTAGGAGCAGTTACAGCTTTAACACATGATGTTGTCATTATTTTAGGTTTCTTCTCTATCTTTGCATGGGACTTTGACTTGACTGTCCTAGCTGCATTGCTTGCAGTTATAGGTTATTCACTTAATGATACTATTGTTGTTTCAGACAGAATCAGAGAGAACTTTAGAACTCAGCGTGAACTTGATGATCCCCAAGAGATCATAGATTTATCATTAAATCAGACTCTAAGTAGAACAATTATCACTTCATTTACAACCTTATTAGTATTATTTGCTCTATTTATATTTGGTGGAGACATGATAAGAGGGTTTAGTCTTGCATTAATAATAGGTGTTCTAATTGGAACTTATTCATCGATTTATATAGTTGCAAATATGCTTATGTCACTTGCAATAACACAAGAAGATATGGCTATTCCAGAGCCTGAAGGTGCAGATTTTGATGAAATGCCTTAGTCGGCTTTGTAGTAAGGTTTAATAGCCTGTAACATCGGCTTGAAGCACTTAGGTGATGAACAAATAAAATGATCTCCATCCAAATACTTTGGATCGCCATTAAAGTCACTTATTAAAGCTCCAGCTTCTTCGGCTATAAGTAATCCAGCTGATACATCCCATTTTTTTAACCCATGACCCCAAAAAGCATCTAGCCTTCCTGATGCTACATAACAAAGGTCTAGAGCTACAGAGCCAGATCGTCTAATCGTTACCTCATCTTCATAAAGCTTTTGAAAAGTTTTCATATTCTCATATTTATAAGGTTGCGAAGAATCTGTATGAGATGAATTTGAGAGCAGAGAGCCATCCAAACCGGGTTGCTTACTAACTCTAATCTTTCTATTATTTAAATCAGCTCCACAGCCTTTAGAAGCACTAAATTCTTCTTGGCGTGTTGGATCAATAATTACTCCAGCTACAGGAGCGCCATCCACAAGACAGGACAAAGAAATACAAAAATGAGGATAGCCATGCATGAAGTTTGATGTGCCATCAATTGGATCTAAAACCCATGTTATATTTGAACTGCCTAACTCTTCACCAGTTTCTTCACCAAGAAAATTATCATCTGGATAAAATCTCTTGATCTCTTCTAAAACAATTTTTTCGACTCTGCGATCAATTGCAGTCGTGTAATCAGCTGGACCTTTCTTTGTTACATCTAAGGTATGTACCTTTTTAACAGCAAATTCAATTTCAGCAGCACCTTTTCTTGCAGAGATGAGAGCGACATTTAATAAAGCTGGTATGGACATGTCGCTATTGTAATGGAAATGAGGATAATAGTTGCATGAGTTTTAAAAGTAATTTAATTAATATAGTTCTAGTAGAAACCTCTCATCCAGGCAATATTGGCTCAGCAGCGCGCGCCATGAAGACCATGGGCTTATCTAAGCTATCCTTAGTGAATCCAAAAGACTTTCCGTCTGGTGATGCTAACGCACTTTCAGGTAATGCTAGAGACGTTTTAGATAATGCGACTATTTATTCCAGCCTGCAAGAAGCTATTAAGCAAAGTACTTTTATTTACGCAACTTCAGCAAGAAACAGAAGTATTAATTGGCCAACAGTTAATCCTGAAAAAGCAGCAGAGCAGATTATTGATCAAGTAACAGGAGATAAAGAGATCTCTATTGTTTTTGGCAGAGAGGATAGGGGTCTTACCAATGAAGAACTCCAGTTAGCAAATTTTCACCTAGAGATTCCAGCTAATCCAGAATATCCAGTTTTAAATATTGCCATGTCAGTTCAAATAGTTGCCTATGAACTTTTTAAGAATATAAACAATACTGAAGACAGAGAGTGGAGAGATTATCCGGAAATTAATTCAGAAGATCTACAAAGACTTATTGATCATTTTGTTGAGACCTCAATTAAGCTAGATATGATCGATCCAAAAAATCCTTCCCAAATAATTGCACGTATTAAAAGAATGTTTTCAAGGCTTCAACCTGATTCAATGGAAGGTAATTATTTAAGAGGTTTTCTAACAGCAATAAATAAACGCCTGAAATAACAAAGAAGGCTTTTATATTTCAATTTGAACCAATATAATGGCTCTCGCATCTAGTCCCGTTCGTCTAGAGGCCTAGGACACCGGGTTTTCATCTCGGCAACAGGGGTTCGACTCCCCTACGGGATACCATCTTTCTAAGAAGCCTACAGTAGTGGGCTTTTTATTGGGCAATGTAAAGAATAGACTTATTTGGCAATGACTACAATTATGGATTATGGATCACACTCGTATGCATTCTATATACATCCAGAGCTATGTATAAAACCTTAGTCTTTACTACTGGTGCAGTACCATCTGAATATTACTCACTCCAAAAAAGACCTGGATATAAAGAATATCAACAGCAAACAAATAGATTTTTTCCAGGACCAAGAAGGCTTACTTAAAAGGTAGATAGATATAAACTCTCAACTTTAGCTCTAGCCCAAGGAGTTTTACGTAGAAATTTTAATGTGGATTTAATAGAAGGATCACTTTTAAAACAGTTAATATCAATATGCTTTGAGAGACCATCCCAGCCATGATAATCCACAAGGCTCGATACTACTTTTTCTAAAGTAATGCCATGAAATGGGTTGTTAATTTGTTTTTTAGTCATGCTTTATTATATCAAATATTAATAAATACTAGTTTTAGTAAAACTATACTTTATCTATTAATTATTTTTTACGTTAAATTAAGCGAACTAATCATTTTATTAAATAAATTTAAATATTTATCGATGGCAGCTAAATCATGCCTTTCTGCAAAAACAAAAAATATTAATGAACTTCCATTTGATTCTATGCATATTCTTTTATGTTTTCTTTCAATACCTGTATTTAATAGATCAACAAACTCTTTAGTTATAAATTCACGCTTATCATTTTTGTCAGTGAATATTAAATATTTATTAATTGGAAAATTATAATTTTTATATTTATTTTTTTTAAGTATATTTGAGTACCCAATAGAGGTAAAAAAAGGAAATTTATACTTTAAATTTATTGTTTTATCTCCTGAAATAAAAAATTTTGGAAAATCTGTACCAATTTTATATAAAAAAATCTGCGTAAAGTGAAGATGCATATCAATAGGTTGAGAAAATCTATCAAAATAGTCAATAGTAATAATCTCATTATGAGGAGGGTCTTTTGATACTAAATGATTTTTATATTTACCAATTCTCCAGAAGGCTCCAGCTATATTTGGCATATCTCCATCAAGACTTTCTGCAGTAAACCTCTTTTTCAATACTTCAAATGATTCAAATTCATCAATGTTTAATGGTTTTTCTAAAAAAGAATAATTATTTTTAATTGCGTAATGATTTAAATCTATATTTCTAATTTTTTTAATTTTCTCTACTTCTTTTCGGCCATGCAAAGCTAGCACAAGAAGACACCCTAGCCAAATACAGGAAAAAACTTGAAATTGCTGAGTGGTTAAAATGTTTATATTAAATATATATCCACCAATAGGAATAAATAGGAGTAATATAAATAAGCATAAATCTTTAGACTTTTTATTCATTTTTTAACAAGAATATATAGATATGTACCCATGATTTATAAAATGTACCCATGAATGAAGTATTATCCAGCAATCACAGGGCCTGCATCAGCTGCAGCTACTGCTGCTAAAGTAATTGAAGAAAATAAAGCCATTTGATCAACACCATTTCCAAGACCAAAAGTTAAAGGATCTTTGGTGAAGTTTGCCAATTCTGGCACTTCAACTAATTCTCCAGAATCAATTCCTAGATGAAATGATTTTTTCTTCGATAATACATAAATCTTATCTTTTGCTACTGTCAGAATAAAGACTGTCGAGTCATACCACTTTTTAAACTTAGTTTCAAAAAGCAATTTACCCGAGACTCCGCATAATTTACATACAGCACCCTTAGCATTAGTAAAAAAGATGTCCCCTTTATGATATTGCGGAACTATCCAACACCCAATGTCTGTTGCGGCCCATATTTGATTGCCTGTTTGAGCATCTAAAAGGTAATGGGTATATTTCCCCCATATAGTTGAACTTTGTATTAAGACATTATTACCGCAGGTAGAAATTATAGATGGAGAGCCCTCAATAGCTTTACCCCAGACTGATTTCTGAGTATCCAGGTTAAATCTAGCAACGGAATTTTTTTGACCTAAATATACCTCATTTGAAGTGCTCATATTTTTTATAATTAATTGATTTAATTAATACTAGAACACTTAGGATGTAAAGTCTACTTTACATAAAGCGTATATTTATAAAACATACTTGTGTATGCTTAAGATTAAATATTATTGAAGGGAAATAAATATGAAAACTAAATTAGCTATAAGTATGTTAATAATTGCCACTATAAATATCAATGCTGCTCATCATGAAGAGGAAAAAGTTGCTGGACAAGGTTTGATCTCATCAGAGATTTTTGATCTAGGTGGAGAAATGGATTTATATGTAGAAAAGTATGCTTCATGTGGAGCAAATAAGGGCGATAAGCATATGCACCCATATGGAACATTGGTTTATATGCTTGATGGTCAATCTAATACTAATGTTTCAGGTGAATTTAAGCCTATAATAAAAGATGAATATTGGTTCGAGCCTTCAAATTGGGTTCATGGTGGAGAAGATGACGCTCCAGCTGTTGCTGATGATGAATGCAGATCATCCCTTGTAATTAGAGTTGCTAAAAAGGGCGAGGCTCCTACAGTTTTTGTAAAATAAACTCTTATCTATAGCAGTCTGTTAAAGCAGGCTGCTATTTCTTTGAATGATAGTCTCTGCTTCATTCATAATTCCATCAATCAATTCTTTTACTGTTGGAATATCATTGATTAATCCAGCTACCATGCCGCAAGACCAAGCGCCTACATCCATATCACCTTCATGCATTATCTTAGGGTAGACTCCTGCCACCTCATCATGAATATCCATAAAGGTTAACTTATCACCTAGTTCTTTTTCTTTTTCTATTAACCGTTCAACAGCAGGGTTATTTAATACTCTCTCTGTATTAGTTAAAGATCGCATTATGAGCCTAGTATCAAGCTCACTTGCACCTACTATTGCATCTTTAACATTCTGATGAACTGGAGCTTCCTGTGTGGCTATAAACCTTGTTCCCATATTCATACCTTCAGCTCCAAGTGATATTGCAGCCACAAGACTTCGAGCATCTGCCATACCGCCTGATGCAACAAATGGAATTTTTAATTCATCTGCTGCTCTTGGAAGTAAAATAAAATTAGGAATATCATCTTCACCAGGATGACCTCCACACTCAAAACCATCTACTGAAACAGCATCACATCCAATGGATTGTGCTTTTAATGAATGTCTTACAGAAGTACATTTATGAATAACTTTTATTCCAGCGGCCTTTAGTGCAGGAAGGTGCTCTGCTGGATTTCTTCCAGCAGTCTCAACAATTTTTACTCCACCATCAATTATGGATTTTATTAAGCCAGGGTAATCAGGGGGAGTTAAGGATGGCAAGAAAGTTAAATTTACGCCAAAAGGCTTATCAGTCATTTCATGACATCTTGCAATTTCATTTGCTAATTTTTCTGGAGTTCCTTGAGTTAGGCCGGTGATAATGCCCAGACCGCCTGCATTCGAAACAGCAGCAGCGAGTTCGGCAAAACCGACATGATGCATTCCACCTTGAATAATTGGATGCTCTATTCCAAACAATTCTGTTATTTTTGTTTTCATAATATTTTCCTATTTATCATTCATGGGGGTTAAAAAATCTTCATATTGTTTTTGCAATCGTTGCATTCCTCCAATCCATCTATCTCGATCATTGGCTTTTCTTTGCATATATTCTGCAACTTCAGGATGAGGTAAAACTAGAAAACGCTCTTCTCTTATAGCATTTAAAACATCATTTGCAACAACATCAGCTTCTAGCATTCCATCTACTCCAGCAACACCAGGCCCTTGTTCTGTCATTGCAGTTCTTACTGCTTGAGGGCATAGACAAGAAACACCAATTCCTTTATTTCCATAGGTAATTTTAATCCATTCTGCAAAACTTACAGCCGCAGCTTTCGTAACAGAATATCCAGCAGCACCCAGTTGAGTTAATAAGCCTGCTGCAGAAGAAGTGTTTACTAAATAACCTTCGCCTCTTTCCATCATCTGAGGCAAGACATGTTTAGCTGCATATATATGCGATTGAACATTAACGCCCCAAATATGATTCCAGTCTGATGTATCAGATTCAAAGAAGCCTGGATTTCCTCCAATGCCTGCATTAGAACAAAAAATATCAATACCACCGGATAAATCATTTGCCTTATCTATGACATTAATAATATCTGATTCTTTAGATACGTCAGCTGAAACCGCAATACCTTTAACTAAGTTAGCTGTTTCAATTGCACCTTCGATATTTATATCAACGCAAACTATAGACTTTGCACCAGATTCTTTAAAAGCAATACATAAAGCTTTACCAATCCCGCTAGCAGCACCTGTAACTACGACTCTTTTATCTTTAATTTCCATATCACTATCCTTTTATTAAAATTTCACAACCCGTGCCATCAATATATTTTATAACTCTTAATTTGTCTTCATCATCTAGATTATTAAACTCTTGCTGAATCCAAGATAAACATTTTGCTTGATAATTAAAAGTTTTTTGCTTCCATGTCGATCCATCAATCTCAGTTTCCCAGGTATCCATTCCCTCTGTTACAGCTTTATCATTTTCCATTAAAGCTGGGACATAGGCTCTGCCAACTTCTTTTAAAATATCTTTAAGAGTTTGAGGACTATCTTCCAGACTTGTCCAATTTAATTGCTCTGGATCAATACCAGTTAAATCCTCCATCACATCTACCCATGCAACACTTCTAGATGAGATTTCATGAGCAATTTTTCTTGAAGTTGGATCAAAGCCAACAAGTTGTGTGAGCTGACCATAGATAGCAAAGTCTGCTGAGGAGGGTTTATCGCCAAAGAGGAAAGGACTTATTAATAAATGAGCTTCCATTAATTTTAAAAATCTTCTGTAACTTAAATCAATTAATTTAGCAGTTTTATCATTTGAACCCACAACCCAAAGCCTTTCAATCTGTCTTTTAGCAACCATAGATTTAATTTGTGAATGAACATCTTCTGGCATACTTACCGCATGACTTAATGGAAGAATTGTTCCAGCATTATCTGCATCTTCTTCAAAATACCACCTGTAATGAAACATATATTTGGTAACCCATTCATCAGCAAAGTCTTCGAGTAGGTAATTAATAAAAGATAGGGCAGGGTCTTTTGGAACAATACTCCTTCCCGGATATTCATTTTCTAATCTTCTTATAATTGGAGTAGTGTCAGTTGTTGCAATGTAATCATTTTCTTCATTTTTTAAAAGTACCGTAGGCAATAAAATAGGACGTGGTGGCTCTATACCTAATTTTGCAAGATGAGTTGCAACGTCTCCCCAGTAAACACTATATGGAATATGCTTATACCTAAATACAGATAGTATTTTTCGAGTATATGGAGAATTAGCGGCTCCAATAATTTTTATTCTCTCACTCATAAATTTTTTAAAAAGATAGTTACGTTGATATATTAAAGTAACTAAAAAAGTTAAACAAATTGAATTGTTTTTAACAAATCAAACCAAGAAACTCATGATAAAATCCTGTGATGATAAAAGTTACAGAAAATAATATATGGCATGAATCTATTAATTCTCAAGATAGTTATGGTGCAATGGTCAATATGGATAAACACCTAGGTGTAGAAATTATAGAAATTGGTGATGATTATGTTATTGCGAAGATGCCAGTATCAGAAAAAACTAAACAGCCTTTTGAGATTCTTCATGGAGGTGCTTCATGCGTTCTTGCAGAAACAGTTGGAAGTATAGGAGCAAACCTAGTTCTTGATAACAACAATCAAATTGCAGTCGGTCTGGAGATTAATGCAAACCATCTTAGGTCAGTAAGCGAAGGATTTGTTTATGGAAAAGCTTCCGCAGTTCATATCGGTAAATCAACATCTGTATGGAATATTGATATTACAGATGACGAAGGTAGAAGAACATGCTTTTGTAGATTCACCGCTATGAATAAAGAGGTCAACAAATGAAACAGCTATTTATTTTTTTAAGTCTATTGGTTTCAGTTAACACATTTGCTGGCTTAGAAGATGCCATTATTATTGATGTTAGATCAGAAGGAGAGTGGAACCAGGGACATCTTTCTAGAGCTCAAAGAGTTAACTGGGATGAAATTTCAAATGAAATCGCAAAGATAGCCCCTGATAAAAATGAAAAAATAATTCTTTATTGTAGAAGTGGCAATAGAGCTGGAAAAGCCATGAAAGCTCTAGCTAATATGGGTTATAAAGATTTAACGAACGCAGGCGGCTTAGAATCTGCTAAAAACTTTTTAGGCGACAAGGTTGTAAAGGATTAATTATGAAGTATAAGTTTTTATTTCTTATTATTCTTATTCCGAGCCTCCATGCTCAATCAACAACAAAAGTTATTTGTGAGCTTGAAGGAACCTACTCTATAACTTATGAAGATGTTGCTAAGAACTATTTATCTGAAGGCATCGAGCTTTTTAGAAACCTTGCAGTTCAAACCCAACAATCTATTTTTCTTTTACAGAAAGCTAAAAGCAATTTTGCTGAAGAATTTTGGCAAAAAGATCCAATTACAGTCACCCAGTATTGGGAGATAAATAAAAAAGATGACACCATGGTTAAGCTAAATTATATTTTTGAACCATCACCAACCTGGATTAACCCTGAAGCTAAATGGGTTGAAAATAATACAGATAAAGGTATAGAAATATTAACAACAATGCTGCCTGATGAAATCCATCCTGTATTTACAGATTTTAAAGTTGATTTATACCGTGTCAGTAATTCGATTAACTGGTATACAGGAAAAGGTAGAATTGATGCTGATATTTGGTTAAAAAAAACCGATGGTACTAAAAATAAAAATCCTAAAGTGGAAATTCAAGCTTCTGGAAAATGTGGTCCACAAAAAAGAAAATTTTAAGATTTTGAACTTTTTATTATAAAACCAATCTATATTAGTAATATATTTTATATAAATAGCGTAATTATGAAACATACATTAATCCTCACAATATTACTTTCAATGCCCCTTTTTGCAGTTTCAGCTGAGCAAGATAAAAGAGTTATGGAAAGATTAAGAGTAGATATAGCAGAGCTCAAAGGTGCGCCAAGCGTTGAGCAGATTGTCGAAAAGCAAAAAGAAGCGGCTGATGACCTTCTTTTAGTTATCAACTCTGGAAGATATGAGGGAAAGCGACTTGCTTATTTACAACAAGTTCATAATCAGATGCTACTTCGTCCAGAACCTACTCAGGCCGAAGTTAATAGAACTCATGCCGCAATGATTGAGCATATGAGCAACAATCAGAGAGATAATATAAAAAATAATTCATCTAACCAAAATAATAATTTTCGTGAGCAGCAAATTAAGATGCGTGAAATGAGACAAACAATGAAACGAGATTCAGCAACTAATCCAAGCACCCCGTAATTAAATATAGTTTATAATATTTCAATAATTTAAGGAGACTACAGCCATGACTTTAAAAAACCTACTAACTTTATGTATTACTTTTTCTTTATTTGCATCTTCGCAACTTGAAGCTTCCGGACCATCAACAGTTGAAGATGAGTTAGCTAAACAAAAAAAATATGCTAGCGACCTAATGGTTTCAATAGATTCTGGTAAATATTCAGGTAAGCAATTAGAAGCTTTAAAGATTCTTCATCAAAAAATTCTTGATTTCCCTATTCCTACTCAAGCTCAACTAGATTCGAGATATACAAATAATCAAGAAAAGATAGCGCAATCTATTATTGACAGAGAAACTCAAAGAATGGCCATACTTCCCATGAATGCAGATAATATGGAAAAGAGGGCTGATGCGATCGATAGAAATGCTAGAGCAGACAGCAGAGGTGCTGGATCCTCAACACCAGATTAAGCTTAACTTTTTATTTCTTTTTAAAGGATCTTTGTAATGAAGAATTACTTTGAAATATTCTCCCGTAAAAAAGCAAAACGAGTCCTGTCATTTGATGGAGGTGGAGTTCGAGCTATAGCTGGAGTAGTTTTCTTAAAACAGTTAGAAGTCGCAACCGGAAAATCTATTTTTGATTTATTTGATATGTTCATTGGAACTAGCGCTGGCGGAATGAATGCTCTACTAATTGCTGTTGAAAAAATGAACGCCAGTGAACTCCATGAATTTTGGTCAAGAGAAAATATTCTTTCTTCTATGTCAGCTTCATGGGAAAACAGAACTTCTTTTTTACATACCAGGCCTAAGTATGATGGTATCGGTAAAACTGATACCTTAAAAAAATATTTATCTGATGCATCAATGGGAGAAGCTCATAAACCCATTATGACTCTGAGCTACGATGTCGAAAATAGGAGTCCCACTCTTTTAAGCAGCATCAATACTCCGGAAATAAGTGCAGTTAGCGCAGCAATGGCTACTAGCGCTGCCCCAATTTATTACCCAACTTCTGAGATAGAAGATGGCACATGGCATATTGATGGAGGTATTGTTTCAAATAATCCATCCTTAATTGGATATGTGGAAGCCATGAAGCATTTTAAAACTGACAATGTAAAAGTCTTGAGTATAGGTGCGGGTATAGATAGAGAAAAAATTGATGGACCTGCTTCAAAAAAATGGGGCGCACTTGGATGGCTCAGAAATGATGTAATTGGAATCATGCTTGAACAAAACATGGATCATGAAATTGCTGAAGGTCTAATGAAAGAAAAATACTTAAGAATTAACTCATCAACTGAAAAAGTTAATAAAAAGCTAGATGATTCATCTGAAATCAACCTCGAAAGAATCCATTTAATGGGTATGGAATGGTGGTCTGAGTTTGGAGACTCAACAATTAAATTTGTTAATAGTTGAAAAAAAGTTACTAATACATGGAAATGTAATGTAAAATGCTTTTTTTTTTATATAATAGGAAATTATGAATATATACGTTGGAAATCTTTCTTGGGGCATGAGCGACCAAGACCTAGAAAATCTTTTTGCAGAACACGGAACTGTTACTTCAGCAAAAATTATCACTGATAGAATGACAAACCGCTCAAGAGGGTTTGGTTTTGTTGAAATGAGTGATGGAGCTGAAAAAGCAATCGAAGCCATGAATGATATGGATATCGAAGGCAGAAAATTGGTTGTTAACGAATCACGTCCTCGCGAAGCTAGATAGTCTCTCTCTTTAATTTTCTATAACAAATTTTACGTCTCTTACCTTTAAGGTAGGAGATGTATTTGTTTGTCGAAAATTAATCCCTTAATTATTAATGTGCATACTATTTGCACATAATAATTTAACTACTTCTTTTTTTTGCATTTATACCCAAAATTTGGATATAATTGCATGCATATATAACTGACATCGATGTCATTAAATTATCGATGTAATCATTCTTAAAAGGAATAGAGGGGAAACAATGAATTTTAATAGGTATTTACTATCATTGCTTGTAATGTCATTTACAAGTTTTACTAATCATACTTTTGCTCAAGACGAAGCTGATGCTTTAGTCGAAGAGATAATTGTTACAGCTACCAAGCGTGAAACCAACTTAATGGAAACACCAATTGCGGTATCTGTTGTAACTCAAGATCAATTAAATACCCAAGGTATTTCTAGAATCTCAGATTTATCTAAGCTAGTTCCAAATATGCAAGTAGGAACTTCTGCAGAAGACTCAGGAATAAATATTGCTATTAGAGGTATCGGTTCTAATAACTATACTGAAATCGGTGACCCAACAGTTGCTGTTCATGTCGATGGAATGTATTCACCTAGACCTCAAGCAGCTTTAATGCTTGCGCATGATGTTGAGAGAATAGAAATTTTAAGAGGTCCTCAAGGAACTCTATTTGGAAGAAACTCAACCTCTGGTGCAATCAATGTAGTTACAGCTAAGCCTGAATTTGGTGATGAGGTTACAGGAAGATATGGAGTCAGAGTAGGCAACAGACATATGCAAGAAATTGATGGTTTCATTAACATTCCAATTACAAGTGAATGGGCTATGAGAACATCTTTTAAAGCTACAAAAGCTAATTCATATATTGATCAAACTGTCGATAGTTATGATTGGGAGCTTGATTACAACAGAGATGGAAAGATAGGTATTAATAGATCTGGTCCAGGTGGTCCAAATCAAAGCACAGAAACTTGGGCTGATGGCAGAGATGTTATGGCTGATGGAATAGCAAACGTTGACCAAAGAAGAGCTAAAGATGTTAAAGCAGCAGATGCATACGGTAATACAAACAATTGGGCTGGTAGATTAGGATTCTTATTTGCACCAGCAAATAATTTAGATCTTGAATGGTATGTTGCTTTAGATCATTTTCAAGATGATGGTGCTGGTAGTATCTATTTAAAAGATTGTGAACAGGCTGAAATGTCTAGAGGAATGGCATATGACTTTTCATGTGATCAAGGTCCTGACGATCCTTTTCATGCAGCTATCAATAATCCTGGTGAATTAGATCTTGGAATCACTAGTTTAAGATCTGAACTTAAGTTTAGGGTCAATGAAGACGTTCTTGGAGAATTAAGAGTTTCAATATCTCAGCAAGATAGATACCAAATTAATGATAATGATGGTGGTAATTTTGTAGATCCATCTCACCCTGCTTATGGTTTTAAAAGACAACACCCAGACTCAATGATGACTGGATGGTTTGCTCTTAGAGGGCATCATGATTGTGGCGGCATATATGGCTGTCAGTATGGTTGGGGTCCTAAAGTTGAAGGCTCTAATGGAACTGGTTTTAATGGGGATGCATATTTCCAAAATACTGCTTGGAATATGGGATATGACAATTGCCAAATGGGCTGGGGTGGATCAGTTGAAGCTTCATATGCTTATGGATGTCAGTATTCAGTTTGGATGCAAGACTTTGATGCAGTTGCAGGAGCACTTGGTTTAGTTCCAGGTTCAGCAGCAGCTACTCTAGCAGCTAATGTAAAACCTATGTGGTTTGATGAAATGTCAAGAACCACTCAAGAAATGAGTTCAAATGTTGTTGAATTCCAACTTAAATCAGATACAGATGATCAGCTTCAATGGGTAGCTGGTGTTTTTTATATGGATGAAGATAATTCTTCCAGATACGATGTTGAGCAACCTTTTAATGGCGTAACAATGAGACCTTTCTCGGCTTCTTACTATCAACCAAATAGAACTGTTGAATCAATGGCAATTTTTGGTCAGGTGGATTATGCAGTTGATGATAGGTTAAATATTACTTTCGGGTATAGACATACTTGGGATGAAAAAGAAGATGTAGGCGGTAAAACTATAATCACTCATGGATATTGGACAAATCCAAATATGTATTGTGCTGATGCAAATGACTGTTTTTGGTTTGAAAGTTATGATTTCGTTGGTAATACACGTTTAGTTAGTGATGCAGGCGGTAATTTAACTTTTGTAGATTGGTCTGTTTATAACGGCGTTTATCAATCAGATGATCTTGGAATGAATGATGGTATTTTTAATCCTAATTTCCTTGATATTCCAGCAAATGCTGACAATAGTTATGCAGCTGAATGGGATGCTGGTACCTATAAACTAGGTTTTGACTATATTGTTAATGATGACTTATTCGTTTACGGTTCAGTAGCGACCGGCTTTAAAGCTGGTGGTTTTGGTGACAATGTAGATAGAGGTGATGGTGTATTCATTAATTTCCCTTATGAACCTGAAGATAACACTACATTTGAGCTAGGTTTTAAAGCTTCATTACTAGGTGGTGATTTAAAACTTCTAGGTAATGCTTTTGTTTCTCAATATGAAAATATGCAAAGAACCATGTTCGGTTTTGTTGGTTATGATGAGCAAAATGGAAATGCAATTTATACATTAATGACTAAAAATCTTGAAGAAACAACAATCCAAGGTCTTGAATTAGAGTTTGATTGGAATGCTTGGGAAAATGGAAGAGTGTATGGGTGGGTTGCTGCTTTAGATGCACCTCAACCAGGCGGATCTGAAGAGTTTGCTGATGGCTATCTTTGTCTTGAAAGAGCTTTATTAGGTCAAGATCCTTGTGCAGCAGCTGGCGATCATAATCTTGATGGTAAGAATTTAATGTGGTCTCCTGAAGTATCAGCAACAGTTACTGTTGAGCATACTTTCTATCCAGCATCTGGATGGTTTGTTAGACCTAATTTAAGTATTAGCCATACTGGAGAAATGTTCTTCAATGAAACTAACTACGCTGTAGCTCCATTCCATAGCGGACAAGAAGCTACAACTACAGCAAATGCTGCAGTAACACTTGTAAATGAAACTGAAGCTTGGGGCCTTGAGTTCTATGTCTTTAATTTAACTGATGAGTTAATTAAAACAGATTCATTTGCTGGAAATACTGGATACGTGAGAGCTATGTATGCTCCACCAAGAGCATTTGGAGTTAGATTCCAGAAAGATTTCTAAGAAATAATTAGAATATTAAAAAGAGGGTTTTTTTAACCCTCTTTTTTTTGGTTTAATACTTTTAATGGTAATATTAGGACCATGAAATCTATAACAAAACCAATCTTAACTCTTTGTGTATTATGTATTGTTGCAGCTTGCGGCGGCGGTGGCGGCGGTTCATCTTTTTCAATAACAGCTAACTCTCAAAGTTTTTCTACAGATGAAGACGCTATCTATATCGGGAATTTAACAGCATCAACTTCTAGCGCATCTTCAGTTACTTTTCAAAAAATTTCAGGACCAAGTTATGGAGCAATTAATTTAAGTCCAGATGGTGGTTTTAGCTATAATCCTTCTTCAGAGTATAGCGGGAGTGATACTTTCCAGTTCACAGCTACTGCAGTTGAAAATTCAACTGTTTCAAGTCCAGCAACAGTTTCAATAACTATAAATAATATTAATGACTCACCTATAGTTGAGCTGATTAATAAACCTCAAGCTTCAGCAGGGACATCAGACATTTTAATGCCTGAAAATTCTACTTTTGAATTTTCGGTGAATGATCCAGATAGCGAGTTATCTGATATGACTTACAGTGCAAAAATTGGTGATGATCTCTTACCAACCCCTTTAATAAGCGTTTCTGAAAATGGCGCTAATATGATTACTCTTGATTTTACTGATGTAACCAGTGCTGGTTTTAAAGAAGTTACTATTATTGCTAATGATGGTAACTCTTCAGGTGAATCGTCATTTACTGCCATTATTCCTTCAAATATCGTAGTCACTGAAAAGTACAAAACTTATGTAGTCAGCGGAACAAAAAGACAAAATCAACAGCCTGGAACGAATTACTTAATTGTGGCTGATTCGGTTACAGATATAGAGGACTTTAGAAATAGACTTGGTCAAACTGCTTACAATCTAATTGAAAGAATAAATGAAGGAGGTTTTGTAGAAGAGTATTTTAATATTCTTGCGGTTGAACCAATTCTTTTAGATGGTACTGACTCATTTGTTGGCCTATACACAGGCTGTCTTGATTGGGATACTTCAATATACTGTTGGGATTGGGATGTGCTTGATGCTAATGTGACTGCAGCTTTTCCAGATGGACCTTTGCCTGATACCATTTCTATTCTTGCTGGTTTTTATGGAAGAGGGGTAGCAAGAGGTTATGTAAATGCCCAGCCCTTGGGTGGTTCAACTTCCTATATTGCTATGCATGAGCTTGGTCACAGTCACGCTAATCTGGGTGATGAATATATAACTAGTGACGATAGGGGCTTTGATATGAGTATTTATGCTGACTCCTCACCTAATACAACTACAAATAACGATCCATATAATGTTAAATGGTCTCATTGGATTCAAGATAAAACCAATGTACCTGGCTATACAGCAGGCGCTTCTAGTAATGGCGTAGGCTTATTTACTGGGACATATTACTCATCTGATGCATCATGGAGACCTGAGGACTATAACGTTATGTATGGTGGAGACTATGCTGGCAGCTGGGGAGTTCCTGAGAACTTTATCTCTCAATACGGACCTATCAACTCTGAAGCTTTTATTATTCAAACCATTGCCAATCAATGTTTTAAACAATATGACAATTATGATAATTGTCCTAATGTTTGGGGCAGCATTTATTTAGTAAATAGTGATGGAGTTGAAACTGGTTTAGATCGTCTTCAACAAGACTCAGGTTATACATCTATTAAGTACAATCTAGGTGTTGAATTTAATACAAATAATATTCAACTTAATTGGTATGTAAACGGAGTGCTTCAAGAGGATCTTGTTAATCAAACTGAAGTTACCTTTGCAAAGCCTGAGAATGGTGGAGTTATGGAGTATTCATATAAAGCAGTTGATACTTTAGGCTTTATGACAGCTCCTGATGACATACTTTTAGACTCAGATAATTATGAAGGTTTCTTTAACAGTGAATATTACTGGAATACATCTATAAACTGGTCAGGAAGTTATCAAGCAAATCCGGCAAATAAATCTGATTATGCAATCGGTTATATCGATGGAACTACTGGCGGCACGATTGGAATCAACTGGAGTAATTTATGATAATTCTCAAACAAATTTTTCTAGCATCACTTATTGCTGTGCCAACTTTCATTATGGCTGCAGATGACCTTATTCCAGGCAAACATCAAATCTTAAAAGATACCAAAGTAACTATTAATGATAATAAATTTCATCAGGTAAAGCTTTTCATGAAGGATGGAGTTTTTGAATTTAAATCAGTTGAATACAATAAACTGATTCCAAGCTATCGCTTTAAAAAAGATCCTATAGAAATAGAAACTTATGAAGCTGTATTCTTAGATTCTGAGGGTAAACAGCTTTATCAAGTTAATATCGGTAATCCGTTATTAGTTAAAGCTCAACATATAGGGTTTGAAGATAGTGAATTTTTCTATGGTTATGATAATCAAGCTAGCTTTTATATACCTTTTCCAAAGAATATTGAGCCTGCTTCAGTGGTCATTTATAAAGATTTTTTAAATACAAAAGAGAAACTGCAAAAAATTTCTATTAATTAATTTTATTTCAAGATATCTTAACTTTACCTTGTGTTTTTAATAATAGATAATACTGCTCCAGACCTTATCAAATAAGGTTAATAATGCGGGAATAGCTCAGCTGGTAGAGCGCAACCTTGCCAAGGTTGAGGTCGCGAGTTCGAACCTCGTTTCCCGCTCCAATTTATATACTTTGACTCGATAAAAATTTCTATTTAATATCAAGCTATGAATAAAATTCTAAGCATTTTTTTAATTTCACTAACTCTTCTAGCCTATGGTGACGAAGATCCATTTAATGCATTTATTAATATAGATAATACCAATTTGGACTCAAAGATAAATATAGGTATTAAAGATAATATAGACGTTCAAGGCATGATCACATCAGCAGGGTCATTGGCTCTATCTAATAACTATCCTAGTAAAGATGCTTTTTTAATTTCTAAATTAAAGTCATCAAATTATCATATTTTTGGAAAAACAAATTTATCAGAGTGGGCTAATTTTAGATCATTCAATTCGGTAAGCGGCTGGTCAAGCTTTGGAGGTCAAACTATTAATCCTTATGGAAAAAATAGAAATCCTTGTGGTTCAAGCTCAGGCTCAGCTGTTGCAGTTGCTAGCGGTATGTTGGATATTGCTATTGGGACTGAAACAAATGGATCAATATCATGTCCAGCCTCAGTGAATGGAATTGTTGGGATGAAGCCATCTGTTGGTTTGGTTAGCAGAAGTGGAATAGTGCCAATCTCTGCAACTCAGGACACTGCTGGCCCTATGGGTAAGACGGTTATGATTGTAGCTCAGACACTGGAAGCTATGGCTGGGAAAGATCCACTAGATGATTCCACCCAAAATATACCGAATAATTTTGATTTTAATTTTACAAAGAATTTAAGTAAAAACTCCTTAAAAAATAAACGCTTTGGATTATTAAACTCAGGATCAGATGATGAAGAGGGTCAAAAACTTTTAAATAAAATAACTAAAGTTATTACATCTACTGGCGGTGAGGTTGTTTTAATAGAGGATACTAGAATTTATCCAGGAGAAGAGGAGTTTTTCTTATTATTATATGAATTTGAAAGAGACTTAAAACTTTATCTAGGTAATACCGATAGCCCTTATAGAAATCTAAAAGACCTTATTGCTTTTAATAATGCTAATAAAGATTCAGTAATGCCTTTTTTTAAACAAGAAATATTTGAAGCCAGTATTGAGGCCTCTTTAGATGACGATAAATACAAAGCAGTTCTAGTTACTCTTGAAACGGTTAAGGGAGATTTTGATAGATTACTCGATAAATATAATTTAGATGCATTTGTTGGCCTTACCCGCAATCCAGCATGGCTTATTGACTATAAAAACGGAGACGGTGGAGCTATGGAAGGGCAGAGAAGTTGGGGTAATGGAGGCTTTGCTGCTATAGCAGGTTATCCTCATATCACTTTGCCTTTAGATAAAGTTGAAGGTTTGCCTGTTGGAGTTTCATTTATAGGGACCAAATGGTCTGATAAATCATTGCTTGAATATGCAGCTTCTTTTGAAAGAGCGAATAGATAGTTTATTTATCTTTTAAAATTTCTCTAGCAGCATTCTTTCCAGGAAGACCAGTAACACCTCCACCCGGATGAGTACCTGCTCCACACATATATAAAGATTTAAGAGGCCCTCTATAGTCTCCATAGTTTAAAAGCGGCCTTGCTGCCCACATTTGATCTAAAGTCATATGACCATGCATGATATCGCCACCAATAAGACCAAATTTTTCTTCTAAATCAAGAGGAGATAAAATCATAGTTCCTTCAATAGAGTTCCTGAAATTCGGAGCATATGCATTTACAGTATCAATAATACACTCAGCGGCATCAAGGCGAGCATCATGCCAGGACACACCATTTTTTAATGTAGGAGAGAATTGTTGACAAAATAATGAAGCAACATGCTTACCTGCTGGCGCCAAGCTATTATCTAAAGTTGAAGGTATAAGCATTTCAACAATTGGCTGTTTAGACCATCCGTAATTTTTAGCATCAATATAAGCTTGATCCATATAATCCAAGGTTGGAGCTATCACTATTCCTGATTGATGATGCTCTGCAACATCTTTACCGGGCAGGGATATAAAGTCTGGAAGTTCTGATAAAGCAACATTCATTCTAAAAGTTCCTGAACCTGACTTATAACCATCCATACTTCTATTAAATTCTTCATCTAAATCACTTTGATCAATTAATTTTTTATAAAGAAGAGTTGGGTTTAGATTAGATACAACTTTTGATGCATTAATGACATCACCATTCTCTAATTGAATACCTGTAACTCTTTTCGTATCAACCATAACTTTTTTAACAGGTGCGTTAGTTGTTATCTTTACCCCAACATCAATACATGCCTGCTGCATTGCCTGGGTAATAGCACCCATGCCACCAATAGCATGACCCCATGCTCCTTTTTCACCATCAACTTCACCAAAAACATGATGAAGCAGCACATAAGCAGAGCCCGGAGTATCAGGACTAGCATAGTTACCAACAATAGCATCAAACCCAAAAGCTGCTTTAATATGCTCGTTTTCAAACCATGAATCCAAGAAAGATCGAGCACTTTTAGTAAAAAGATCATAAACATCTCTGTGAACCTGATTACCTTTTTTTACAATCGGCCAAGCCTGCAAAGCTGTTTGCATAAGAGCCTTAATACCCTGTTTTGGATTTGGAGGAGTTTTAATTGATAGATCTCTAAGAACATCTGCTACCGCTTCGATGCGATCATAGTAATCTGGAAGCCTATTTGCATCTCTTTCTGAGAACCTTCTAAACTCTGCTTGAGTTTTTTCAAGACCACCACCCAATTTAAGATAATTAGTATTATCAATAGGAAGAAAATTAGAGATTGGCCTTTTGACAATAGTTAAACCATATTCCTTTAATTTCATATCGCTTATAACTTGAGGATTAAGTAGGCTTACTGTGTAACTTGCTACTGAATTCCTGAAACCTGGATGAAATTCTTCTGTAACAGCAGCGCCACCAACTATACCTCTTCGTTCGAAGATATGAACATTCAGCCCAGCTTTGGCAAGATAATAAGCACACACGAGCCCGTTATGACCTGCACCAATAATTAAAGCATCAATATTTTTATTATCATCCATACAATAATTATAAATTATTTAATCAGATTTAATCAGTTCAAATGTTTTATAGACTTACTAGCTTGTATATAATCCTGTTATGAATATTTTTACAAAACTTGTTTCATTATTAAAATCTGAAACTGAAATGGTACCAAATCCTATAGATGATTCAGCAAGAGTTATATATGGAGGGCTTCATGTCTCCAAAGAGCTTGATAATTTTTTAAGAGAAGAGATGGCTCCTGGTATTAATATTCAACCAAGTCTTTTCTGGAAGTCCCTCGAGTCTATTTTAGATACCTTTGGCCCTAAGAATATTGAACTTTTAGCAAAAAGAGAATCTTTGCAACAGCAAATTGATAATTGGCACATACAAAGAAAAGATCAAGACCATAATGCAGCTGAATATAAGAGCTTTCTTAAAGAAATAGGTTATTTACTTGAAGAGGGTGACGATTTTTCTATTGAAACCTCTGATGTGGATGCGGAAATAAAGACTATTGCAGGTCCTCAGTTAGTTGTTCCTGTTATGAATGCAAGATTTGCATTAAATGCTGCAAATGCAAGATGGGGTAGCCTTTATGATGCTTTATATGGAACAAATGTGATTTCAGAAGAAGATGGAGCTGAAAGAGCAGGAGGTTACAACCCAGCAAGAGGAAGTAAAGTTATAGCCTTTGCTAAAAACTTTCTTAACGAGATAGTTCCACTCGAAAGCGGCGTCTATGAAGACGCTATTAGCTTTATGATTTTAGGTGAAAGTCTTCAAGTTGAATTATCTGATGGTACTCGAACAGAATTAAAAGATACCAATCAATATATTGGCTTTAGTGGAGACAATAACAATCCTAGTGGCATTTTATTAAAAAATAATAATCTACATTTAGAAATTCAAATTGATAAAGATCACAATATAGGAATGGATGATCTAGCAGGTATCAAGGATGTATTAGTAGAATCTGCAATTACTACCATTCAAGACTGCGAGGATTCAGTTGCCGCAGTAGATGCAGCTGATAAAGTTATCGTCTATAGAAACTGGTTAGGTCTCATGAAAGGTGATTTAAAAGAAACCTTTATGAAGGGTGATTCTGAGATGACGCGATCACTTAATCCTGATAGAACCTTCACCTCAAAAGACAATAAAGAATTAACCTTGCCAGGAAGAAGTTTAATGTTGGTTAGAAATGTAGGCCATCTAATGACCAATTCAGCAGTTTTAGATAAAAATGGTAATGAGATCCCAGAAGGAATTCTGGATGCGATATTTACTATTTGTATATCAAAACATGACCTTGAAAAGACTGGTAATTACTCTAATTCAAGAAAGGGAAGTATCTATATAGTTAAGCCTAAAATGCACGGCCCCAAGGAAGTTAAGTTTACTTGTGACCTTTTTGCAGCAGTTGAAAAAGAATTAAGTATCAAGCCTTTGAGCGTAAAAGTTGGAATTATGGATGAGGAGAGAAGAACTACTGTAAACCTAAAAGAGTGCATTCGAATAGCTAAAAATAGAGTTATTTTTATCAATACTGGATTCTTAGATAGAACTGGAGATGAGATACATACAAGCATGGAAGCAGGCCCTATGGTTCCAAAAGCTGAGATGAAACAGCAACCTTGGATTTCTGCTTATGAAGACTGGAATGTTGATACTGGGCTTCAGACTGGCTTTAAAGGTAAAGCTCAAATAGGCAAGGGTATGTGGGCGATGCCAGATGAAATGTTAGAAATGTATAACACTAAAGCCATGCATCCAAAAGCAGGAGCTAATTGTGCATGGGTTCCATCACCCACTGCTGCATCGCTTCATGTTATTCATTATCATCAAACGCTTGTTGCAAGTGAGCAAGAATCAATAGCTTTGAGATCAAAAGCCAGTCTCGATGATATTCTTACTATCCCTGTTATGACTGATCCTGAGAGTCTATCAACAGAAGATATTCAAAAAGAATTAGATAATAATGCCCAAGGCATTCTGGGCTATGTTGTTAGATGGATCGATAGCGGCGTTGGTTGCTCAAAAGTTCCAGATATAAATAATGTTGGATTAATGGAAGACAGAGCCACCTGTAGAATATCAAGCCAACATATTGCTAATTGGCTGCACCATGACTTATGTTCAAAAGAACAAGTAATTAAGACAATGAAAAAAATGGCAATTATTGTCGATAAACAAAATGCTGGCGATCTTGATTATCATAATATGTCACCAGATTATAATAGCGTTGCATTTGTAGCAGCTTGCTCCTTAGCATTAGAAGGAAGGAATCAGCCAAGTGGCTATACAGAGCCCATCCTGCATTCAAAAAGATTAGAGTTTAAAAGCTAGTATGAAAGGATATTGGATTGCAAGATGCCATATTACCAATGGAGATGAATATTCAAAATATGCAGCTTTAGCAGGACCTATCATTGAAAGTTATGGCGGCAAGTTTTTAGTAAGAGGAGGAAATCAAATAGAGGTTGAAGGAGGCTTATTTGAAAGAACGGTTCTTGTAGAATTTGAAAGTTTTACTGCAGCTAAGAACTGTTATGAATCAGATGCCTATCAAGCAACATATACAAATCATGTTACTGGTTCTGCAATAAGATATGTTGTTTTGGTGGAAGGGGTTTAATAATTTAGATCTTTTTTAAAGTTTCTAAATTTTTATTTAATAAATCAAGATTATTTTCTTTAAAGTCATTAATGGATATTAAAGCAGACGAGCCGACTGCTACAACATTATCTAACTCAAGATAAGATTTCATATTAGATAAATTAATGCCACCAGTAGGGATAAATTTTGCCTCTGGAAATACAGAATTAAAGGCTTTTAATTTCTCAATACCACCAGAATATTCAGCAGGAAAAAATTTAAGCAATTTATGGCCATATGATAATGCTTGCATTACTTCAGATGCAGTGTCTACTCCAGGAATTAACAAGAAATTTTTACTCTCAGCATATTCAGATAACTCAATATTTAATCCTGGTGATACACCAAAGTTAGCTTTAGCATCTATGGCAGTATCTATATCAGATAGGTTTTTAATAGTTCCAATACCAAGAAGGATATTATCAAGATCAAGATTCTTAAGTGCTTTTTTAACTCTTGAATCTCTTAAAGTTATTTCTACAACAGGAAGACTATTCTTTTTTAAATATTTAAATAATTCTTGTGCAGTCTTCTGCTCAGTAACTGTAACAATAGGTATAGCTTTATAAAGCGATAGTTTTTTTATAATATCCATTATGAGTTATCCATAAAAATTGAAGCACCATCATCTGTAGAACCTACATTGCTTCTAAATATATTAAATAACTCCCTTCCAACACCTTGATTTGAATTGTTTAGTTCACATAGGTTTCTAGATGCTAACTCTTCATTAGAAAGGTTTACTGAAAATAAACCACTCTTAATATCTATGATTACTTCATCGCCATTATTTATTTTTCCAATAGCGCCATCGTTTTTAGCTTCAGGTGTTACATGAATAATTGCAGGAAAACTTCCTGATGCCCCTGACATTCTTCCATCCGTAATAAGAGCAATTTTATATCCTTTTGACTGAAGAACATTAATAGGCGAGGTTAATTTATGGAGCTCAGGCATACCATTGGCGCTTGGACCTTGACCTCTAACAACAATTATACAATCTTTATTTAAATCGCCTTTATTAAAAGCATCGATTACTTTATTTTGGCAATTAAATACAAGCGCCTCTGTTTTTATTGTTTCTGAAGTTTTTAAAGCTGAGGTTTTAATGATTCCTTTCCCAATATTACCTTGCATTAATTTTATACCTCCAGATTTTTTGAATGGATTATTAGCATCTCTGATAATACCTTGATCTAATATTTTTACCTCATTAATCCATACAACCTTACTGTCTTTCAACTCAGCTAACTTAGTATATTGTGATAAACCTCTCCCTAAGATCGTATCCACATCATTAAATAACATTCCACCTTTCAACAAGGAAGATGTGAGTGCAGCAATACCTCCAGCTTGATGAAATTCATTTACATCAGCTGATCCATTGGGATATACATTGGTTAGAATAGGAATATTTTTAGATAAAAGATCAATATCTTCAAGGGTTATTTTATAACCTCCAGCTGCAGCCATTGCAATTAAATGTATTGTTAGATTAGTTGATCCTCCGCTAGCCAGTAAAGCTACAATACCATTAACCCAAGATTTAGCAGTTAGCATCTCACCAAATGAAATATCTTTATTTGATAGTTCTAAAATTGTATCAACAGTTTTTTTAATTAACCCATCTCTTAATTTAGATCCAGGCGGAGTAAAGGAAGATCCTGGGAGTTGAATCCCCATTATTTCCATAATTAATTGATTTGTATTTGCAGTTCCATAAAAAGTACAAGTTCCGGATGTATGATAGGCAGCTTGCTCTGATGCTATTAATTCAGATCTATCTATATCACCAGCTGCAAAAGCATTCCTTGTTTGCGCTTTTTCAATATTACTTATACCTGATGGCATTGGTCCAGCAGACATAAAAGCAATTGGCATATGACCAAAAGTTAGCGCTCCTATCATTAATCCTGGAACGATTTTATCGCATACACCTAAACATATGCCTCCATCAAAGACATTATGAGAAAAAGCCACTCCAGTTGATAAAGCAATTACATCTCTACTAAACAATGAAAGTTCCATACCAGGCTCTCCCTGAGTTACGCCATCACACATAGCAGGAACCCCACCTGCAACTCGAGCAATTGCCTGCTTTTTTTTAGCCTGATTTTTAATAATATCTGGATAATCTTTTAAAGGTGCGTGTGCTGAAAGCATGTCATTATATGCAGATACAATGCCAATAACTTTTTTACCTTCTGCAGCACCTGCTTGTTGATCCTTATCGCATGAAGCAAAAGCATGCGCAAAATTACTACAACCCATATTATTTCTTGCAGATTTATTATGCTCTTTGGAATCTTTAAGTTTATTTAAATATGATGATCTAGAGTCTTTACTCCTTGTTTCAATTAAATTTTCTACCTCTATAAGAGCAGGGTGTATCTTCATATTATTTTCCATTTCTCCAAGATCTATTTTCCTTATCTAACATAAGATCTGATGCTGAGGGTCCCCAGCTACCTGAAAGATATTCATGTAATGGTATATCAATTTGATCCCAAAGCTCAACCAATCTATCAATCCAAACCCATGAAGCTTCTACTTCATCTCTTCGCATAAATAATGCAGGATTACCTTTAATCACATCTAATAATAGACGTTCATAACAGTCTTGATGACCTAACTCATGATATTCATTTAAAACAAGATCAAGTGGCAGTTCTTTTAAATTAAAACCTGAAACACTTGGTTCTTTTGTCATAAGCTTTAATTGTATTCCCTCATCAGGCTGAAGTTTGAGTATTAATTGATTTGTATTTAGTTTCTTGTCTTTACCAAAAATATTATGCGGTATTGATTTAAACTCTATTACAATTTCAGAGCATTTTTTAGCCATATTCTTGCCAGTCCTTAAATAAAAAGGAACTCCAGCCCATCTCCAATTATCAATCATGATTTTTAATGCCACAAAAGTTTCAGTAGCGCTACCTTTCCCAACACCACCCTCATCTAAATATCTTTTTTTCAACGTATTATCTATTGAACCTTCTGAATATTGACCTCGAATACAGCTTGCGTTGATATTATTTTTATCTATTAAAGCTAAGGATTTTAAAACTTTAAGTTTTTCATCTCTTACTGACTCACTAGTTATATCTGTAGGAGGCTCCATAGCAACTAAGCATAAAATTTGGAGCAAATGATTTTGTACCATATCTTTTAGTGCGCCAGTTTTATCGTAATAATCTCCTCTTCCTTCCAAGCTAAGATTTTCCGCAACAGTTATCTGGATATTATCTATAGCGGAGTTTGACCATATGTTTTCAAAAATAACATTAGCAAACCTTAAAGCAAGAAGATTTTGAACAGCTTCTTTTCCAAGATAATGGTCAATTCTATAAATCTGATTTTCATTAAAACCATCAGCTAGCGCATTGTTGATTTCTAAAGCTGAAGCATAATCAGAGCCTATAGGTTTTTCCACAACAATTCTTGAGTTGTGATTAATTAAATTATTTTTTTGAAGTGCTATTGAAATTTCTTTATAGAGAGAAGGCGGGGTAGCCAAATAATATATTGATCCTATAGATTTATTAGGTTTTGCAAAACTAAACCAATCTGTTTCAGATTTAATATTTATTTTTTTATAACTAATTCTTTCAGAAAATCTATCCCAAGAATTATTATCTAAGTCGCATATTTTTGAGTACTTTAATAAAGAATTTCTTATAATGAGTTTATATTCCTCATTTGTCATTTCTTTAGTGCCTAACGCGATTATCTTAGAATCCTTAGAAAATGATGATAAAAGATCTTGTCTATATAAAGCAGGTAATAGCTTTCTTTGAGCAAGATCGCCTGTCCCTCCAAATATATACAAGTTAAAACTTTCTAACATTACTAGTTAGCCCCCTTTTTATTAACTTTAATAACATTTTAGTTGTAATTGACAACGTTGTCTATTAAAATAATTTATAACTAGGTTATGATAGCAATCGCTATGAATCACATAAGAACAAAAATAATATGTACAGCTGGGCCAGCAACTCAAAGCATAACCATGCTTAGAAAACTTCATAAAGCAGGAATGAATATTGTTCGAATCAATATGTCGCATGCTGATCATAAGTCAGCTTTATCGACTATTACTAAAGTTAAAAAAATTAACTCTGATCTTAAGGACGGAGCAGCACCTATAGCTGTTTTACTTGATACTCAAGGTCCTGAAATAAGAACAGGTGATACAAGCATACCCCTTGATCTTGCAACGGGTGATGAGGTTACTCTTACCGTTAGAGACCAAGTGGATGTAGAAACATCATCGATCCAAATAAACTATAAAGACTTAATTAGCAGCGTTAAACCAGGATCTAAGATTACCGTCGATAATGGGCTCATAAATTTTGAGGTACTTTCTAAAGATAAAGATACCTTATTATGTAAAGTGCTTGATGGTGGAACATTAGGCAGTAAAAGGCATGTAAATTTACCAGGAGTTAGGGTAAATCTCCCTTCTATTACTGCAAAAGATGTAAAAGATATTAATTTTGGAATAAAGAATAATGTTGATTTTATTGCACTTTCATTTGTTAGAGATCCAGATGACCTTGAAAAGCTCAGAGAGATTTTAAAAAAGAAATCATCCCAGGCAAAAATTATTGCAAAAATTGAGAACCAAGAAGGTTTAGATAATATTCATGAAATATGCCAAGCGTCTGATGGGGTTATGGTTGCAAGAGGCGACCTGGGTATTGAAACTGATTTAGCTGATCTGCCGAATATTCAAAGAAGAATAATGCATGCTTGCGCTAAGTGGGGCAAGAGATCAATTGTTGCAACGCATTTACTAGAATCTATGATTGAGAATCCAACACCAACAAGAGCAGAAGTTACAGATATTGCTAATGCTATCTATGAAGGTTCAGATGCAATAATGCTTTCAGGTGAAACGAGTATAGGTAAATACCCAGTAGAATGTGTAAAATTTTTTAAGTCCATTGCATCAAGAGCTGAAAAATTTAAAACTTTAGGCTATGAAGGTAGCCTTGTCTTAGACTCTGATTGGCAGCATTTAGGTGTTGCAGCGAACCAGCTAGCTCAGTCAATTAAGGCAGATGGAATAATTGCTGTTACCAGAACTGGCCATACCGCAAATGTAGTTTCTAATGCAAAGCCTTTTGAAATGCCCATTTTTTGTTTTACAAGCGACAGATCAACATTAAGACAACTTTCCTTGGTTGGATCCTCCCAAGGTTATTTTATTAAAAGTATTTCAAATCATGATAAGACAATGAAATTAATTACCAATAAATTGAAGAGTTATTATGGTAATAAAAGAGGTCTTAAATTTGTGATGATTTCTGGTATTTTTTCAGAAAGGCATGCAGAAGCAATCCAAATAATTAATATATAGAAATGTTTGATACTTTTATCGAAAGCATCTTATTAATGTTTATTGCTGTAAATCCAATTTCATTAATACCTATTTTTGCAGCTCTTACTACTGGATTGAATAAAAAACAAATTAAATCAATTTATATAAAAGCTTCCATAGTGTCTTTAATGGTGCTTTCATCATTTTGGTTATTTGGTAATGTAGTTCTTGATGCTATGAATATAAGCATGGATTCATTTAGAATTATTGGTGGATTATTTCTTGTTGTTATAGCTTTTCAAATGGTCTTTGAGCAAAGACAAGTAAGAAAGCAAGATACAGCTGACATAGCTATTAATGATGAAACAATTGAGTCAATAGCAATTTTCCCTTTATCTATTCCTATAATTGCCGGCCCTGGGGCAATGGCAACAAGCTTATTACTTTCAAAGCAATCGTATGCGAGTCTTGCCGATGCCACTGTTTCGTTCTTACCAATTTTTTTGACTGTTCTTATAGCAACTCTTGCAATGTGGCTATCATCTATACTATCTGCCAAATTGGGCCCAACGATGCTTACAGTTATTGAAAAAATATTCGGCTTATTACTTGGAGCTCTTGCTATTGAGTTTGTAATAGAGGGCATACGAAACTCTTTTAATATAGTTTAAATAAAAAATATTTAGTAAAATTTTTTTAAAATCTAGATCTTCCTTACTGATTCTCTAAATATAAGTTCAGAATCAAATGTTTTATTTACATTCTTTTTCTCAGATTTATTAGAAATATTATCTATAAGTATTTGTGCTGCATACGAAGCCATCTCTTTAATAGGCTGACCTATCGTTGTAATAGAAGGCCAAGCTTGGCTTGCAGTAGGGGAGTTATCAAAACCAACAAGTGAAATCTTGTCAGGTATATTTATTTTAGCTTTATGGGCTGCTTTCATAACCCCTGCAGCCATAGCATCATTAGAAGCAAAGATTGCTGTTATTTTAGGTGATTTATTTTTAAGAAGTTTTTTTGCTGCAATTTCACCCGAATCAAAAGAGAAATCACCTTCGGTAATATTTCTATCATCAATTTTAATATTATTATCAGATAAAGCGTTCAGATAACCATCCAGTCTATGCTGAGTTGCACCATGACCTTTATGACCTTTTATAAAACCTATATCTCTATGGCCCTGATTAATAAGATGGCAGGTCATGTCGTAGGATGCCTTAAAATCATCTGAGGAAACCCACAGAGGATTTGAGGTTAATAATCCAGGCGATACAACACATAATGGAATTTCTAACTGAAGATTTTTTACCAATTCCTTCATATCACTTATTGGGGGTGTAAGAATAAGACCATCAAGGTTGGTTTTTTTAATAAATTCAATTAATTCATCTGTTAGCTCAGATTTTTGATAATTGCATGGAAATAAAACTACACTAAAGCCATTTATAGCGCATGTCTCTAATACTCCGGACTGGATATCAGATAAGTAAAATTTATCAGGATTGTCATAAACCAAACCTATTAAAAAAGATTTTTTAGATCTTAACCCTTGTGCAGCTTTATTTGGATTATAGTCTAGTGCCTTTATAGAATTCAATACTCTTGATTTGGTTATCTTAGAAACACCATATTCATTATTTATCACCCTGGAAACAGTTTTTATTGAGACTTGCGAGTGGCTAGCTACATCTTTTATAGTGGCTTTTTTATTATCCATACTCTTATCATACTTGAATAATTACTGAGCAAAACTCGTTTCAATAATATTTTTTTTATAATCACACTATTCTAAGTATCTATAAATTTGCTACAATGACAACGATATCTATTCTAATTGGGAGAGGTGGTATATGTTATTTAATACTTTAGATTTAACAATAGTCGCATTGTATTGCGTTGGGATTATTGGACTTGCTGCTTATGTCTCTAGACAGTCTGCAGGGCATGAGAGAACTGCAGAAGATTATTTTCTAGCTGGCAGATCTCTGCCATGGTGGGCTATAGGAGCATCATTAATTGCTGCGAACATTTCAGCAGAACAAATTATTGGTATGTCAGGTCAAGGCTTTGTTGTAGGTATGGCAATAGCAACTTATGAATTAACAGCCGCCATAGCTTTAATCGTGATGGCTAAATTCTTCCTCCCACTCTTTTTAGAAAAAAAAATCTATACAATGCCTCAGTTCCTTGAGCAAAGGTTTGATAAAAGAGTTAGTTTAGTTCTTTCATTTTTCTGGTTAGCAATTTATATATTTATTAATCTAACTTCTGTTTTATGGCTTGGTTCATTAGCAATTAGCGCTTTAACGGGTATTGATTTATTTAACGGATTAGTTCTTTTAGCCGGATTATCTTTAGCCTATTCACTTTGGGGTGGTTTAAAAGCAGTAGCTCTTACAGATATTATTCAGGTTGTTTTATTAATATTTGGTGGCCTCGCAGTTTCATATATTGCCCTTACTGAAATTGGTGAAGGAGAGCTTTTAGCTGGTCTTGTTATTTTATATAACGAAGTTCCTGAAAAATTTGACATGATTCTCTCATCAGATAATCCTGCATATAATGATTTGCCTGGTGTCTGGGTCCTAATAGGCGGATTATGGATTGCTCATTTTGCTTATTGGGGCTTTAATCAATACATAACGCAAAGAGCACTAGGTGCTAAATCTCTTCCTGAAGCTCAGAAAGGGGTCATGTTTGCAGCTTATTTAAAATTATTAATGCCTTTAGTGATTGTTCTTCCTGGAATATGTGCAGCAGTGCTTTACCCACTTCTAGAAAAATCAGATCAAGCGTATCCGACTATGATGGGTTTATTGCCTCATGGATTACTTGGTCTTACGTTTGCAGCTCTTATTGCAGCAATTATTTCATCTTTAGCATCAATGACAAATAGTATCAGCACCATCTTTACAATGGACGTTTATAGAAGTTTTTCAAAAACAGAAGCCTCACAAGGTAAATTAATTAATATTGGAAGAAGTGCTGCCTGTATTTCATTGGTAATAGCAGTGCTATGCGCAAAGCCTTTATTAGGAAGTTTAGAGTCTGCTTTTCAGTATATTCAAGAATTTACCGGTTTCTTTACACCAGGTATTTTGGTTATCTTTTTAGTTGCTTTATTCTGGAAGAAAGCAACAACCATGTCAGTTTTAGTTGCTGCAGGGACATCTTTATTTTTATCTGTATTTATTTGGTATGCTTTTCCAGATTACCCATTTATCCATAGAATGGCTATTGTGTTTTTAACCTCAGGACTTGCATGTTATATGACAGCATTTATTCAAGGCTATGCAGATCAAGAGAAGGCAATTGATTTAAATGGTATTAATTTTGCTACTTCGAAAGGTTTTAATATAAGTACTATTGTAATTGTGGCAGCTCTTGTGGTGATATACGCACTTCTTTGGTAGAAAAAAATTTCTATGAAAAGATTTATATTTTTAGTCTTACTGTCCGCGAACCTATCTGCTGAAGTTAACTGGTCGCATAATGCTTCCTGCCCATCCCCTGATATGGCAAAAGTTGAAGCAATTTTAAATAAAATGACCTTAAGAGAGAAGGTTGGTCAAATTATAATGCCCGACATAGACGCTGTAACTCCTGAGTTAGCAAAAAAATATAAGCTTGGATCTATACTCAATGGTGGAGGCAGATATCCAAATAAAAATAAGTTCAGCTCAATCGAGGATTGGAAAAATTTAAGCAAAGCTTATTATGAAGCCTCTCCAGAAGTTGATGGACTTACTATTCCAATATTGTGGGGCACGGATGCAGTTCACGGACACAATAACGTAATAGGCGCTACTATTTTCCCACATAATATAGGACTAGGCGCTACAAGAAACCCAGAATTAATTAAGGAGATAGGAGAAGCTGTAGCTAAAGAAGTTCTATCAACTGGAATACCCTGGACCTTCGCACCAACTATTACCGTTCCTCAAAATGATACCTGGGGTAGAACTTATGAAGGATATTCTGAAGACCCGGAACTTGTAGCTTCTCTTGGGCAAGCTATGATTTTTGGTTTGCAAGGTGAGGGTGATGACTTCTTAGGACCCAATCATATGCTAGCCACTGCAAAGCATTTCATTGCTGATGGTGGTACGACAGATGGAATTGATCAGGGTAATGCAGTTATAAGTGAAATGGGGTTAAAAAATCTACACGGGAAACCATATTTTAAAGCTCTAGATGCATGCGTCCAAACAATAATGGCAAGCTTTAATTCATGGAATGGAAAAAAACTTCATGGCAGTAATTACCTTTTAACTAATATTTTAAAACAGCAAATGAATTTTGATGGGTTAGTGGTGGGGGACTGGAATGGTCATGGTCAAGTAAAAGGCTGCACTAATACTAGTTGCCCACAAGCTTTTAATGCCGGGGTTGATATTTTCATGGTACCTGATGAGTGGCAAGAGCTATATAAAACTACTATCAAACAGGTAAAGAATGGCTCTATTTCGAAAGAGAGATTAAATGACGCAGTAAGAAGAATATTGCGAGTAAAAATGCAGATTGGCCTTTTGAATGGCATGAAGCCTCATGAATATAAATTCAATTTTATAGGCGATCCAGAGCATACAAAGATTGCAAGAAGAGCTGTAAGAGAATCATTGGTTCTTCTTAAAAATAATGGAAACTTATTGCCATTAGATCCTAATATGCATTATGTAATTATTGGTGAGGCAGCTCAGTCAATTAATAGCCAGATGGGTGGATGGACAATAACCTGGCAAGCTAGAGAAAATAAAAACTCGGATTATAAAAATGTTCAAAATATATATACCGTTTTAGCTTCTTACATTATTAGTCAGGGTGGATCTGTAGAATTCTCTAAAGATGGCTCTTACAAGAAGACACCAGATACAGTAATAGCTATTTATGGAGAAGAGCCATATGCAGAAGGTGATGGCGATAGAAAAGATCTCCAATATCAAGGAAAAGATTCTAAATATTTAAGTCTTATGGAGAAATTTAGTAAACAAGAACTTCCAATTGTCTCTATATTTCTTTCTGGCCGCCCGCTAGAAGTAAATAAACAATTAAATCTTTCAAATGCATTTGTTGCTGCCTGGCTTCCAGGAACAGCAGTAGAAGGTATAGGAGATGTAATTTTTACTAAAAAAGGTCAGATTAATTATGATTTTAAAGGCAAGCTCTCTTATTCATGGCCTAAATATGCTGATCAGAACCTTAACTTTAAAGATGCAAACTATAGTCCATTATTCCCATATGGATATGGATTAAATTATTCTTCAATCAAAAATATAGTAAATATTGAAGAAGTTAATATTGAAAAAGAAGCTAATGAAATTATTTTATTTATTGGTAGCGCTTATTCTCCCGGTATTGAATTTGTTCAAGAAGGCTCGAATGTAGAACAAATCCAATCCGATATTTACACAAGTAAGCTGCAAAATATTTCTTTGTATAAGTTTGATTATAAAAAACAGGATGATGCAAAAAATATTAAGTTCTTTAAATCAGAAAATTATAACGCTTGGGGAATTTTAGCTAATACATTATTGGATATTGATTATATGAAAAACCCTCACTACGAAATAGACCTAAAAGTTAATAGATCAGGAAAATCATCTATTTACTTTGGAGCAACTTGTGCTGGGAATGGCTATGAAATATGCAGAGGAACTATAGATATTACAAAACTATTTAATAACAAGAAATTAGCAGATTGGTCTAAGATTCAACTACCTATTTCATGCCTAAAAGAGGCAGGGCTGGATTTATCCAATATGGATATTCGATCACTGCTTTTAACTAATGGTAATTGGGATATTGATATTCATTCGATAAAAGTACTTGATAATATTCCAAGCAAGTCTATTGATTGCTCCAACCTAACAACCGGTATCCAATAATGAGTGAAGTATTATTAGTCGATATAGGTGGAACCAATATGAGGTATGCATACTCCAGGCTAGGATCTAATGACATCTTTGAATCTCAGAGGATGTCACTTGATAATTTAGATAATTTTGAAAATATTGTTAGTGATCTTGTTAATCACACTGACTTTAATATTAAAAATGCTGTCTTTTCTATAGCTGGTCCGAAAGTATTAAATACAATTAAAATGACTAATAGATCTTTTTCAGCTAATGCTGATGCTATTAAAGGTAATTTCTTACTTGATCAATGCCATCTTTTAAATGATTGGGAATCAATAGGTTACAGCTTAACCACCACACCTGAAAATAATATTGAATATCTTAAAAAAGGTATGCCTTTTAATTCTAATAGCCTTGTACTAGGTCCTGGTACTGGTTTAGGAGCTGCTTTTAGTAACGGAAGTTTTGTCCTGCCAACAGAAGTTGGTAATACCACTAATTGGACAGCTGCCTTATTAAAGAATTTTAATATTAAAAATAATGATAATTTCTTAATCTTAGAAGATATTGTTTCTGGTAATGGAATATCAAAATTATATAAAGCTGTATCAGGAGAGAGCGTTTCTGCTGAAGAAGTTATTACAAGATTTAATAGTAATGAGAATTATGCAGAAGAAGTAATAAATGGATTTATAAAAAGTTTAGCTCATGTTCTGTCTGACTTAGCTTTGTCCTATGTTCCTGGAAATGGAATCTATTTAGCAGGTGGCTTGAGTAGAACTTTAGCAGCTCTTATTGATCATGACTCTTTCGAAGTAGAGTTCCTTGCTAACAAATCCTCTGTTCATAAAGATCTCTTAAAAAATATCAAGATTGGTGTTATTACAAGAGAGCATACCTGTTTATACGGCAATCTAAATTATTTTAATTTTGTTAATAAAAATAATTAAATTTAAATAGATATTTTCAATATTATTTATGAGTTATTTGTGTATAATTGCCCCTAATTATGGCTGATAAGAAACAAACAAAAGTATATTTAATTCCTGAGAGTGAATCGAGAGATAGTCACACGTATCACTATACAGCGATTAAAACTAGAAATTTCATCATTGAAAATAAGAAAATGAGAATGAAAAAATTCAATCCCGTGAAAAGAGTTCACGAGTGGTTTGTAGAAGCTAAATTACCGCCTCATAATTAACCTAGTCTGAATCAATCTTCTGGTCTTCAGTCTCATCTCTGTGTTTCTTTAAGTATTTCATAAACGGAGTGCCGCCAGTACCTGTAATCGTTGAACCACCTCGACCAAATGGGTTTTTTATTTGAGACTGTTTGTTTATGTAAGTTCCAGCAAACTCTAAATGTAAAGCTCTAAAAGCTCTAATTTCTTCCAGGCACTTATTGTATTCATCTACTAAATTTTTAGACTGATTAATGAGGCTAATGGCTTGTGAAATAGACTCAACATGATCAATCATTGCTCTATGCTCAGGTGGCATATACTCTCTCATTTCATTTAAATAATGTCTTAGGCTATCCTTGGTATGATAAACGCCTAGAGCGCCATCCAGAAAGGGCATGATGCTACTTTGAGCTCCAGTTTCACCTCTAAAAAATTGTGGTTTATTTGCAAATTCACCTTCATACACCAATCCTTCCTTTAGATCTGGATTGTCTTTAGTTCCAAAGATAAATGGCCTCACTCTGTGATAATAAATATAAGGATCACACTTTTCAGGCATCCTGGAAAATATTTTATTTACCTTCTTTAATGATCCGGTAATAGCTTTTAGATTATGAAGGATTTCTTGTTCAGAATTTATATCTGTCATTTCCGCTAATGCATAAGCTGCTTTAATAGCCTCGGAAGCTGCATCCTCAATACAAACATGAATAGTTACAAACCAATCTTCATCAACACCACCTAGGAAATTATTTATAAGAGCAACATTATCTAATGATATTTTCTCATCTTCATTAATTTTGAACCAATTATCAAGACAGTAACTCGCATAACTTAAAATAGGAGGCCTGCCTAATGTTTTAGCAACTTTAACCCAAGGTTCAGCAAGTACTTTTGGAAGAGTAGATTCAGGTTTGGCACCTCCCCAAACATAAGCATGGGAAATAAAACTTAGGTGAACCATAGCAAGCCTGATATTTTTAATTCTACTTTCTATAAAAAGTTCATTTACCGATAATCCATCTCCTGCTAGAGATTGAATGGTAGATTGAACCTTTCCTGTTAAAAGTAATTTTGGTAGATTTTCAGCTATCTCCTGGAGTTTTTGCAAGGACTCGCTTGAAGTATCTGAGTATTTTTTAATAGGCGGTGTTTTAGGTAAAAAAGAATGAGTCATAATATTTATCTTTAATAACAAAAGTGATGTTAATAGTGTATAAACTAAACATATTTAATGAAATATTCAATTAATTAATCTTTTTTAATAATATGTGTTGACAATAAGAAAAATGCGAGTAATATTATCTTTACCTGTTAAATCCGACTAAAGACCAACTGCAGACGAGAATTAGAGAGAAGCAACAGAAAGAGACCTAAGGGAGAAAGCGTTTTTAAGAGTCGACGATAAAAAAGAGCTTAAAAAACCCACCAAGGATTCAAGAGAAAGAATCCGAGGAGCTGAAGTCAATCTCACTTTAGACCCCTAAGGAACTCGAACTGAAGAACAGAGCCTGGCTCTGTTTTTTTTTGCTTAAATTTTCTCCAAACGCAAAGATTTAGAGGATATGTCTTGCCTAAATCCTGTTTCATCAACCCCAGTAAACCTAGATTTTATCGAATTAGGAATATCTATTTGGTCTAGTGTTATAAAACTATCTTTAACCTTTCTTCCAAATACAAGAAAGTTAATATTATGATCATTAAATCTTTCAATATGACCAAGCATATCTTTTCTATTTAAATAGAATTTCTCATCCATTATTCTAACTAAAGTATCAGCACCAATTATAAAAACAGAGTTAGGAAATAATTTTGCCTTTTCACTAAATCGACCATGTCTTGTCATGACCCAACTATCATTATCTGAGAATTGATCTAAGGTGCGCTTCATTTCATGAAAGGTAAGGGGGGGCTTTTCAGCATTTTCTATACATATTTCAAATGTAACTCTCATACCGGTTCTCTTTTCTGCTAATTCTCTCATTTCTATGTGCCCTTGGTGAAGTGGGTTAAAAGATCCAGGAAATATTAGCTCAGGTTTGTCATTATGGCTACTGACATAATTAATTCTGTTATTTATTAATTTAATCCAAGAGGTTGAGGCTTCAACAGTTTTTATTTCTGGTATCTCAGTATGCTCAGGCTTGTTAAAATTAAGTCCGCAGGCTTCATTTATCAGCATGAATATATATGCAGAAACTAAATTTTCTTCTTGATTTCTAGACCTTTTACCTTTTTTCAATTCGCAGCTAATTGTCTTGCTATAACTTTCAGTTTGGAGGGTTATAAAGAATTTATGTTCACCTAATTTTTTATAGGTAGTAACTAAACTTGCTGTTACTGAAATACCTAATAAGTATTTTGGATTTGTATTAGGCATTATTTTTTTAGCTTTCTGAAAAGCTCTAGCTGCCATACTCAAGCTTGTATTTAAACTGCAGTAATGGTCTGGTGTCTTATTCAGATAAGCATCCAATGACTCTTTTGCATATGGAATATATGACTCTAGAACCGTGTTACTAGCACCAGGCACTTCTAGTAATGAAGATATAGCATTAGTTCCACCTCCGCTTGAAACTATTACTAGTTTGTAAGCGCTTTCATGAATCTTTGCGATGTCTTTTTGATCTATTTTAACTGTGTCATTTTTCATAGATAGCAAGCTTCGAAATATTTAAATTATTTTAACCTAAAATTATTATTAGCTTGATAGAATATGTAATAAATACTTTATATAACAAAATTTTTTTTATGCAGCCAACAATTAAATATATCTTCTTAAGTGTTATTTTCTATTCTTCGTTTAGCTATAGCGATATTCAAAAAGTAACCTATGCATCATGGGACAAACCTGATGTTGAGCTTTTATATGTTTTACCTAAAAAAATTAATGCAGAAACTAAAGTTTTATTTATTATTCATGGAGCTTCAAGAAATGCTGAGACTTATATAAGTCATTGGTTGCTAGGAGCTAAAGATAAAAATGTTATTTTAGTAGCGCCTCACTTTACCAAAGAAAATTACAAGTATTACAACACACTTAATATGGCAAAAAGTTCTGGCGTCGTCATCCCCAATAAAGAAAAATGGTTAACTAACTCTATAACTTCATTTCATACTTTTTTTAAGAGTAGATTTAATTTAAGTACAGAAACGTATTTAATGTTCGGCTTTTCTGGCGGCTCCCAATTTGTTCATAGATATTTAATGTACGGCGAAGATACAGCGATTGAGAAAGCTGCAATTGGCAGTGCTGGATGGTATACATTTATTAATTATGAACCATTTCCATATGGCATTAAGGGTATGCCGCTTGAGCCCAATAGATTGGAGTGGTTGATGTCCAGAGAAGTACTATTTTTGCTTGGAGAAGAAGATAATGATCCAAATAGCTCAAGTTTAAATACAAGCAAAGGGGCCATGAGGCAAGGGTCTCAAAGGGTAGCTCGAGGATGGAATTACTTTAATACCCTAATAAATATTGGAGACCAATTTCAAACACCTTTTAGGTGGAGGTATGAATTAGTTGAGGGCGTGAAACATGATACTTTTAGGATGTCTCGAGCAGCTATGCCATTTATTCTTGAGGACCTTGACTACAAAGACTAATTTGTATTTCTTTCTATAAATTCATTAGCTTTTTTAAAAATCATTTTTTTTCTATCTTTATTTAATTTTTCTAATGCATTTGGCATAAGAGCTAACCTTGGATTTTTTTTAAAGAAATTAATATTATCTTCTATAAATTTCCAGTATAAACCATCGACAACATCACACCATTCTCCCTTTTTATAGTTAGACATTCTTAGCATATAGCTTGAACCGCAAATGTATGGTTTTGTTGAGAAAATACCACCGTCTGCATAGGTTCCCATCCCATAAACGTTAGGTACCATTACCCATTCATGAGCATCTACATACATTTCAGTAAACCAGTCATAAATATTATGAGGACTAACTCTAGAAAGATTCATTAGGTTGGAGATGATCATTAATCTATTGATATGGTGCGTATATCCATATTGAATAGTTTCCTTGATAGCATCATCAAGAGGAGGAATACCAGTAGTGCCATCATACCAATTTGAATTCAGTTTCTTTTTATGAGCCCAGAAATTTAAATCTTTATACTCGGGTATATTTTCCCAATAAATACCTCTTATAAATTCTCTCCAGCCTAATATTTGCCTAATAAAACCCTCTGCAGAATTTAATGGGATATCAGAATTAGGATCTAAGAATCTTTTTTCACATTCATGAATACAATCCATGGGATCTAGCAAGCCATTATTTAGATAGGGAGAAAGCAAGGAGTGATAAAGAAAAGGATCTTCTTTATTTATAGCATCTTGAAAAGTTCCATAATTAAAAAGATATCTGTCTAAAAAGTCTTGCAAGTTCTGCCAAGCGTCATCATGTGTTACTGCCCAATTAAAATTCTCTAATTCACCAGGTGATCTTGGAAAGACCTCTTCAACCTCAACCATTAGATCGAAAGTTATAGTATCTGTTAAATTTTTTTCTCTTTTAGGAGGTGTTTCTTTGAGTTTTGAAATTCCTGCTCTATTTTCTTTATCTAAATTCCACTTACCAGAAATAGGCTTACCATCTTCCATTAATATGGAATGTTTTTTTCTTAACCATCTGTAATAAAATTCTTGAACTAAACTTTTCTTCCCTTCTGACCAGGATTTAAAATCATCAGATTCAGATATAAACTTTGTATCTTCTAAGACATGGAGTGCTTTACCATGACTTTGTGCAAAAAACATTAATTCAGACAAGGTCTCGTAATCGGCAGGCTTTGTTACAAAGATTTCTTCATAATCTTTTTTAAGAAATAATTCTTTAAGATAGGTGCCTATAAAAGTAGTTTTTTTAGGCTTAATTTTCTCATGAATAATATTAAATTTAGCACTTAAAGGTTTTTTAAGATTTCTTAATGATGCTAATAAAAATACTAGTTTTTGTTTATGGTGGTTATGTTTATAAAAAGATTCAATAGGCTCATAGAGCAATAAGTCATCACTGCTTTTAAGTATTTCATATACCTTATTATTTTTTGATAACTGGTCAGGAAAAATAATACCAAGAGCACTCATTCTGAACTATAAAAGGGTATGGATACAGACTCTAACATTCCACCATTTTTATCTTTTAAGTCTAGTTGAATTTGTGAAGTTTCAGTATTTATTGAAATAATCCCATAATTCTCTTCATAATGAGTTTCCCCAATAAGCAATGAATCTGTTTCAATACCTTTAACAGGTCTATTCATTGAAGAGGCTGTTAGTTCATATACGTCATTATATTTATATATACCACCTCTATGTCTATCTCCAGAGATAACTACCACTTGCTTGCCTGATGACTCAATTAAGCCTATAAGCCTTTCTCTTTCTAACGAAAAATTGCTCCATTTCTCAAACCTATGCTCTGTTGCCAATAATTGAATAGATGTAAGTAAGATAATAAGATCAGATTCTTTTTTTAATGAATTAGCAAGCCATTTCCATTGAGCTTGCCCTAGAACTGAAGCATCCTTATCCACATTATCTATATAGTTAGACTTAGGCCCCTTAAGTTCTGATCGAAAGTATCTGGTATCAAGGCCAATAATATGAATCTTCATATCATCTAATTCTTTCATGGTATCAAAATAAATACCTTCTCTTAATCGCCTGATATCATCTGAGGGTATATCCCAAAATGTAAGAAAGAGCTCTTGTGCTTCTTGCTTTAATTTGTATTCTCCACCGCCATCATTTTTTCCATAATCATGATCATCCCAGATAGCTAATATATCTTTTTTCATCAACCAAGTTGGAAAATTTTCTTTTTGCTTGGTGTAAGCCTTAGCCATTTTATTTAACTTTAAAGATGCTGAATCACCATAGACATTATCACCAAGAAAAATAAAACCATCTAGGTTATCTTTTTTAACTGAACTCCAGATAGGTTGAGGCTCATCTTGATGAATGCAGGACCCAAGTCCAAATCTTAGTTCATCAGAAAAGATAGAAGAAGATTCGGTTAGTAGAAGGAGAGAGAAAATGGAAATAAAGAGATTTTTTTTCATGGTAAAATTATTTTAACAAACTATTACTTTGAAAACATTTGTTTAAATATATAACATCACTTTTAATTTTACTTGTATTGATCTCTTGTTCTTCAGAAAATAGTTTTGAAGATGAAAAATCTAGCTCATTAATCAAGCCTAATTTTTTTCAGATACAAGCAAGATACGATTGCGCTTTATCAAAAGACACATCTTTGAATCGTTTAGAGGCTTTCATACCTAATTTTGTTATTAAAGTTAAAGATGCTTTACCTTCAGCAAGCCTAGAGATTTTTTTTAATGATCAAGAAAATATTAATAACTTTTCATTACTTTATTTAGATGATGATATAAATTTTAATTCTGCAGTAATAACTGATCTTTTGTATGAAGAGGGTATGGATAATGTTGCGGAATGTTCTTTGAATGGTGATGCAATACTTTCTTCTAATTTTTATATTGATAATAAATCGATAGACCTAGATTCATTTGAAGTTGAAGTTCTTAATTGCACATTTAATGACGGATTTAACTTTGGAACTTTTGCAATTGAAGTTGATAGCTTTTTAAATCTTATTCGTAAAAAAGGGGTTACATACTTTGCTAAGTTTCAACAGGCAAATGAGAGAAGCCTGAATTTCACTTGGATTAATTATTTAGGTTCAATTGAAGATAAAGATATTCTTTACAAAGGCTGGCTAGAGGAAGAAGATTCTATAAAAATACAAGAAGCTTTTAACCTGCATTCAACCTGTGAGTCATCAATAGCTTACAAAGGATATAAAATTCTCTAAAATAGTTATATGGCTAATCTTATTGGTTTCTTCTTCTTCTGTTTGATATCTATTTGCTTTATAATTCAATCCAATGCGGGTGTCGTATAATGGCTATTATAAGAGGTTTCCAACCTTTTGATGAGAGTTCGATCCTCTCCACCCGCTCCAACCTTCTTTCATAAAATTCATCCTTTAAATTTATAATTATATTTTTATATTTCATTTCTAAACGTTTATTTCGAATAGGGTAAACTGATATTAATATTTAAATCCATGAAATTAAAGGAGAACAAATGAAAAATATCTTACTTATAACACTTCTTGCATTCGGCTCAATAAGTTTTGCGATGCATCATGAAACAGGAGAGGCAGATGCAAAAGTGCTCTTAAATAATACCGCATTGATGTCCACTTATGAATTAGCAAAAGGGGATTCATACGGACCCCTGCAGAGAGAACTCGTAAAGTATCAAAAAGATCAAATGAAATCTGGATTTAATGCTTGTGGTTTATACAGACATGAGTTTGGTGAAATGCGAGGTTTCTATACATTTTGTTATTTTGATGATTTATATCAACTAGCTGACATCATGGATAATGCAGAACCGGCTAATCTAAATGAAAGACAGAATTTTGCAAGCCACACTGATCATATCGTCGGTATAGTTGAAAAGCACATGAAGACTCAACCCAAATATATAATTCAAACTAGATGGAATTTTGACATGACAAGCTTAACGATTAATGAGGTGGCAGAAGAAGCTAAAGGCATTTTTGCTCATTTTTTAGAAGCATTTGGAGCTTGTAACCTTTATGACCATCAGTGGGGACCAGCAAACGCTTGGTATATGACTTGCGGTTTCGATGATTATAAAGATTTTGCTGATAAGGCAAATAAATTTTATGGAATCATAGGAGAAAAGATGGGTGATAAAAATATGCATCTTCTAAGTCACTCAGATGATATCTTGGTAAGAGTAGATTTAAATTAATCATTCGGTTTAATAATAAAAAGCGGGCTCATGGCCCGCTTTTTTGTTGGCTAAAGGGGAAACTTATCAACATATAAGAGGAGATAACAATACCAACATATATATAGACAGAGGTATGTTATGAAAGTTCTATTTTTATTAAATTATTTAAATAAAAAGAGTTTTAATTAAATAAAATAAGCTTGCTCCGAGAATAAGACCTGACCCTAAAGGGATTTCCTCTCTTTTTGATTTATCACTTAATGTATAAATTAATATTGAGCAACTAGAGCCTAAAAGAACTATCGGGCCTAGGCTAACTACACCAAAGATACTGCCTAATCCACCTAACAATATAAAATCACCACCACCAATACCATCTTTAGATCTAAAGAATTTAAATACAACATTTATTATCCATAATGATAAAAATCCAGCTAAAGCACCTAGTAAAGCTTCTTGTTGTGATGTAAATAAATTAAAAAAAATATTTGTTGTTAGCCCTATTAAAATTAAACTTATATTTAAATAGATTGGAAGATATAAATGTTTTAGATCTAAGATAAATAAAATATAAAAAATAGAGAAGATTAAATAGTAAATAAATCCACTGAAAGAAACTCCAATATTCACAGCTATTAAAATAATAATAAATATATGTATTAATTCATTTATAAGATAGCTAGAGCCAATTTTCTTATTACAAAAAGAGCACTTTCCTCTTAAAAATATAAAGCTAAGAACGGGTACTAACATCCTCATAGCCAAGGGAGATTTACACTGAGTGCAATGTGATCTTGGGCCATATAAAGTTAATGAGTCATCATCTCTCATCTCTGGTAGTCTATAGAGCAACATTGATGAGAAGCTGCCCACACATGCGCCACATAGTCCTATTAACAATAATTCAACCATCAGTCTTTATAAGAAATTCTATTTTTTTGATATTTTAAGACAGAAAAGTAAAAGTAAAATAGCTGGGATTGCATAAGCACTTATTACTAGTAATTTATCTAACATTTAATTTACTCCAATTGCTAATGAGTCTGGTCTTCTTGTATCACCAAATCCATAGTAAAAATTATTTTTAATCATAACAATCTGCAAAGCTGTTGCTGGGTTTATCATTAAAACCTCATAACCCTTTTTAGCTAAAGTTTCTGCATGATGAGAATTATAAGACTTTTCTAACTGAAGGATATCTGGATACCATTGATGATGAACCCTTGGAGCTAAAATCGCATCTGAAACTTCTAGTTCAAAATCTACTATATTTAAAATTGATTGCAGAACACTAGTAATAATTCTTGAACCTCCTGGTGATCCGGTAGCAAAGTAAGGCAAACCATCTCTTAATACTATAGTTGGGGTCATTGAACTAAGCGGTCTTTTTTCAGGAACAATTTTATTTGCCTCTCCGCCAAGTAAGCCAAATTGATTTGGCGTTCCTGGTGAAGCAGAAAAATCATCCATTTCATTATTCATCAAGATGCCAGTTCCCTCAATAGTCACTCCAGAACCAAAAGATGAATTTAGCGTATAAGTATTAGATATAATATTTCCATACTGGTCTGCAATTGAGTAATGGGTAGTTTCTATACTTTCTTTTCTTATATATTCACCAGGCTCAATTGATGTTGATGGAGAGGGTGGTGGTGTCATAAATTTAAAGAGTTTAAGTTTCTGATTTATTTTTTTTGCATATTCTTTACTAGTAAGTTCATCAATTGGAACTTCAAAAAAATCTGGATCACCTAAATATTTAGATCTATCTGCATATGCATATTTCATAACTTCTGCTAATAAAGATACATACCGTGGATTATTATGACCATAAGCTTGAAGATCATGGTTTTCTAGGATATTTAGCATTTGAATTAAATGAATGCCACCTGATGAAGGTGGACCCATAGTTACAATATCTATTCCTTTGTATTTTGAGCTTAAAGGCTTTCTCCAGCTGGGCCTATATTTTTTTAAATCACGATGGGAAATTAAACCACCATTCTTTTCCATGGCATCCACAATCTTGTCTGCAACCTCGCCTTCATAAAATCCAGCTACCCCATTTTGAGCAATAAGAGTAAGAGTTCTTGCTAAATCTGGCTGTGTAAGAGGAGTATTGAATTCAATTGGATAATTTTTATAAAAAATAGATTCCGTGCTTGGAAACTGGGAAAGTTTCTTATGTACTTTATTCAAAGTCATCGTCATATAAGGCGACATAATAAACCCACCGTCAGCTAATTTAATTGCAGGTTGAAGTAATTCCTCCCATGCGATTGAACCAAATTTTTGATGAACCTCCCACATTCCATAAACAGAACCAGGAACTCCTACTGCAAGGTAGCCTATGGTTGATCTTAGTGAATTAACTGAGCCATCGGTATTTAAATACATATCTCTTGAGGCTTTAAGCGGAGCTTTCTCTCTATAATCAATTGAAAAGCTTTCTTTGGATGATGCATCATGCATGACCATAAATCCACCGCCACCAATATTACCTGCTCTTGGGAGCACCACAGCTAAAGCAAATCCAACTGCTACAGCAGCATCATAGGCATTTCCACCTTGGCTTAAAATATCTTCGCCAACCTTAGATGCAAGATAGTGCTGAGTAGCTACCATACCCTTACTTGCTAAAACAGGATGAGTAATTGAACTTGGATTTAATACTAGGTTTTGCGCATTTAAAGTATATGAAAAAGCACATGTGATGATAATTAAAAATTTTAAGTTTTTGATCATGATACTAATTCATCTTCAGCTGTTTTTTTAGCCCACTTATAATCAGCTTTTCCATTTGGCGCTCGCATAACTTCTGGAACAAATATAATTGATTTTGGTAATTTATATCCAGATAGATGTTCTCGAGTTGAACTAATAAGGTTTGCTTCGTTAATCTCACAATTCTCAGCAAGTGAGACAACTGCTACCACCTTATTGCCAAATCTTTCATCAGGTAACCCAACAACGAGCGAGTCATAGACATGTATATTTAGCTTTAGAGCTTCTTCTACCTCTTCTGGATATATTTTTTCACCTGCAGAATTAATACAATTACTTCCGCGCCCTAAAAGAGTAATAGTTCCATCAGCTTCAACTAAAGCATAATCTCCTGGAAAGGAATATCTAGTTCCATTGAACTCTTTAAAGGTAGCATCTGATTTTTCTTTATCCTTATAGTAACCTTCTGGTACTAAGCCGCTTGTGCCTATAAGACCTCTGACTCCAGAACCTGGTAATACTTCTTCACCTTCATCACTAACAACAACAACACCAGGATTGAGTCTAAACTTAGCAGTGGCAGATCCATCTTCACGAGTGGTAACCGATGAACCCATTCCGCCTTCACTTGAGCCCATAGCATCCATTAAAACCATATCATGATGTTCTAACAAAGAAGCTTTTACATCTGCACTAAACATAACCCCACTTGAATAGATTAATTTAAGTGTTCTTAAGTTATAAGGCTTGTTTTCAGCAACAGCTCTATCGAGTTCTTTTACCATAGGTTTAGCAAAAGAATCACCAACTATAATGATATTAGTTACACCAACTCTCTCAACCTCTTCCCATAGCAACTTGCTATCAAGTCCTAAGTTGGGAGTAGTCACAACACAGCCTCCCAATAAATGCGCAAGAAATCCACCAAGCCACATTCCAGTTCCATGCATAAGAGGGCAGGCAACTAAGCTCTTAGCTAGTTCACCATTTTCATGTAGATTAAGAATTGTCTTTTTAAGATCTTTTAACTCATCAGGTACATCAATTCCCATTCCTTTTAATGTTTTAAGCATAGAGGTAACAAAGCCTCCATGAGTATACATAACACCTTTTGGCATACCAGTTGTACCACCTGTATATAACATATAAATATTATCTTCATTTCTATCTATTCTGGGCATAGGAGAAGTTGTTTTAACAATATCACTATAGGCATGAGATCCTTCAAGAAGAGGGGTTGAGTCTTCAAGTTGTATCCAAGCTTTCACTTTGGGCAAATCACCTCTTATCTTTTTAACCTGATCCGCATAACAACCTTGATAAAAAACAGCTTCCGAATCTGAATTATCAAGCAAGTAAATAAGTTCATTAGATTGATATCTATAATTAACATTTATAGGAACACCCATTACTTTAAATGCTGCAAAGTGGGCTACAAGATATTCATTGGAATTATGTAGATATAATCCAACTTTAGAATTTTTACCCAAACTCTGATCAGCTAAAAACTGAGCTACCTTAGAAGCTTCTTCATCATACTCTTTCCAGGTTAGCGTAGATTCGCCACAAACTGCAGCTGGATTATTTGGAAGGAGATCTGCATTTTGCTCGAATATTGTTGCAAAGTGTCTTAAAGAGTAATTTATAGTCATGTTTTTCCTTTATCTTTGTATTTTAAGTATTTGTTTAACCAAATTACTATATTTTTTTGCCTATGACAATTTCATTGTTAACCAATAGATTGTTTCTTTAATTTCGTAGTAGAATAATCTGGTCAAATATCAATTAATAAGAGAGATTACTTATGATGACAGATGAATATCAAGAATTACTAAATGCTCATACAGCACCCGGCGAACTCTTTGAATACAAAGAAGTTACAGATAGCAATGGAGTAACTTATCGAGAGTTCTGCAATCCTGCCATCCCTTCAACTCTTAGGGGTTTTTTAGATTTTGGTTTACTTCATCCTGATAAAGATTGGTTGGTATATGAAGATGAAAGATATACCTATAAAGAAGTTTTTGATAAGTCAGCTCAGACCGCTAATGCGTTAAAAGCTGCAGGTGTTGAGCAAGGTGACAGGGTTGCTATATGTATGATGAATAATCCAGAATATATAGTATCTTTTATGGCTATTACTGGAATGGGTGCCGTAGTTGTACCTTTAAATTCATGGTGGGTGCCTTCGGAAGTCTCGTATGGATTAGATCATTGTGACGCTAAGGTTCTTATAGCTGATGAAAAACGCCTTATAGGTCTTGAAAATAACTCTGATGTTTTAAAGCTTGTAGTTAGGCCAGAAAAAGATTCAGACCATCAAGAATTTAATATGTTTATAAACAATTATTCAGTTGAATGGCCTCAAAGTGATTTTTCTGGAAATGATAATGCAACTTTATTTTATACATCAGGATCTACAGGATTCCCAAAAGGAGTTCTTTCATCTCATAGAAATGTTCTTGCAACTCTTTTTAGCTGGTTATGTTACTCAACAATAAGAAGCAAGATGTCAGATGGAGCTAGCGTACTTGGTGAAAATACCGATGGAACAGTTAAAGAAATTTCAGTTTTGCATTGCGTACCCTTATTTCATGTAACTGGGAGTCATTCTTCCTTTTTGATGTCAGTTGTAGTTGGCAGAAAAATAGTCATGATGAAGAAATGGGATGCAACTGAAGCATTAAGACTAATAGAGCAAGAAAGCATTACAAATATAACTGGTGTACCTACTCAATCCTGGGAATTATTAAGTCATCCAGAAAGAGAAAAGTATGATATCTCTTCATTAGAAGATCTTGGTGGTGGAGGAGCAGCAAGACCACCAGAGCATGTTAAGCAAATGGATGAACAATTTAAAGCTAAACCATCTATTGGATATGGATTATCAGAAACTAATGCACTTGGAACTCTTAATGGCGGTGCAGAATATTTAGAATACCCATCTAGTTGTGGCCGAATAGTTCCACCATTAACTGATATTAATATTATTGATGAAGACTGGAATATTTTAGAAGAAGGAAAGCTTGGAGAAGTAGTTATTAAATCTCCAGCTAACATGGTTGGTTATTGGAAAAATCCAGAAGCAACAGCTGAAGTCTTTAATGGCGATGGTTGGTTTAAATCTGGGGACCTAGGGTACTTTGATGGACCATTTTTACATATAGTAGATCGAGTGAAAGACTTAGTTATTCGCGGAGGTGAAAATATTTCCTGCATAGAGGTTGAAGCTGCAATATATGAGCATAAGGATGTTTTAGAGGCTTGTATTATTGGAGTTCCAGATGAAAGGCTTGGGGAGCAAGTTGGATCAGCTATCCATTTAAAACCAGGGGTTGAATTAAAGCCCGAAGATATTCAACAATTCCTTTATGGAAAGATAGCAAAGTTTAAAATCCCATTTGATATAAGATTTTATAAAGAACCACTCCCTAAAATTGCTTCTGGTAAATTTGATAAACCTCAATTAAGGAAGTTGTTTGCAGAAAATTGATTTATTCCAAATAAAGCGTATAAAATTAGCAACACGCAACTTATAAAATAAATAAAAATGTCAAATAAAGTTCTCGTAATAGAAGACGAGCCTGATATCAGAAAAACCCTTGAATACAATCTAACAAGAGAAGGTTTTAAAGTATCTGGTTGTGGATCAATTAAGGAAGCAAAAAAGCTTATAGAGATTCCAAATTTCTCTATTATTTTATTAGATTTAATGCTGCCTGATGGTTCTGGATTAGACCTATGCAGAGAAGTAAAATCTAATTCATTAACAAAAGATATTCCTATTATCATTCTTACAGCCAAGGATGATGAGGTTGATAAAGTTGTAGGTTTTGAATTAGGTGCTGACGACTATGTAACCAAACCTTTTAGTGTTAGAGAGCTTATCCTTAGAGTTAAAGCAATACTAAAAAGAAATGCAAAACCCTTATCTACTCCTCTTGAAATAAATAGAAATTTTGGATCATTGAAAATGGATATTGAATCTCACGAGGTTTTTATCGATGATAAAGAGATTATTTTGACTGCCTTAGAGTTTAAATTATTAAATCAGTTAGTCGAAAGGCGAGGCAGAGTTCAAACTAGAGATCAGTTACTATCTGATGTCTGGGGTTACAGTTCTGATATTACGACTAGAACAGTTGATACTCATATCAAAAGATTAAGAGAAAAGCTTGGCTCGATGGGTAAATATGTTCAGACAATCAGAGGCGTAGGTTATAAATTTTCTCGAACACCTGAATAATTAGATGGGCATTAGATCTAGGATATTTCTATTAGTTTTCCTTTTACTTACCTCAAGTATTGGGATTGCATATATTATTGCTGAGCGTGATTTAACTAAAGCTTTTGAATTACAAATAGTCAATGAGCTAGAAAAACAAGCAGGACTACTTGCTGCATCAATTGATGATATAGGCATTTACAAAACGATTGAGGAGGCTGATGCTATTGCAGATAGCCTTGGTGAGGCAGCAAACTCAAGAGTTACCTTTATACTTAATAACGGAAAAGTTGTTGGAGACTCTAACTTAGACATCAATCAAATTAGAGCTGTCGATAATCACATCGATAGGGCTGAGGTCAGCGAAGCATTAAAAAATGGTTCAGGGTGGGTTTCTAGGTATAGCGATACTCTAAAACAGGACTTATTATATTTTGCCGTAAAAGATGGAAATCTCAGTAACCCAAATATTATTAGAATTTCTGTTCCTCTTAATTATCTGGAAAGTGCTGCAGCTACTCTTCAAGTTTCTGTTATTTTGCTCTTTGTTGTTGTTTTTATAGTTTCAGTCTTTGCAAGTCTTGTTGCAGCTAATTACCTATATTCTAATATACAAGAGCTAGCCAAGGCTGCTACCAATATAGCTGAGGGAGATTATAAGAAAAGAGACATAAGAGCTCTTCCAACTCAAAGAGTTGATGAATTTGGAACTGTAGCTAGATCAATTTCTCAAATATCTGAAGATCTAAAGAGTCAGATTAAAATGATTGCAAAACAGCGTGATCAATTTGGTCTAGTATTGGATGATTTGGGTGAGGGTATTCTTGTTACCAACCAACAAGGTGATATTGTCTATAATAATGAACAATCTTTAATTATTCTTAATACCAAGGATTTAGATAAACAGAATATAAGTTCATTAAATCTTCCAGCTATTAATTACTTATTTAATAGAGTTACTAATAAGAAAAGAGCAGATATAGAATTTGAAATTGAACTGCAGGATAAGTCTACTCGATGGGTTTTAGGCTCAATGAATCAATCAAAAACAACAGGCGAATATATATTAGTAGTTCATGATATTACTCAATTGAGACAATTAAACTCGATGAGAAGAGACTTTATTTCAAATTTATCTCATGAGTTAAGAACTCCAGTGAGCGTAATTATGGCAAATTCAGAAACTTTACTGAATGGCGCCCTTGATAATAAAAAAGACGCAAAAATCTTTGCAAAAGCAATATTGCATAATTCTGAAAGGCTTTCCTCAATGGTCAGTGATTTAATCGATCTGTCTAGAATTGAATATGGAGATCTTAAATTAAATATAAAAGGAATTGATTTTAATGATTTTATGGAATCCTTTTTAGTATCTATGAAAAGTGTTGCAAAGAAGAGAGACATTGAACTCAAATACAATCCTGATCACCAGGGTTTATTAAGTGCAGATACTCAGGCTTTAGAAAGAATTATGAATAATCTACTTGATAATGCATATAAATATTCTGATGAGGGCACCTTGGTAGAAGTTTCTACAAAAGATCAAGGCAAGATGATTAAAGTTATGGTTGCTGACTCGGGTGTTGGAGTGTCAGATGAAGATCAGGAGCATATCTTTGATAGATTCTATAGAACAGCTTCTGCAAGAGCATCTGATAATAAAGGCAGCGGATTGGGCTTGGCTATTGTAAAGAACTTAATAAACAGCCTTAATGGCGAGGTTGGTATCACACCAAAGAAAACCTCTGGATCAATTTTCTGGTTCACTATACCAAAGTCAAAATAATCAAGGTTTGATAGCTACAGCTATCATATTTAATAGTATTCTTTATTAAATGTCACATAAATGTCACATTTCTGTTACAATAGTGTCAAACACAGAGGGAGTGAACAAATCATGATAAAATTATTTTGGAGTAAATTTCACTTTATAATGAAATCTGGCCGTTTGCATAAGATAGTCAAAATATCAGGTATTCGTTAATCCTATTTAACTAAATTTATTTGAAATTAAGTTTCTAGAATTATTAAGATTTTTATAAAAAAGAGCTACACTATGTAGCTCTTTTTATTATGAATACTAAACAAGTTAAAAAATTAATTAATGCCTTTGTAGCAATCTTGCTGCTTGCATTACTTACAATGCTAACCATAAGTTTTATCAATAAACCAAATATTCAAGATATTCGATTTACTAATCTCGATAAGATAAAAAGCAATAATGTAAATAACTCAAATCAAGAGTTTAAAGTTACAGATAATGCTGATTTTAGTTATGTAGTAGTTGGTTATAGATTTGGTGATGTTAATTCTTCAGTAATACTAAAAAAAGGTAATAAGGAATTTGTTTTATATGAAGGTGATATTTTGGAAAACACTTATGAGCTTACCAGCATTAGTCCAGATGAAATTATATTTAAAGGATCAGGTAAACTATATAAACTAGAAAACAAGGTTGGGAAATAAAAAATGATTAAAATTCTAAAATTATTATTTTGTATATCATTAATTAGCATTTCTACGTCAGCACTTTCTCAGGATGCTTTTGTATTAAATTATGAAGACGCAGACATTAAAAAAGTTTCACAAGATATTGCTAGATTTGCAAAAAAGACAATTATTCTTGATCCAAGAGTTAAAGGTAAAATAACAATTTACTCTAATGCTAGCTTAAATAGCGAACAAGTTTGGGATGTATACCTAAGAACTATTCAAGTAAATGGCTTTAGCTCTATTTCAGATAACGGTGTAGTTAGGATTGTTCCTGAAAATGAAGCAACTAGAGATGAAAATGATATTAATAATGAAAATGGAAACTTTTTAACAGCTGTTATTCCTCTAGTTAATAGATCTGCTGCTGAGGTTCTCCCTATGATAAAGCCCATTACAGGAAGACAGTCGCATCTTTCTAGCATTCCTTCAATTAATTCTATTTTATTAGTAGACAGATTGAGTAATGTTAAAAGAATCAAAAATCTTTTGGTGGACCTAGATAAAGATAATAGTGCAAAAATTACTATTATTAAGCTAGATAATTTGTCAGCAATAGAAGCTGTACGAATTTTAGAAAAGCTTAAAGCTCAAAATAATCCAACTATTAATAACTTTGTAGCCATCCCATTTAGTCCATCAAACTCTGTAATATTATCTGCAAACTCAACTATTACATCTAATATAGAAAAAACACTCGTTTCTCTCGATGCTGATGTTAAAGCAGACAAATCAATTGATGTTGTATATCTAAAATATGCCAAAGCAGAAGAGCTTTCTACTATTCTTAATAGTGTTTCTGATCGATTTGCTGCAAGCCCCGATGGTATCAAGACAGTTATTACTTATCATGAAAAAACAAATTCTCTTATTGTTTCATCTGAAGAATCAAATTTACCAGGAATTAGAAATCTTATTTCTAAGCTAGATATAAGAAGGGCACAAGTTTTGGTAGAGGCAATAATTGTTGAATTATCTGAAACAGCAGCTCAAAATCTTGGTGTTGAGACTTTATATACAGGTGGTGGCGATGTTCCAATTGGTGCAACTTCATACGATGTTGGATCTGGGCCTAACCTGCTTGCAATTGCAGGATCAGCAGCTTCAGATGGAACTGATGCTACCTTGGGTCAGCTTGCTACATCATCTCTCTTAGCTTCGCAGGGTTTAGTTGCAGGTTTTGGAGATTTTACTGGCGCTGGTAACTTTGCGGGTATCTTGAGTGCAGTTGCTAACGATCAAAACTCTAATATTCTATCCACCCCTTCAGTAATAGCAATGGATAATACGCTATCGAAGCTTTTGGTTGGTCAAGAAATTCCTATTACTACTGGTGAGAGCCTAGGTTCAAGTAATGTAAATGCATTTAGAACAACCTCAAGAGAGGAAGTTGGCATTAAATTGGAAGTAACTCCTCAAATTAATGAAGGTAGCTCGGTAATTCTTACCATTAAACAAGAAGTTTCAAGTGTTGCAGGAACTTATGCAAGTGGAGTAGATTTAATTACTAACAATAGAACTATCGAAACAACAGTCTTGGCTGATAACGGTCAAATCATAGTCCTAGGTGGTCTCATTGATGAGGATATTCAAGAAAATATATCCAAGGTGCCTATTCTAGGATCAATCCCGTTGATTGGAAAATTATTTCAATCCTCTTCAAGTCAGGTTATAAAGAAAAAATTATTTGTTTTTATAAGACCTACAATTCTTATTGACTCAGATTCTATAAACGAACTTTCTGCTGAGAAATATAATTTTATTAAAGCAGAACAATTAGCAAGAGACTCTTCAATTAATTTAATTGATTTAACTGAATCCAAATAAGAATATATGGAAGATTTAGCTGTAAAAGATATAGATACTATCTCTAATATACTTCCTTATGATTATGTTCGAGATAGAATGATTATCGCTCTAGACTCTGATAATGAATGCAATGTTTATTCTCCAAATATTGTAAATATTAAAACATATCAAGAATTATCAAGATTTTTAAACAAACCTTTTATAGTTAATAAGTGCTCAGCAGAAGATTTTAATGAAATGCTCACTAAGTCTTTTGGCTCTAAAGACTCTTCTGATTCATTATCCGAAGAACTATCTGATGATTTTGATCTTGAGTCCTTTGCAGGAAACATTGCACCAACTGAAGATTTACTAAATGGAAATAATGATGCACCAATCATTAAATTAATTAATGGAATTATTAGCCAAGCAATAAAGCAAAGAGCTTCTGATATTCACTTTGAGCCATATGAAGATCAGCTAATTATTAGATTTAGAGTAGATGGAATTCTAAAAGAAGTTTTATCTCAGGACAGTAGAATAGCGTCTTTAGTTATTGCCAGAATAAAGATTATTTCAAGACTAGATATATCTGAGAGAAGATTACCTCAAGATGGAAGGGTTTCTCTTTCACTGGGTGATAAGAGTGTTGATGTCAGAGTATCTACATTGCCATCTTCATATGGAGAAAGGATCGTTTTACGTTTATTAGACAAACAATCAGCACAGATCAATATAGATGACTTAGGACTTCCAAAACAAATACTTCATAATTATAAAAAGTCTCTAAAGAGCTCTGAAGGCATTATTCTTTTTACTGGACCAACAGGGTCTGGTAAAACAACAACCTTATATGCAGGCCTAAGAGATCTAAGTGACTCATCACAGAATATTCTTACAGTTGAAGATCCTATTGAATATACCTTAAAGGGTATAGGTCAAACTCAGGTAAATACCAAGACAGGCTATACCTTTGCCAAAGGCTTAAGGGCAATGTTAAGACAGGATCCCGATGTAATGATGGTTGGGGAGATTAGA